>ERZ839947.3214-NODE-3214-length-10133-cov-5.082159_pt1 | contig 10133 bp, 5 predicted proteins | sample MGYA00519908_ERZ839947 | MGnify/ENA primary metagenome ERZ839947 (study PRJEB31850, sample SAMEA3708857) | human gut metagenome | biome: human gut; feature: human-associated habitat; material: faeces | place: China | collected 2014 ... | reverse complement strand
TCGGCATGAGCTTCGGCTGGTGCCGCGCCGCGGCGTAGCACCATGAACCCTCAACAGCCAGCTTCCTGACGAGCGCGTTGCCGGCCCCGCTGATTCCGCCGAGGCGCACGGAGTCCGCGCTCGACCTCTGCTTCGGGGCGAGGCCGAAGTAGGCCGTCACCTGCCTGCCGGAGCGGAACCTCGAGAAGTCGCCGACCTCGGACGCGAAGGCGGCGGCGAGCGCGAACCCGCACCCCTTGATCGACTGGAGCGCCTCGACCTCGGCCGAGAGGGGGCCCGCCGCGACGGCGGCCCTGTATTCGGCGAGGAGGGCCTCCCTCGTCTCGTCGGCCGCCTCGACCTCGTTCCTCAGCGCCGCAAGCGCCCGGATGCCTCCGTCGTCGGCGGGGTGTATGCCGTCGAGCCACCTGAGGAAGCCGTACGTCCAGTACTTCCGGGGGTTGCCGGCCGGCGTCGTGCCGCCGTAGACATAGCCGCGGCGGGCTAGGAACGCCAGGAGCCGCTGCTTCGCCGCCGCGAGCCTCGCGGTCGCCGCGTCGTGGGCGGCGGCGAGGTCCCTGAGCCCCTCGATCTCGGGGGACGGCACCCATACCGGGGTGACGTCGTGCGACAGTATCGCCTTGGCCATCCTGGCCGCGTCGTTGCGGTCGTTCTTGGACGAGAGGTCGGCAGCCGACCTCGGGACCTTGGAGACGGCCGCGACGACGCAGTCGACGCCGAGCCCGGAGAGCTCCCTTTGCGGGGCGAAGCCGAGGTAGCCGCTCTCGTAGGCGGCGAGCGACGGGCCGGGGAAGCCCGACATCCACTCCGCGACCTCGCCCCAGGGGTTGCCGCGGAACCTCCTCGTCACGGCCTCGCCCGTCTCCGCGTCGAGCGCGCAGACGGTGGTGGACCTGAGGTGTACGTCCATTCCGAAGGCGGTAGAATATCTAGGCACGGGAGCCTCCCAACCTCGTTGCGGCGCGGCTGCGCCTCTGGCACTTCAACAACATTGTCGCAGCCCCGACCCGCGGTCACGAGCGGGGGCTCCTGTCGTTTCCGTGCCCCTGGATTGGGTCATAGTGTCTGTCGTTGCCAAGACATCGGCGTTGCCGTTGCTGTGGGGTACTCATTGGGGACAGACTTAAATGACTAGTCAGAGTGAGAGTGGATAATCTCCCGTTTTTGGCCTGTGTGCGGGCTCAAAGTGGGAGATTATCCACCCTCGTCATTTTGGCACTTGGGGACGTTCCTTTTGTGCCGACAGCTGGGGACACTCCTTGCCGAATGTGGGCCGTCGGTTGCTACACGACGGTGATGGCGACCTGGGCGTAGCGGCTGCAGGGGCGCTCGGCGCGCGTCTGCACGGTGAGGGTGAGCACGAAGCGATCGCCGGGTCGTGCGTCGGCGGGCACGACGAAAGTGGTGTCCACTGTGCATTCTTGCCACAGCGACAGGTCTTGGGTACCTGCATAGCTCGACGGGTCCACGGCGATATCCCAATGCGCATCGAGTCCCTTGTCGTCGGGATCGACGATGGTCGCTGCAAGGGCGACGCGTTCGCCGGCTATAGCACTGCGATCGGCCGCAACTTCGACAACATGCGCCGGGTGCGAGCAGACTGCCGGATCATGGGCGCACCATTGCGCGCGGGCGGCAAAGTCTTCCTGATAGGCGCGCAGGTAGGGATTGGGGTTGTCGTCTGCAGGCGTACTGATGGCGTCAAAATCGGTGGGTGCTCCTGCATCGGGATGCCCATCAAGAAACATACGGCCGAGCAGCGTATCGAAGTTGCGGTCGTCGATACCGCGCAGGCCAAACGGCAGCAGCGGGATATAGGTCATACTGTCGCCTTCGGCCATAAAGTCGCCGCGCTCAAACTGCATTGCGGGCACGCCTTCCAGGCCCCAATCCAGACGGGCATGCTTGCCAAACTGAAAGCGCTCGGGCTCGTTTTCGTAGACCTTGCCATCACCATAGAGCATATAGCGCGCCATGAGGGGGCCGTTGCCCTGGGTGAGATTATGCTCGGGCCAAGGAGCCTTAAACAGCGGCAGCGTATCGGGCTGAGCTATTTTGGCGTTGACATAGCTGCCATACTTATGGGGCACACACCAAAAGACGAGCTCGGGAAAGAGCTCGCGCCCATGGTCGAGCCATGAGTTGTCCTGACCTACGCCATTGGCAACCCCCATCACGCGCACCTTCTGATAGATCCGCTGCCGCACGGCGGGCCACTCGGGTGTGTTCTGCCATTGTTCGGCGATGGACATGAGGGCGCGAACGATAGTGTTCATACCGCCCCAGGAAAGGAGCCACAGCGTGCGGGGGTCGTCATCCATGATGGCGTCGGCGATGACGCGCGAACCGGGCGTTTCCTCGCGCACGTCGCCCTCAAAGGCGACGTTGCCCATATAGGTGCGCTCGATCATCTGGGCGGGCGTGGGGAAGGACGGCTCGCCGGCGGCAGCGGCGTTGGCCTGTAGCTGCGGCCAGGCCTGGGCATACTCGTTGCTCCACAGGCTTTCGATCCAACCCTCGGGGAATGGGCGGTACTCCATGAGCGAGCCAGCTTCGGGGTCGGGCTCGTGCGGAACGACGTCCCAGGTATAGGAGCGCACGCCTTTGGTCCGCCAATGCGGATTCACCTCGCCCAGCGTATGAACACCATCGCCAAGAAAGTGATATTGCGAAGCCGTGTACACCACAGCCTGCACATCGAGCACATTGAGATACAGAGCCAAATGAACCAGAGAGTTCATATCATCGACTTCCATATCGGTGGTGACAATCACCCGAGTCAAATTCTGAGACATAGGAATAACTCCAACCACGATTTGTTTTCAGCCAGTTACGCGCAAGGCAAGACGGGGCCCACGCCCGCATCGCCACCGACCTGGCGGCCCGCCGGAAGCGCCCGGCCAGCGTTTCGAACAACGTTAACTCAGGGTGCCCCGCCCTTTAGTTTTGTGAACATTCCGCAGCGCGGACCCGTTTATCCGTTGTTCCGAAGGAGCAGGATGAACGGGCCCATGCGCGAGGACGTTCACAAAACTAAAGGGCGGGGCACCCGATGGGACGGCTACCTCGAAACCCTAGCCGACCACTCCCAGCAGCCCACCGGCTCGCCGTCGATGAGTACGTTGCCCCCGTCGAAGTCTTGATAACACAGGTCGTTGAACTGGTGGATCCACACGCCGTGATTGAACGTCTTCTTGGGCGAGCCGTCGGCCTCGCGGTACACGCCGGTCAGGTCCTCGACATGGCTAAAGTAGGTGAGGTGCACGTTGGCGCCGGCATCACGCAGGCGCGCCGTGAGCGGCAGCACCGTCTGCTGCGGGCACACGAGCTCGTCGCCCTTGGAGTGCGTAAACCACAGCGGCGTCTTGGCGAGTGCGGCCACGTCCTCGTCCGTGGCGTTGTACCACGGGGCACAGCAGGGAAGGCCCGCGGCGAAGAACTCGGGATAGTCGGCGCACAGGCGCAGGGTCATAAAGCCGCCGTTGGAAAGACCGGCGACCACGATGCGATCGGTGTCGATGCGGTCGGCATGCTCGGCGACAAACTCGTCGATGAGCGCCTTGAGCACGGGAGAGTAGATGCTTTGGTTGGAGCGACCGAGTTGCTCGACGCCGTTGTCCATCCAAAAGGTGGGCGACTGCGGCACGAGCACCCAGGCAAAGCCGCCAAAGTAGCGCTGGATCTGCTTTTGCGAGAGCGCTGTCACGCGGTTGCCGGTGTAGGCACGCGTCGCGCCCTCGCCCTGTGTGGTGCCCTTGCCCTCGCCGGCGCCGTGCAGGTACACGATCAGCGGCGCCTTCTCGATGGCGGGCGTGTCCTTGGGCGCAAACGGGTTGAAGAGCGCGGAGTCAGCGGGCTCAAAGCTCGGCTCAAAATAGCCGTACTCGAGCGCGATGCCGTCGACGGGCGTTTGCTGCACGGCGTTATGCCAGCCCTTGAGCGCGGGACAGATGTCGCCGCGGCTGCGATCGAAGACGAGGCCCGCGGTGGGGTCGTCGCCGTCTTCGCCCGGGAGCGCCACAAGCTGCGTCACGCGCAGGCGGCTCTCTATATAGCGCGAACCCAGCACGCCACCCTCGATCTCTTTGGTGAGACGCACCTCGGGCGTCTCGAGCGCTACGTGTGTGCCCTTGGGCAGGCGCTGGCCGTTCTCATCACAGGGGTAGGTGGCGAGGACCGGCACGTAGCCCACGGAGGGCGCCGCGTGATCGGCCCCGTGCTCCTTGCGCATCAAGACCTCGCCGGCGCGCTCGTGGCGGGCACAGTAGATATTGAACGTGTGCTCGTTCACGTCGTTGGCGCGCGCGGTACAGGGCAGGTCGAGTACGACCTTGCTGATCCAGGGGCCAAAATCGCCCAGCGTGGTGACGGTTGCGTAGGTACACGATTTGAGTTCCATGAGCTACTCCTTTGTGCCGCAAGTACTAAACAAGGGCGGCAATACAGATTAAACATGTTTAGTCTAATGCAGAACTGTAGAATGAGCAGATGAACTCGGTAAACGGTAAAACGGAACACGCAATGAACTACTAAACAGACGTTTACTAGTAACTAGCAGGACTTTTGTTGAGGATCTAACAGGTTATAGAGGTGTTCATCAAAATAAAAGCCCACGTAAATAGCCATATATCAATATCGGGTCAAATAGACGATCTTCTACCGTCTAAATACGCTTACCCCCGATTTCCTACCGTTCACCGGACTCCAGACGGCAAAATCGCCACAAATCAGGCACTCCGTGTAAACTAAAGCCAGTAAACGTTCAGTAAACAAATTGTTTACGACAGCGTATCCAAGGGTTCGGCAACCGTAAGGGGTTATAGTCGCCGAGCCAAAGGCGTGCTTACACAAGCGAGTAGGCACACGAAGATATGGGGAGGGGTCCCATGGCAGTAGATAACAAGCAGATTGCCACCGATGTCCTCGAGCTCGTGGGCGGTGCGGAGAATGTTTCCGTTGCCACCAACTGCATGACGCGCCTGCGTCTGACGCTCAAGGATAACAGCAAGGCCGACGTGGAGAAGATCAAGAAGGTGAAGGGTGTTCTGGGTTGCCAGTTCGCCGGCAGCCAGCTCCAGGTCATCATCGGCCAGAACGTGCCCAAGGTGCTCGCCGAGTTCGTCGCCATCTCCGGCGTCAAGCAGGGCGAGGCCGTCAACGAGAACCTCGATGCTCCCAAGGAGAAGTTCGAGCTCAAGAACCTGCCCAACATCATCCTCGACTATCTGTCGGGCTCCATGACCCAGCTCATCCCGCTGCTCATGGCCGGCGGTCTGTTCCGTACCATCGCGGCCGTCCTCGGCCCCACCATGCTCGGTGTGCTCTCGGCCGACGACCCGACCTATACGTTCCTCTACACCACGCTGTACGAGGCCACGTTCACCTTTATCCCCATCTACCTGGGTTATGCCGCGGCTAAGAAGCTCGGCGCCAGCCCGGTGCTCGGCATGCTGCTCGGTGGCGCCCTCATGGCTCCTTCCGTGGTGAGCGTCGCCACCCAGGAGGGCGGCGGCATCATCTCCGTCTACGGCATCCAGATCGCTGCTGCCAACTATCAGCAGTCCGTCCTGCCGATCATCCTTTCGGTGCCCGTCCTGTACTTCATCGAGAAGTTCTTTAAGAAGGTTATGCCCGACGTGCTGTCCACGGTCTTCACGCCGTTCTGCACCATGATCGTCACGATCCCCATTGCCTTCATCGTCCTCGCTCCGATCGGCAACGAGATCGGTACGCTGATCGCCAACGCCCTCTTCGGCCTTGCTGACCTTGGCGGCATCGGCATCCTGATCGTCATGGCCATCCTCGGCGCCTTCTGGCAGCTCTTCGTGGTCTGCGGCATGCACATGCCCGTCATCCTGCTCGCCCAGGTTCAGATCATCGCTGCCGGTTACGATCCCTTCGTCTTCGTTTCCACCAACTGCGCTATGGCCGCTGTCTGGGGCTGCGCCTTCGGTGCCTTCCTCAAGATGAAGAACCCCGACGAGAAGTCTCTCGCCATCGGTTACGTCATCTCCGCCATCGCCGGCGGCGTCACCGAGCCCGCGCTCTTCGGCATCCTCATGCGCTTCCGTCGCACCATGTTTGGCATGTTCATCGGCGGTGCTATCGGCGCTGTGTTCTCCGGCCTCATGGGTGTTACCTACTACCTCGCAGGCGGTGCCTCCAACTTCCTGGTCTTCACCAACTACCTGCAGGGTGGCCAGATGAACACCGTCTGGGCTATTGTTGGTATGGCAATCTCCTTTGTCATCGCCGCTGCCGTCGTCTTTGCCTGCGGCTTCTCCAAGGAGGAACTCGCCGAGATGGAGGCCTAAGGCCAAACCGTTCGGTCACATATGACCTCACCTACACGACAGGGCCCCGTCAGGCGTAAGCCCGGCGGGGCCCTTCTTGCAAGGTAGACTGATGGGGCGGACGGTATTCGCCCGCGATGGTTTGCCAAGCGGCGGGGGCTTTCGCGCGGGGTTACCGCGAAAGCCCTCGGCGGTTCGCAAATCCTTTATCAAACGAAAGGACATGCAGATGAGTTTGGGAAAGCTGACCGTCAACGGTCGCCAGGATGGCTTTTTGTGCGAGGGCAAACCGTTCTTCTGGTTTGCCGATACGTGCTGGAGCGCATTTACGAGCATCGCCGAGAACGACTGGGATTACTACCTGACCCGCCGTGCCGAGCAGGGCATGAACGCACTGCAGATCAACACGCTGCCGCAGTGGGATCGCTGCTGCCCCGACCTGGGCATTTGGCCCTATGCCAGCGAGGACGGCGTGCACTTTGATTGGTCCCGTCCCAACCAGGCGTACTGGGATCGTGCCGCCGCCATGTGCCGTGCTGCCGTCGAGCACGGCATTCGTCCGGCGCTCGTGCTCATGTGGTGCAATTACGTACCCGGTACCTGGGGCGCCAAGATCGCCGAGCGTTGCGGCGCCGAGGTTATGCCGCGTGAGGAGGTTCGCGTCCACGTTGCCCGCGTCGTCGAGAACCTGGGCGAGTTCGACCCCGTCTACGTGGTGACGGGCGATACCGACTTTGCCGGCGACGAGGCGATCGCCTATTACGAGGACGCCCTCGACGAGGTCGTCAAGCGCGCGCCCGAGGCACTGCGCACCATGCATATCAACCGCGGTAACCGCACCATTCCGGCGCAGTATCTGGACCGTCTGGACTTTTATATGTTCCAGCCCGGCCACAACTACGAGGGCCAGCCCGAGGCATGGCGTCTGCCGCAGGACTTTATCGCCAACTATCCCAAAAAGCCGATGGTCAACTCCGAGCCTTGCTACGAGCAGATGGGTGCGTCGCGCAACGTCTACTGGCGTTTTACCGCGCAGGATTGCCGCGCGAGCGCATGGTCGTCGATTCTTGCCGGCGCCAGTGCCGGCGTGACCTATGGCGCACACGGCGTGTGGAACTGGCAGACATCGCGCAGCCAGGGCTCGGTCCTGGGCGAGGGCTTTGACATGCCCTTCCGCTGGCAAGAGTGCCTGCAGTTTGCGGGCGTGTGGGACTTTGGCCTGATCGAGCACGTGCTACGCGGCCTGGGTGCCACAAGCGCGGATGGGGCGGTAGCTGTTGAACCCGCGCAGGAGTTGCTCGACGATGCACGCGAAGCCATCCGTGTGGCGCGCGTGGGCGAACGCGTGGTGGTCTATCTGCCGAGGACCACGGCCGTCAAGCTCAAACTCGAGGGCGGCGCAACCGCCTGGAATGCTGTGGCGTTTGATCTGGAGAACAAGCGCGTGGCAAACCTGCCGGTTGTGCCCGTCGACGGTGCCGTGCGCGTGGCTCAGCATCCCTTTGAGCACGACGCGCTTCTGGTGGTCTCGCCCACTCAGTAGCGCGCGGTTCCAACGCGACCAGCGGCAAAAAGGCGCGGGCAACGACTACAGAATGAGGGTGGATAATCTCCCGTTTTTTGCCTGTGTACAGGCTCAAAGTGGGAGATTATCCACCCTCGTCATTTAAGTGTCCAAAAATCCTCTCTCGTTTTATTTGAGCCCGGGCAGCTTGGTAAAGGGGAAGGACTGCTCGAGGAACTCGGAGCAGCGGGCGTAATCTTTGGCAAAGTAGCTGCTGTAGAGCGAATCGAGCACGTATTGCACGGCGATGTGACTGGCAAACTGCGTGATGCGGTGCGTCATGCTCTCGTGGTCACTCACCGTAAGGTAGGCGGCAAAGCCAGGGTGAATGCGCGCGCAATAAGGCGTGCCGATGACGATGACCGGGACATGTCGACTGCTGAGGATCGGCAAGATGTCCTTGAGGTTGGGGGCAAGGCCGCTGTAGGAGATGACGATTGCCGCATGGTCGGGGCCCGAGGCGAGCGCCGTTCGCACCTGGGCCTCGACACCGTCGTGGCACGTCGCGCTTTTACCGGCGGAGAGCAGGCGGTCGCGGAACATTCCCGCTGGATAGAGGTTGTGCGAGCCCGTGTAGATGTCCACGGTGCCGGCGCGCATGATGAGCTTGGCGGCGTGGTTGAGCTGTGCAGGGTCGAGCAGCTCCTGCGTTTCGGCCAAGGTGGTCTGGTAGAGCCCCTCCATGCGTTCCATCACCTGCGCAGGGGTGGAGGTGGCATCGAAGGGAAAGTTGATGTCCACGTCGCGCCGGTTGCCCGCCTCGGTCGCCTGGCGGATGAGCTCGACCTTGAGATCTTTGAAGCCCTCGAGGCCGAGCTTTTTGCAAAAGCGGTGAACGCTCGCGACCGAAACGTTGGCGCGCGCGGCAAATTCCTTAATGGAAAGCCCGCGCACATCCTCGCCCATGGCGAGCGCCGTTTGCCCAAGTTGTTGCTCGGTGGGGGTGAGGCTTTTGCCCTGCGTGATCTTTCGCCTGATATCCATATGGCTCCTATGCGTTTGCGTCGCGATAAACCAATCATAGCGATAAATAAAACGTTCGGCTTGGCTGGGAGTTTTGGTCCGCCGGTCTATGAACGACGGACCGCTCGACGCTGCGCGGGCTCAACATAGGGCGTGCCCTGCCCGAGTTGTTTGCGCTCGGGCTGCTATCCGAGCACGCGTACGGGCCCCAAGAGGCCGCTGGGATCGGAGGGCTCGGTCATGCCGAACATGTCGGGGACGGCGTGGTCGAGGGTGTTGATGATATCGATCGTAAGCGCGTGCTCGCCGGCTAAAAGTGCGGCGGCCTCAAAGCGGTAAGGCGGACAGATGCGGGTGCCGAGGGATTTGCCGTCGAGGGTGACGGTTGCGGTCTCAAAGACCTCGCCAAGGTCGATGACGGTGCGGGTGGCCGCTTCGCCCAGGACAAAGGAGGCCCGGTAGCGGAATGTGCCGGCCTTGCCGGGGAACTCGGCCGAGGAAAGGTCGTGCAGGTCTGCAAGCTCAACAGACTCGCCAAAGGCATCGGTGCCAGGGGCAGAGAAGGCAACCGCCCAGGGCCCGTCGACGCATGTGGCTTCGTCTTCGGCGGTTGCCACAGCAACGGAACCTGTAGCCCCAAGGACCACGATGCAGCTCTCGTAGGGAGCCAGCTCGAGCGTGCCGTCAAAGGCGGCGGGCTCGGTGCCGTTGAGCAGGTCGAGGCGCGCGCCTGCAACGGGTGTGCCGTCGGCAAGCGCAATCTGAGTGGAGATACCCTGCTTGGGATGCTCGTTGACGAGCATCAGATAGCTCTCGCCCGCCCGCTCGTAGCGCAGTGCGCGCAGCCAGGGCTGGGGCGCGGCGCAAACCACGGTCTGCATGCCGGTGTTGGCAAGTGTGTCTGCGAGCTCGGTGGTCGCCAGGAGCTTGATGCCGGCGACCGCGGCTGCATCCAGGGAGGCAAAGCCCTCGCGGCCTGCAGTGTCACCGTCGTAGCGCTTGTTCGGCAACTCATCCAGCGCGTACACGGCAACACCTGCGGCTGCGGCACGCGCGGCAAAGTCGAGCACGGCTCCGCCGACAAACTCGGCTCCGGGCATCACCAGGCAGCGGTATGCCTGGCCGTTCACGCCAAAGCCGCTACCGTCTGCGGCAATTTCAACGGCATAGCGCCCTGCGTCCTCAAATGCCTCTGCCGGCACGATGTCAAAGTCGACCTGCGCGCGCATAAGCTCGGAGGCGGCATGCTGCATAAAGTTCGCCTCGCCTGCCCACTCGGCGTCCGCATGGTAGAGAAGCGCCACCGGGGTCGT
>ERZ839947.3207-NODE-3207-length-10146-cov-72.144089_pt1 | contig 10146 bp, 7 predicted proteins | sample MGYA00519908_ERZ839947 | MGnify/ENA primary metagenome ERZ839947 (study PRJEB31850, sample SAMEA3708857) | human gut metagenome | biome: human gut; feature: human-associated habitat; material: faeces | place: China | collected 2014 ... | reverse complement strand
CATCTTTGTTCTTTTCTTACCACAGCTGTGGTAAGAAAAGAACAAAGATGTGGTATGCATAAAACACAACTGTAGTAAGATTAGCTTTTAGCAAATACGACCTTAGCCGATAAAGATTCTGAAAATAGATACTTGCAGATATGGCAATAAAAATCGTTTGCACTATCTTTGCACCACTCTATACGTTGAATATGCAGAAGGTAGTACAATACATCGAGCGCCACAAGCTCTTCTCGCCGGACGACAAGATACTTGTGGCACTGAGCGGCGGGGCGGACTCCGTGGCGTTGCTGCGCCTGCTCCTCAGCCTGGGATACACATGCGAAGCCGCCCATTGCAACTTCCATCTGCGCGGAGCGGAATCCGACCGCGACGAGCACTTTGTACGCCAGCTCTGCCTGGAGCACCGGGTGACGCTGCACACCGTCCACTTCAACACGGAGCAGGAAGCAAAGGAACGGCATATCTCCATCGAAATGGCTGCAAGGGAATTGCGCTACGCGTGGTTCGAAAAAACAAGGGAAGCATGCAGTGCAGCCGTCATTGCCGTCGCCCACCATCAGGATGACAGTGTGGAGACATTGCTGCTCAATCTGATTCGCGGTACCGGCATCAACGGGTTGCGGGGCATACGCCCCCGAAACGGACATATAGTCCGCCCCTTGCTCTGCCTGGACAGAAAGGGAATCGTCGGTTATCTGGAAAGTATCGGGCAATCCTACGTGACGGACAGCACCAATCTGCAGGACGAATATACCCGCAACAAAATACGCTTGAACCTGCTTCCCATGATGCAGGAGATAAACCCCTCCGTCAAGGAAAGCATCCTCAAAACGGCAGAGCATCTGGACGATGCGGCCTCTATATATAATATAGGTATAGAAGAAGCCAAACTGCGGGTCAAGACATCGGAAGGCATAAGTATCAACGCCCTGAAGCAAGAAGCGGCATCGGAAACGGTCTTATTTGAGATCCTGCATCCGCTCGGGTTCAACGCCGCACAAGTAAGGGACATCTGCCGGACATTGGACGGACAGCCCGGCAAAGTCTTTACTACCCCCGGCTGGCGTGTCATCAAAGACCGCGGCTCGTTGTTGATAGAGCCCGTACAAGAAGCCGTAAAGCCCTTATTGGAAATAAAAGAACATCCCTATACACCGGATTTCATGATTCCACGCGACAAAGCTACTGCCTGCTTTGATGCCGACAAACTCCAGCATCCCCTCTCGCTACGCCTTTGCAGGCAGGGAGACAGTTTCGTGCCCTTCGGCATGAAAGGCCGGAAGAAAGTAAGCGACTACCTGACCGACCGCAAGTTCTCCATTCTGCACAAAGAACGGCAATGGGTGCTTTGCTGCGGAGATGACATCATCTGGCTGGTGGGAGAACGGGCAGACAACCGTTTCAGAATAGACGAAAAAACCCGGAAAGTGCTGGTCGTATCAACCACCGACCAGTAGCCATCACAGAATGATTCTGTCCTCCTTCTGTTTCTTGAAGCAATCGGAAAGCAATACGGCAAACGGCGTGTCATACGTGCGCGCCTTCTGCGGACAGCCTTTCACACAAGCACAACATTTGATGCATTTCTCTGCAACCGTATTACACTCGTCTCCTTTTATAATGGCTCCTGCAGGACAATGCTTCACGCAATATCCGCAATGCGTACAACGTTCCGCATCTACTTGCGGAGTGCGGGGCATAGGCACCCCACTCTTACGCAACTTGACGACTCTGCGCAAAAAGCGGAGCAACGGGAAGAAAGGCTGGCGCGGACGCTGGATACGGGTCACATCCACCCCATACAGTTTCTCCATATCTTCGGCCGCTGCTATTTTAGCACGTATCTTTTCACCAAAAAGCTTTGCATACTCCAAGTCGTCCGCATCCGGACGTCCGGCCGCCACCGGATATTTCTCACTGCTATAAGAATGCTCGCCTACAAACGTGGCGCCTGCAATTACCTTGAAGCCCAACTTCGTGACAAAAGCATCCAATTCCACCAAAGCCTTCTCATAGGCCCGGTTGCCGTAAACCACCACAACCACGGCAGGTGCACCGTCAGCATGAAGCTTCTTCATTCTCTCCAATGCCAAAGGAGCCACATGACCGCCATATACGGGCACCGTGATGACCGCCAAAGCATGAGAAGGCACCTCCCTTTTACCCGCCGCCTCCAAGGTGAGGTCCACTTTGGAGACAGACGAAATTCCCGTTCCGTGAACAATTGCCTCTCCCACTTGTTTAGAGGTACAAGTAGGTGAAAAAGTTATCAACTGTACTTCATCTATATTCATAAACCAATCCTTCATGTTGTTGTTAATACAGCAAAGATAAAGTTTTAAATTTAAAAAAAAGATGATTTGTTTATGAAACCAAAAATATTTATTACCTTTGCACCGTTGAAACATTCTGCGACTTCTTGCTGTGGCGAGAATTGTTTATCAGATTTCCGGTTCAATAATAAATATCCCATATAAATCATATATCACAAGGTAAACTTGCCCAAGTTGCTTCCTACAACAACTGCAACTGTGCACTTATGCCTTTCAATAAAAGTAAATTTTAAACCATTCACATATATACTGTATGTATAACATCATTCAACTGAACGACAAAAATTTGTCGGAACTACAAACTATTGCCCAAGAACTGGGTATAAAAAAAACAGACTCACTCAAAAAAGAAGAACTTGTTTACAAGATACTTGACGAACAAGCTATCGCAGGCGCTACCAAGAAAGTTGCCGCCGACAAGCTGAAGGAAGAGCGTAAAGGGGAAAAGCAAAAACGCTCGCGCGTCACTGTCAAGACCGTAAAAAAGGAAGGTGCCGACAAAGTGTTCTCAGCCAATAAAAACGGAGACCTCACCAAAGCCAAAACAGAGGAAGCACCGGCTGCGAAAGAACAACCCAAAACTGTGGAAGCACCCCAAGAACCGACCATAGAAGCTGCAACGCCGGCGCCAGCCAAAGAAGCCGCCGCACCCAAACGCAAACCGGGACGCCCCCGCAAGGTAAAGGAAGAGACTGCCGCACCCCAAGCAACGGAAACCCCGAAGGTTGCCGAACCGGAATTGAACTTCGAGGCTAAAGCTCCGAAAACGGAACCCCAAGCGGAAGCTAAAAAAGTGGAAGCTAAAAAAGCCGTGAAGAATATCGTACCGGACGAAAGCCCTATCCTGGCCGAAGCGGCAGATGACTTCATCCCCATTGAAGACCTCCCTACGAAAAAAATAGAATTGCCATCCGAACTTATCGGCAAATTCGAAGCGACCAAAGCGGAAACTCCCGCCACTCCCACTCCTGCCGCTGCCCCAGCCGAACCGCAACAGCCACAACGCCCGCGCCTCCGCGCCCGCGACAACAACAACCCATACAATAACAACAACAATAACAACCGCAACGGTGGCTATAACCAACAGCGCCCCGTGCAGCAGCGCCCTGCACAACCGTATAACAACGGAGAGAACTATCCCGCCGCTCCGGAACGCAAACCCGTAATAGAACGCGAGAAGACGTACGAATTCGATGACATCCTCACCGGAACCGGTGTACTGGAAATCATGCAGGATGGCTACGGCTTCCTCCGTTCCTCCGATTACAACTATTTGTCCTCACCGGACGATATTTACGTATCACAATCACAAATCAAATTGTTCGGCCTGAAAACCGGTGATGTGGTAGAAGGCGTAATCCGTCCCCCGAAAGAAGGCGAAAAGTACTTCCCGCTGGTAAAAGTATCCAAAATAAACGGACGTGACCCGGCTTTCGTACGCGACCGCGTACCGTTCGAGCACCTCACCCCCCTCTTCCCGGACGAGAAGTTCAAGCTTTGCAAAGGCGGATACTCCGACTCTATGTCGGCCCGTGTCGTAGACTTGTTTGCCCCCATCGGCAAAGGTCAGCGTGCCTTGATTGTAGCACAGCCCAAAACCGGTAAGACCATCTTGATGAAAGACATAGCCAACGCCATTGCCGCCAATCATCCGGAAGTCTACATGATTATGCTGCTCATCGACGAACGCCCGGAGGAAGTTACCGACATGGCGCGTACCGTCAATGCGGAAGTAATCGCCTCTACCTTCGACGAACCGGCAGAACGCCACGTGAAGATTGCCGGCATCGTCCTTGAAAAAGCAAAACGCATGGTGGAATGCGGACACGATGTTGTCATCTTCCTCGACTCCATCACCCGCCTGGCACGTGCCTACAACACCGTATCCCCGGCTTCCGGCAAAGTGCTTTCCGGTGGTGTGGATGCCAACGCATTGCATAAGCCCAAACGCTTCTTCGGTGCAGCACGTAACATCGAGGGCGGCGGTTCACTGACCATCCTTGCCACTGCCTTGATTGACACCGGCTCAAAGATGGACGAGGTTATCTTCGAAGAATTCAAGGGTACGGGTAATATGGAGTTGCAGCTCGACCGCAACTTGTCCAACAAGCGTATCTTCCCGGCTGTCAACATCGTTGCCTCCAGCACCCGCCGCGACGACCTGCTGCAAGACAAGCAGACACTGGACCGCATGTGGATTCTCCGCAAGTACCTTGCCGACATGAATCCGATAGAAGCCATGGACTTCGTAAAAGACCGTCTGGAGAAGACCAAAGACAACGACGAATTCCTGATGAGCATGAACAGTTAACAACAACTGCATACAGATATTGTACAAAAGCTTCCATTTACGTTCATAAACGTAGGTGGAAGCTTTTTTTATATCCGTTTTTTCATACATTTGCCACCATACAATAACCTTGAACAAATAAAATCCAAATCTGATGAAAACGATTCACTCTTTTATGGGAATGGCATTGTGCAGCTTTCCGGTAATGGCACAGCAATCGCCCAATTTTCTTATTATCCAATGCGACCATCTGACCCAGCGGGTAGTAGGCGCATACGGTGCCGACCCCAGCTGCACTCCACCTATAGACCGAATTGCCTCCCAAGGTGTAACATTTGCCAACGCATACGTGGGATGCCCCCTCAGCCAACCGTCACGCGCTGCCTTATGGAGCGGACTGATGCCGCATCAAACCAATGTACGTTCCAACTCGGCCGAACACATCAATCCTCCGCTGCCCGACAGCATTCCGACCCTGGGAAGCCTCTTCACCGCCAACGGTTATGAGGCCGTCCACTTTGGCAAAACCCATGACATGGGTTCCCTAAGGGGATTCCGCCACAAGGAACCGGTTGCCAAGCCCTTCACCGACCCCGAATTTCCCGTCAACAATGACAGCTTTCTGGATGTAGGAACCTGCGAGGATGCCGTGGCCTATCTCAGCAATCCGCCGCAAGAACCTTTCATCTGCATAGCCGATTTCCAAAACCCGCACAATATCTGCGGATATGTAGGCGAAAATAAAGGGGAGCACATAGATAGCCCCATCAGTACCCCACTCCCGCTACTACCCGGAAACTTTGAAGTGGAAGACTGGGAAAAACTTCCGTTGCCCATTCAGTACATCTGCTGCAGCCACCGGAGGATGATGCAAGCCGCCCACTGGAACGAGGACAATTACCGGCACTACGTCGCCGCCTTCCAGCATTACACGCGGATAGTGGCCAGACAGATAGAGAGTGTACTGGAAGCCCTCTACTCCACTCCCGCCGGCAAAAATACAATTGTCATTGTACTGGCAGACCACGGAGACGGAATGGGGTCACACCGCATGGTAACCAAGCAGGTCAGCTTTTACGAAGAAATGACAAATGTGCCCTTCATCATAGCCGGTCCCGGTATTCATCCCCGTCAAAAACCGGTGGAAGATTTACTGACCCAACCCACTATCGACCTGCTGCCCACTCTCTGTGAACTGGCAGGCATTCCGGTGCCTTCCTCCAAGCCCGGCATCAGCCTTGCCCCTTTCCTGAAAGGCGAGAAGCAAAAGAGACAGCACCCCTATGCAGCCTCCGAATGGCACAGTGAATACGAAGTGACCGTCAGCCCGGGACGGATGATACGCAGTCCCAGATACAAATACACACACTATCTGGAAGGCAACGGGGAAGAACTGTATGATATGCTGAAGGATAAAGGAGAAAGACGAAACCTTGCCCATGACCCCAAATACTCAAAGATTCTGGCCGAGCACCGGGCACTGCTGGACGACTACATCCGCCGCACACAGGACGACTACCGAAGCCTGAAAGTTGAAGCCGACAAGAGATGGCGCAGCCACGCACCGGGATATCCCAACCACGAAGGACCCTGCGCCAGAGACATTATCAATAGAAAGTAAGCAAAAAGAACTAAAAAAAACAGAATAATATAGATGATTATCAGTGCCTTGACCGGCACTTCCATTCTTTTCGCCCATCCCGCTGCAAGTCTTCAATAATATTCTGCTTCAAAAGAAGGCAGTTAAAGGGATTTTTTGTACTTTTGCGCCTCAATAAGAGTAATTTGTAATTTAGTAATTGTAATTAGATACTATGTTCGATAATTTAAGCGAGAGACTTGAAAGGTCGTTTAAAATTTTGAAAGGTGAGGGCAAAATCACCGAAATCAATGTTGCGGAAACCCTGAAAGACGTACGTAAGGCACTTTTGGATGCCGACGTGAACTATAAGGTAGCCAAAAACTTCACCGATACCGTTAAGGAAAAAGCCTTGGGACAAAACGTGCTGACAGCCGTTAAGCCCAGCCAGCTGATGGTAAAAATCGTACACGATGAACTGACCCAGCTCATGGGCGGCGAGACTTCTGAAATAAACCTCGACTCCAAGCCTGCCATTATCCTAATGTCCGGTTTGCAAGGCTCCGGTAAAACAACTTTCTCCGGAAAGCTGGCCCGCATGCTGAAGAGCAAGAAGAACAAAAAGCCGTTATTGGTGGCTTGTGACGTGTACCGTCCTGCCGCTATCGAGCAGTTGCGTGTACTGGCTGAACAGATTGACGTACCGATGTACTCGGAACCGGACAGCAAAAATCCGGTAGCCATTGCCCAAAATGCCATCCAAGAAGCCAAAGCCAAAGGTTACGACCTTGTAATTGTCGATACAGCCGGTCGTCTGGCAGTGGATGAGGAGATGATGAACGAGATTGCCGCCATCAAGAAGGCCATCAATCCGGACGAGATTCTGTTCGTAGTGGATTCAATGACCGGTCAGGATGCAGTGAATACCGCTAAGGAATTCAACGAACGGCTCGACTTCAATGGTGTAGTATTGACCAAACTGGATGGTGATACCCGCGGTGGTGCCGCCCTTTCTATCCGTTCGGTGGTAAACAAGCCCATCAAGTTTGTAGGTACCGGTGAAAAGCTGGATGCCATCGACCAGTTCCATCCCTCACGTATGGCCGACCGTATTCTCGGTATGGGTGACATCGTATCTTTGGTGGAACGTGCGCAGGAACAATATGACGAGGAAGAAGCCAAACGCCTGCAAAAGAAGATTGCCAAGAACCAGTTCGACTTCAACGACTTCCTGAGCCAGATTGCACAAATCAAGAAAATGGGTAACTTGAAGGAACTTGCCTCCATGATACCGGGCGTAGGCAAAGCCATCAAGGATATAGACATTGACGACAATGCCTTCAAGAGCATTGAAGCCATCATCTACTCCATGACTCCGGAAGAACGCAGCAATCCGGCCATTCTGAACGGTTCACGCCGCCAGCGCATTGCCAAAGGTAGCGGTACGAATATTCAGGAAGTAAACCGCCTGCTGAAACAGTTTGACCAGACCCGCAAGATGATGAAGATGGTCACTGGCAGCAAGATGGGTAAGATGATGCCGAAACTTAAAAGATAAGATAACAGCCTATGACACTGATTGATGGAAAAGCAATTTCAGAGCAAGTAAAGCAAGAGATTGCAGCAGAAGTAGCCGAGATAGTGGCTCGTGGGGGTAAACGCCCGCATCTGGCCGCTATTCTTGTAGGACACGATGGAGGTAGCGAAACCTACGTTGCCGCCAAAGTAAAGGCATGCGAAGTTTGCGGATTCAAGTCCTCACTTATCCGCTACGAGGCAGACGTTACCGAAGAGGAGCTGCTTGCCAAGGTACGCGAATTGAACGAGGATGCGGATGTGGACGGTTTCATCGTACAGCTTCCCTTGCCCAAGCATATCTCCGAGCAGAAAGTGATTGAAACCATCGACTACCGCAAGGATGTGGACGGCTTTCATCCCATCAACGTGGGACGGATGTCCATTGGCCTTCCCTGCTATGTATCCGCTACTCCCAACGGTATCCTCGAACTGCTGAAGCGCTATCAGATAGAGACTTCAGGCAAGAAATGCGTGGTATTGGGACGCAGTAACATTGTCGGCAAACCCATGGCTGCCCTGATGATGCAGAAGGCTTATCCCGGCGATGCCACAGTGACCGTATGCCACAGCCGCAGCAAAGACCTGGTAAAGGAATGCCAGGAAGCGGACATCATCATTGCTGCGTTGGGACAACCGAACTTTGTTAAGGCGGAAATGGTCAAGGAAGGCGCTGTCGTTATTGATGTAGGTACTACCCGTGTGCCCGATACCTCCAAGAAATCCGGATTCAAGTTGACCGGTGATGTGAAATTCGACGAAGTAGCTCCCAAATGTTCATTCATTACCCCCGTACCGGGAGGCGTAGGTCCCATGACCATCGTTTCCCTTATGAAGAATACATTGCTCGCCGGCAAGAAAGCAATCTACCAATAACAAGGCGATGAAAACGCTCGCCGTCTTCATTGTTGTCCTACTGTATAGCGTAACCCTTTCCTCGCAGGAAAGGATTACGCTATTATTTGTCGGCGACCTGATGCAGCACCAGGCACAAATAGACGCTGCACATGTATCTGAAGGAAAATATGACTACTCCTCCTGCTTCTCCCTCATAAAAGAGCAAATATCCCAGGCAGACCTCGCCATAGGAAATCTGGAAGTCACATTGGGGGGCAGGCCCTATCGGGGCTATCCTATGTTCAGCGCCCCCGATGAATATCTTCAGGCCATAAAGGACGCCGGATTCGATATTTTACTGACAGCCAACAACCACTGTCTGGACCGTGGAAAAAAGGGAATGGAGCGTACCATACAATTGCTTGACTCCTCCGGTATTCGTTACGCAGGCACCTACAAGAATCTGTCGGAGCGCAGGCAACGCTATCCCCTGTTCATCAACAGAAACGGCTTTCGCATTGCCCTACTCAACTATACTTACGGCACCAATGGTATCAAGGCTACCTCTCCCAATATCGTAAACTATATTGATAAGAATACCATCCTGCAAGATATCCAAAGTGCCAAGGCACGCCAACCGGATGCCATTATTGCCTGCATGCATTGGGGAGAGGAATATCAGTCCCTTCCCAACCGTGAGCAACGCGAACTGGCCAACTGGTTGCTCCAACAAGGCGTAACACATATTATCGGTTCACACCCTCACGTCATTCAACCGATGGAACTACGTACCAACGGTACCGAACAGCACATCATAGTCTACTCCTTGGGAAACTTCATTTCCAATATGAGCAAGGCTAACACTGACGGCGGCCTCATCTTCACTTTGCAGTTGGAGAAACATCCTCTCCCCCAACCCATCCGTCCCTCTTACACCGGTCAGAGTCAGACGCCCCTGCCAGACTCCAATCCTCTGCCTTTTCCATACTGTCGTGTTTCCTATTGTGGATATAATCTGGTCTGGACCGGCCGGCCGGAACTTACTAAAGAAAAAAATTACATTCTTTATCCTGCCAGTTTTCCTACAGAACATTTAACGCCGGAAGCTCGTAAACACCTGGAAATCTTTGTCAAAAGCTCTCGAAAGCTGCTCCAGCAGCACAATATAGGTATCTACGAGAAGAAAAAATAATGCAGAAATCTCAAAAAATTTCGTCTCATTCTTTGCAATATTAAAGATTATCCCTATCTTTGCACCGCATTTAAGAAATGCACTAACATGGTGGCTGTAGTTCAGTTGGTTAGAGCGTCAGATTGTGGTTCTGAATGTCGTGGGTTCGAGTCCCATCTGCCACCCGCAAAGAAGAGGAAATTCGAAAGAATATTCCTCTTTTTTTGTTATTGTCCAAACAATCCCCCAAAGGGAGGCAACGTGGAATCAATGTAAAAAAGGGTCAACGTAACAATCTGAGGTATTTTATATTTAAGCATATAATTTAGCAAGTCTATATAAGAAAAAAGCTCTATCT
>ERZ839947.3196-NODE-3196-length-10173-cov-2.656059_pt1 | contig 10173 bp, 9 predicted proteins | sample MGYA00519908_ERZ839947 | MGnify/ENA primary metagenome ERZ839947 (study PRJEB31850, sample SAMEA3708857) | human gut metagenome | biome: human gut; feature: human-associated habitat; material: faeces | place: China | collected 2014 ... | reverse complement strand
CTGGCGGTGTGCGACGAGATCATCACCCGCCACGGCGGCACCTTCGAGATCGGCAACGCCGACGGCGGCGGCGCTCTGGTGACCATTACCCTGCCCATTCCGCCCCACACGGAGCATCGATAGAAATAGAACAGTTGTTGCATTTCATTCGAGCAAGTGCTATACTTACGGAAAGGAACTTACATCGTCTATGGAACACAAACCCGGTACATTCCGCACCTCCATCGGCGGACAGGCTCTCATTGAGGGCATCCTCATGCGTGGCCCGGAAAAGCAGGCCATTGTGGTGCGCTCCCCGGAGGGCCTTGTGACCAAGGTGGAGGAGCTGACACTTATCAAGGACAAATACCCCATTCTGGGCCTTCCCATCCTGCGGGGGGCCGTGACCTTTCTGGACTCCATGATCCGGGGCGTCAAGGCCCTGATGTTCTCGGCGGACTACTTCCCCGACGACAAGGCCGCCCAGCCCTCCAAGCTGGACCTGTGGCTGGAAAAGCACGTTCCGGCGGAAAAGCTCCAGAACGTGCTGGTATGGGTGTCGGTGCTGCTGTCGCTGGGCATGACGCTGGTGCTGTTCATGCTGCTGCCCACCTTCGTGGCCGGGCTGTTCCACGCACAGAACGCCGCCCTCCACAATCTCATTGAGGGCGTCATCAAGGTGGCTATCTTTCTGGCCTATCTGATCCTCTGCTCCAAGCAGAAGGATGTGCGCCGGGTATTCTGCTACCACGGTGCCGAGCACAAGACCATTTTCTGCTATGAGGCGGGCCTGCCCCTGACGGTGGAAAACGCCCGCATCCAGCCCAAGCACCATCCCCGCTGCGGCACCAGCTTCCTCTTTGTGGTCATCATCGTGTCCATCCTGTGCAGCAGTGTCGTTTTCAGCTACGTCAACTGGCAGAACATCTGGGTTCGTATCGGGATGCATCTGCTGCTGCTGATCCCGGTGGTGGGCATCACCTATGAATTCAACCGGCTGGTGGGGCGGCATGACAATGCCCTCACACGGGTGCTGTCTGCCCCCGGTATGTGGCTCCAGAATTTCACCGTCAACGAGCCGGACGACTCCATGCTGGAGGTGGCCATTGAGGCCTTGAAGCTGGTGCTGCCGGAGGAGAAGGGCAAGGACCGCTGGTGAGAAATTCCCGGCCGTTCTCCCCTGAAAAGCCCAAAATATGACAACGGAGCGTATTATGGCGACTACTTACAACAATTTGTATATGGATATCCGGCAGACTCTCCGCCGGGCAGGCATCGAGGCCGCCACGCTGGAGGCCCGTGAGCTGATGTGTTTCGCCTCCGGCAAGACCCGCAGTCAGCTGGTGCAGGATGGGCAGCTGTATGTCCCTCCGGCCATCGAGGAGCGGGCGAAGGATCTGGTGCGCCGCCATCTGGCAGGGGAGCCGGTGGCCTACCTCATCGGGGAGTGGGAGTTCTACGGGCTGCCGCTGGACATCTCCGAAAGCGTGCTGATCCCCCGTCCGGACACGGAGACGCTGGTGGACCACGTGGTAGCGTGGCTGCGGCCCCTGCCGGAGTGCCGGGTGCTGGATCTGTGCGCCGGCTCCGGCTGCATCGGTCTGGCCATCGCCAGTCAGGTCCCCGGCGCACGGGTGGTGCTGGGGGAGCTGGACGAGGGGGCCTTGCGGATCTGCCGCCAGAATATCCGCCGCAACAGTCTCAGCGGACAGGTGGTGTCCTTAAAGATGGACGCTCTGTCCGATCCGCCTCCCCGGCTGGGGGATTTTGACTGTCTGGTGTGCAACCCCCCCTACATTCCCTCCGGGGACATCGCCGGACTGGACGTCTCCGTCCGGGACTATGAGCCCCATCTGGCGCTGGACGGCGGGACCGACGGGCTGGACTTCTACCGCAGCGTCTGCCGCCGCTGGCGGGACGTGCTGCACACCGGGAGCCGCCTGGCCTTCGAGGTGGGCATCGGGCAGGCCGACGACGTCCTGCGGCTCATGCGAGGCGAGGGCTTCGGTGAGCTGGAGATCCTGCCGGATCCGGCGGGCATCCCCCGTGTGGTGACGGGTCTGCGCTATCAGGAGGTCTATGCCGACGCCTGATGACCGGCGAAACGACTTTGTAGATCGATGGGCCTCTGCCCATTTACCACGAAAATTTTCATCGATACAGGAGGAAGAAACATGGCAGCGAAGAAAGACAGCTCGATAGCTGCTCCCGTGGTCTCCGACAAGAAAAAGGCGCTGGAGACCGCCATGCAGCAAATCGAAAAAACCTACGGCAAGGGTTCCATCATGCGCTACGGCGACAATGTGCAGCCCAATGTGGAGGCCATCCCCACCGGCTCTCTGGCGCTGGATCTGGCGCTGGGCATCGGCGGCGTACCCCGTGGCCGCATCATCGAGATCTATGGGCCTGAGTCCTCCGGTAAGACCACGCTGGCCCTGCACGTTCTGGCGCAGGCCCAGAAAATGGGCGGCGAGGTGGCCTTCGTGGATGCCGAGCACGCTCTGGATCCCACCTATGCCCGTGCGCTGGGGGTGAAGATCGAGGATATGCTCATCTCCCAGCCGGACACCGGTGAGCAGGCGCTGGAGATCACCGAGGCGCTGGTTCGCTCCGGGGCCATCGACGTGGTGGTGGTGGACTCCGTGGCCGCCCTCACACCCCGGGCCGAGATCGAGGGCGACATGGGCGACTCCCATGTGGGCCTGCTGGCCCGCCTCATGAGCCAGGCCCTGCGCAAGCTGGCCGGCTCCATCGCCAAGACCAACTGCGTGGTCATCTTTATCAACCAGCTCCGCGAAAAGGTAGGCGTGATGTACGGCAACCCGGAGGTCACCACCGGCGGCCGGGCGCTGAAGTTCTATGCCTCCGTCCGCATTGACGTGCGGCGCATCGAGTCGCTGAAAAGCGGCTCGGAGATCATTGGCAACCGCACCCGGGCCAAAGTGGTCAAGAACAAGGTCTCTCCTCCCTTCAAGGAGGCGGAGTTCGATATCATGTACGGCGAGGGTATCTCTAAGATCGGCGAGATCCTGGATCTGGGCGCCAAGCTGGATCTGGTGCAGAAATCCGGCTCCTGGTTCGCCATGGGGGAGACCCGCCTGGGCCAGGGCCGGGACGCGGCCAAGCAGTTTTTGCGGGACAATCCGGACATGGCGGACGAGCTGGAGGCCAAGATCCGGCAGAACGCCTTCAAGCTGCTGTCCAAGCAGGGGCAGGCGGCGGCCCGCGCCGCCGGCCGGGCGGTGGACGTGTCCGCCGACGACTTTGAGGACGGCGAGGCGTAAATGGTCATTCAGGAGCTGAAGCCCTCCAAGCGGGTCCGGGGCCGCTGGCTGGCGGTGCTGGAGGACGGCTCCCTCCTCCGGGTGGGGGAGGGCGAGGTGATCCAGTTCGCCCTCTGCGCCGGCCGGGAGCTGACGGAGGAGGAGGCGGAGCGCCTCCAGGCCGCTGTCCGCACCGGCGGGCTGAAGGAGAAGGCCCTGAACCTGCTGGCCGGCCGCCCCATGTCCCGCCGAGAGCTGGAGCGGAAGCTGGAGAGCTGGGAGGCTGCTCCGGAGGAGGCGACCGCCATCTGCGGCCGGCTGGAGGAGCTGGGCTTTCTGAACGACGCGCTCTATGCGGAGCAGGTGGTGCGCCACTACTCCGCCAAGGGGTACGGCCTGCGGAAGCTGCGGGATGAGCTGTACCGCCGGGGCGTGCCCCGGGAGCTGTGGGACGAGGCCCTGGAACGGGCGGAGGATCCGGCAGAGGCCATCGACGCCTTCCTGGCCAAAAAGCTGGGGGACACGCCGCCGGAGGACAGGCGGGCGTGGAAGCGGGCCTCGGACGCCCTGGCCCGGCGGGGCTACGCCTGGAGCGACATCAGCGAGGGCCTGCGCCGCTATGGCGCGGAGTGGGAGGAGTAACTGTTTTCTCCCGGCAGGGTGAGAGCCAGCTGGTCGCCCAACTGAGCGCAGTGCGGAAGGCTTCCGGTTCCAGACCTCGCAGGGCCCCGCAGAGGTTCGATAGAAACTCTGCTGGAGGAAGCCGGCCCTGTTGGCACATTTTTTCAGGTTTCCACAGACGATCTGCTGGAGATCACCGATGACCCTGCCTGGCGGGGAAAGTAAGAAGGCCGGACCCTCCGGTCAAACCAATATATTGGAGCGATGATGATGCCATATAAAATCGCATTTGTTTCCCTCGGCTGTGCCAAGAATTTGGTGAACACCGAGCAGATGATGGCCCTGTGCCGCCGGGCGGGGCACACTGTTACCGGCGACCCGGACGGGGCCGATGTGGCGGTGCTGAACACCTGCGGCTTCATTGAGTCCGCCAAGAGCGAAGCCATCGAAAATATTTTGGAGCTGGCGGAACTGAAAAAGGCCGGGCGGCTGAAAAAGCTGCTGGTGACTGGCTGTCTCTCCCAGCGGTACCCCGACGACATCCGCACCGAGCTGCCCGAGGTGGACGGGATGCTGGGCACCGGCAGCTATACCGACGTGGCAGCGGCGGTGGAGGAGCTGATGGCAGGGGAGAAGGCGGAGCACTTCGGCAATATCCACCGCACCTTTGAGGACGGGGAGCGCCTGGTGACCACCCCGCCCTACACCGCCTATCTGAAGATCGCCGAGGGGTGCAGCAACGGCTGCGCCTTCTGCATCATTCCCAAGCTCCGGGGCCGCTACCGCAGCCGCTCCATGGAGGCCCTGCTGGCCGAGGCCAGGCAGCTGGCGGATAGCGGCGTGAAGGAGCTCATCGTCATCGCCCAGGACATCACCCGGTACGGCATGGATCTGGAGGAGCCAACCTCCCTGGCCGGCCTGCTGAAGGAACTGTGCAAGCTGGACTTCCACTGGATCCGCCTGCACTACCTGTATCCTGAGGTCATCACCGACGAACTCATCGACACCATTGCCCGGGAGAAGAAGATCGTCCACTATCTGGACATCCCCATCCAGCACTGTAACGACGGGATCCTGAAGGCTATGCGCCGGAGGAACACCCGGGCGGAGCTGGAGGACCTCTTTGACCGGCTGCGGCGGGCCATCCCGGATCTGGTGGTCCGCACCTCGCTGATCTGCGGACTGCCCGGAGAGGGCGAGGCGGAATTTGAGGAGCTGTGCCAGTTCCTCAGGGAGCAGAAGCTCCAGCGGGTGGGCGTGTTCCAGTTCTCCCCGGAGGAGGGGACCCTGGCTGCCGCCATGGAGGACCAGGTGGATCCGGAGACTGCCGCACGCCGGGTAGAGCTGGTGGTGGATCTTCAGTCCCGGATCATGGACGAGTATAACGAGGCACGGCTGGGGACCGTGATGGAGGTGCTGTGCGAGGGCTTTGACGCCCAGGCGGGCTGCTTTGCCGGACGGACCTACGCCGACTCGGTGGAGATCGACGGCCGCGTCCTGTTCACCGCCGCCGGAGCCGTCCCAGCGGGCAGCTTCGTCAACGTCCGGATCACCGGCGTTTCTGACGGAGAGCTGACCGGTGAGATCGAGGAATAGATTTTTGTCGAAAAAGAGGAGCTGACCATTTTCCATGAACACTGCCAATAAGCTGACCATTCTCCGGGTCTTTCTGATCCCGGTATTCCTGCTGGTGCTGTACTTACAGGTGCCCGGAGCCAACTACTGGGCGCTGGCCATCTTTATCGCCGCCAGCCTGACCGACACCCTGGACGGCTACATCGCCCGCCACTACAACCAGGTCACCGACTTTGGGAAATTTATGGACCCCCTGGCGGACAAGTGCCTGGTGGTGGCCGCTATGCTGTGGTTCGTCGAGATCGGGCAGATGCCCGGCTGGGCCCTGCTGGTGGTCATCATCCGGGAGTTCAGCGTGTCCGGCCTGAGAATGGTGGCGGCGGACAAGGGGCGCGTGATCGCCGCCGGCTGGTCCGGCAAGGTCAAGACGGCTTCTACCATGGTGTGCATCGTGCTGATGTTCCTGCCCATCGCGGTGTGGATCAACCACATCTGCGTGGCGGTCATCGTGCTGACCACCATCTACTCCGGCGTGGAGTATTTTATGAAGAACCTGGACATCCTCGCCGAGGTGAAATGAGGAAACAGGGACCATCCGTCAGCGGATGGTCCCTGTTTTTGTCTCAGAATGAAAAGCGGCTGTCCTGCCGGAAGGGAGGCGGATGGACCTATTCCGGCTTGTACCGGCAGAGGATGTAGGTGACCCATGCGATGCAGACACAGGAGTAGAGGAGTCCGAAGACAGCAATGCCCAACAGTTCGCTGCTTCCGCGCAGTCCCTCTGATAAAAAAACAGGCAGGCGAACAGTGCGACGATAAGGAAAATTTGTATGACCCGGAGAAAATCATGGCTTTCCCGGACTGAGCGGCGGTATTTCAGCTCCCGGAGCTCGTTGGGATCGCTGCACAGGGCGTTGAGCGCCTCCAGCTCGGCGTTTTTTTCCGTCAGCTCTTGGTCCAACCGCCGGAACTCCGGTGTGTTCTGCCCCTCGGCGGTGCGGCCCAGGGCCATCATCTCCACGATGAGGTCGAGGAGTTCCCCCCGCAGTGCCTCCCGGCGGTCCCACTGCCGGATACTCATGGTACGCGCCTCCTTTCCAGGCGGTATTTTAAGTAAGTTCATTGTATCAGAGATTCCAAAAAAATGCAAGGAGGAGGCGGATCATCGTCCAGCGAGTGCTGTGTGCGGAGGCGAACAGCTGAAAAAGCCGCCCCCAGCTGGGGCTGCTGTACCGGATCATCAGCCTTCCACCGCCGGGAGAAAAGAGAAAGCGCCCGCACCGGAGGCTCTCCGGTGCGGGCGGGGGATTGATCAGGAAGGGTCAGAACAGTCCGGTGATCTTGCCGTTTTCGTCCACATCGATCTTTTCAGCGGCGGGGACCTTGGGCAGACCGGGCATGGTCATGATGTCCCCAGTGAGGGCCACCAGGAAGCCGGCGCCGGCGGACACCTTTATATTCCGGACTGTGACAGTAAAACCGTCAGGGGCGCCCAGAAGGCTCTGGTCATCAGAGAAGGAATACTGCGTCTTGGCCATGCAGATGGGCAGATCGCCGCAGCCCAGCTCGGTGAGCTGCTTGACCTGCTTTTTGGCGGCGGGCGTGAGGACCACGCCGTCGCCGTGATAGACCTTTTTCACGATGGCGGCCAGCTTGTCCTCAATGGGCTGCTCCAGTTCATAGGCAAAGCGGAAGTGGTTCTCCGCCTCACACAGACGGATGACCTCCTCGGCCAGGGCGATGCCGCCCTCGCCGCCCTTGGCCCACACCTCGGACAGGGCCACATTGACCCCCAGGGCGCGGCATTGATCCTCCACCAGCTTCAGCTCGGCCTCAGTGTCGGTGGGGAAGCGGTTGATGGCCACCACGCAGGGCAGGCCATACACCTGGGTGATGTTCTCCACATGGCGCAGGAGATTGGGCAGGCCCCGCTCCAGGGCGGCGAGGTCCTCCTGGTTCAGTTCCGCCTTGGCTGCGCCCCCGTGGTGCTTCAGGGCCCGGACGGTGGCCACCAGCACCACCGCGTCGGGGGTGAGGCCGGCCATGCGGCATTTGATGTCCAGGAACTTCTCAGCGCCCAGGTCGGCGCCGAAGCCGGCCTCGGTGACGGCGTAGTCCCCCAGCTTCAAAGCCATCCGGGTGGCCATCACAGAGTTGCAGCCGTGGGCGATATTGGCAAAGGGGCCGCCGTGGATGAAGGCAGGGGTGCCCTCCAGAGTCTGGACCAGGTTGGGCTTCAGGGCGTCCTTCAGCAGGGCGGCCATGGCCCCGGCGGCCTTCAGATCGCCGGCGGTGACCGGCTTTTCGTCATAGGTGTAGCCCACGATGATGCGGCTCAGTCGCTCCTTCAGGTCGGTGATGGAGGAGGCCAGGCAAAGCACCGCCATGACCTCGCTGGCCACGGTGATGTCAAAGCCATCCTCCCGGGGGACGCCCTGCATCCGGCCGCCCAAGCCGTCAATCACGTTGCGGAGTTGGCGGTCGTTCATGTCCACGCACCGCTTCCAGGTGATGCGCTTGACGTCGATGCCCAGGGCGTTGCCCTGCTGGATGTGATTGTCCAGCATGGCGGCCAGCAGGTTATTGGCCGCACCGATGGCATGGAAGTCGCCGGTGAAGTGGAGGTTGATGTCCTCCATAGGGACGACCTGGGCGTAGCCGCCGCCAGCGGCGCCCCCCTTCACGCCGAATACAGGGCCGAGGGAGGGCTCACGCAGGGCCACCAGGGCGTTCTTGCCCAGGCGGCGCATCCCGTCGGCCAGACCCACGGTGGTGGTGGTCTTGCCCTCTCCGGCGGGGGTGGGGTTGATGGCGGTGACCAGGATCAGCTTGCCATTGGGGGCCTTGCTCTCCTGGAGCAGGCGGTAGTCGATCTTGGCCTTGTACTTTCCGTAAAACTCCAGGTACTCCTCGTCCACACCGGCGGTCCTTGCGATGTCCGCGATGTGCTGCATTTGGGTGCTCTGGGCGATTTCGATGTCAGTTTTCATCTTTGCCACGTCTCCTTTTCAGTGTTGGGCGCCCCTTTGATAAAAAAAGAGCGCAACGGGTTTGATTCCGTGCGCCCAGACGGTCGGCATAAAGGCGGAGGGTCCGCCCGCTATACTCCATGTGGTCGCTCCACTTCCGTCAGTCGTATAGCTTTTGATCGCTCTTAGTGTAGCATAGCTTTTTCCCGCCGTCAAGAGTCGGAGAGGGCGGAACCCCGGTCAAATTGGCGGTAATACTCCTTGATCAGGTCCATGAAGGTGCGGGCGGCGGGGGAGAGGAAGCTGTTTTTCTTATAGACCACCGCCAGGGGGCTGGTGAGGGGCGGGGTGCCCACGGTAAAGAAGGAGAGCCGGTCCAGATAGGGGGTACGGTGGATGCCGCTCTCCGGCAGGAAGGTGAAGCCCATGTTCTCCGCCACCAGGTTGATGGCGGTGGTGTTGTTGGTGGTGGTGAGGATATTCAGCGGCTCCACGCTCTGGACGCTGAAGGTGTTGTACAGCAGCTTGGACAGACGCCAGTCCTCCGGAAGCATGATGATGCGCTCATGCTCCAGGCGGCGCAGGTCACCGAAGGGGAGGGGGGCGGAGCAGGGGCTGTCCAGCCCCTGGGCCAGGGGGTGGTCCCGGTGGCTGATGAGAAGGATGCGCTCGTGCATCACCAGCTCATAGCTCAGGTTGGTCAGGTCGCTGGGGATGTGCATGAGGCAGAAGTCGGTGACGCTGCTGGCGGCCAGGTCTCCAAGCTGGGGGACCGGAGCCTCATGGAGGACCACCTGGACGTCCGGATCCTGGCGCACGAAGGTGGGGAGGATGTCCGGCAGAAGGGTGGAGCCCCGCCAGGTGGATACCCCGATGCGCAGCTGCTGCCGCTTCTGGGTCTGGAGGGCCCGCAGGTCGCTCTCCAGCTGCCGGTCCAGATAGCCCTGACGCTCCAGATAGGCGTGGAACAGCTCCCCCGCCGCAGTGAGCTGGAGCGGGGTGTGGGAGCGGTCCAGCAGAGTCACCCCCAGGTTGGCCTCCAGCTTGGCCAGATACTGGCTGAGGTATGGCTGGGAGAGGTAGAGGCGGTCGGCGGCCCTGGAGATGCTGCGCTCCTTGACGATGGTGAGAAAATATTCCGGGTTTTTGACAAACATGGGGACCTCCAAAAGCGGCGGGATCTGGATCAACGTCTTTTCTGTTCCGTCATTGTACCATAAATCGGCTGTTTTATCAACAAAACCAGGCGGAAGAATCGGCGGACAGCGGTGTGCTTGCCAGAGACGGCAGGTTGTGGTACACTGCACAAAACAGGGGGCTGTGCCGGCGCATGGCTCCCCACCGGGAAGAGAGGAGCGGTTTGAAATGGAGAACATGATGCGGGCTGTGGTCTATCGGGAAAAGGGGTGCTTTGCCCTGGAAGAGCGCCCGGTCCCGGAGATCCTGGACCCAAGGGATGCGGTGGTGCGAGTGACGCTGACCTCCATCTGTTCCAGTGACCTGCATATAAAAGGCGGCTTCGTGCCCCGGGCAAAGCCCGGGATCATCGTAGGACATGAGATGGTGGGCGTTGTGGAGCAGGTGGGCCCACAGGTGACCCGAGTGGCCCCCGGCGACCGGGTGGCCGTCAATGTGGAGACCTTCTGCGGGACGTGCTTCTTCTGCCAGCGGGGGGCGGTCAATAACTGCACCGATCCCGCCGGAGGCTGGGCTCTGGGCTGCCGCATCGACGGGGGACAGGCGGAGGATGTCCGGGTGCCCTACGC
>ERZ839947.3187-NODE-3187-length-10215-cov-3.207283_pt1 | contig 10215 bp, 7 predicted proteins | sample MGYA00519908_ERZ839947 | MGnify/ENA primary metagenome ERZ839947 (study PRJEB31850, sample SAMEA3708857) | human gut metagenome | biome: human gut; feature: human-associated habitat; material: faeces | place: China | collected 2014 ... | reverse complement strand
CTCCACCAGCGCGGGGGCGGTGGGGGCGCCATACTTTTGCAAAATCTCCTTTTCCAGGGAGCCGCCGTTGACCCCGATGCGGATGGGGATGCCCGCCTCGCCCGCCGTGCGGGCCAGATGCTTGCCGCCCACGCCGAAGCCTACGATGATCAAATGATCCTTGAGGGATTCGTCCTTCTGGGCGGCGGCTTCCTCATCGACGGGCATGTGCATGTGGCGGCTCACGAAGGAGGCGACCTTGGGCGCGATTTCCATGACCGTGGGGGTCAGCATCATGGTCACGATGCTCGCCGCGAGGAACATCTGGTAGCCGTCGTTGTCCATGAGGCCGCTGTTCACGGCGGAACGGGCCAGCACGAAGGAGAATTCCCCGATCTGCGCGAGGCTCATGGCGGCGAGGATGGAGACGCGCAGGGGGTACCCCACCAGCAGCATGGGCGGCAGGGACAGGATGGATTTCAGGAAGATGAGCAGGGCCGCGAAGAGGAACACCTTGTCCAGATGGTGCACAAGGAAGCCCACGTCGAGCAGCATACCCACGGAGATGAAGAACAGGCTGGTGAAGACGTCCTTGAAGGGGAGGATGCCTTCGAGGACGTTGAGGCTGTATTCCGATCCGGAGAGCAGGAGCCCGGCGAGGAACGCGCCGAGGGCGAGGGAGAGGCCGAGCGAGGCCGTGCCGAGGGCGATGGCGAAGCACAGGCCGAGCACGGTCATGAGCATGAGTTCCTTGCTCCGGGTGCGGAGCACGAGCTGCATGATGCGGGGGACCACATGGCGGGCGAGGACCCATCCGCCTACGAGGATCACCAGCGTCCGTCCGGCGGATATGAGCATCCCCCCGAGGTCCGTGTCCCCCTGCCCGGCGAGGATCGGGATGGCGAGCATCATGGGGACGACGGCGATGTCCTGAAAGATGAGCACGGAAAAGTCGAGCCTGCCCTGCGGGGATTCGGACTGCGCCTTCTGCTGGAGGCGGCTGAGCACGATGGCGGTGGAGGACAGGGAGGCGAGGAAGCCGTACATCATGCTTTGCTGCCACGTCTGGCCCGTGAGCACGCCAAGGCACATGAACGCGCCGACGGTCAGCACCACCTGCGCCGTGCCGCCGACGAACACCGGGCGTTTCAGGCGCATGAGTTCTTCGCCGGACATTTCAAGGCCGATGGAGAACAGCAGCAGGACCACGCCGATCTCCGCCAGCAGTTCGACCGCGTGGGGGTTCTGGACGAGCCCCAGGGCCGTGGGGCCGCACAGGACGCCGGTCAGCAGGAACCCCACGATGGGCGGGATTTTGATCTGGTGGCAGACGAGCAGGACGCCGATGGAAAGGCAGAAAATGGCGACGATGTCCGGAAGAAGAGGGATGTCCATAGCAGTGGAGGCTCCATAAAAGCAGAAAGATGAATAGTACATTCTTTTAAAATGGCTGCGTTGAGAAGGCAAGCGTAAAGGTCGGGTTGGCGAGTGCTCATGCGGGTTGCGGGCGCTTTTTCTAGTTTTCCCCCGGGATGTTTTACGCTACACTTCGGCAGTCTGAATCCTTGCGATAAACTGTTGTTTCAGAGCAAAATCCAATCCTATAGGCGTTGTTGGAGGCTTTATGCTGTTTCGTCGTGCTCCCCAGAAGGTTGAAGAACTCAAGATCGTCATCGTGGGAGCGGGGGAAGTGGGATTCCATATTGCGCAACGCCTGTCCGAAGAGCAGAAGCAGGTTGTGGTTATTGACCAGAACCCGGACAAGCTCCGCAGGATAGAAGACAACATGGACGTGCAGACCGTGCTCGGGTCCGGCTCCATCCCATCGGTACTCAAGAATGCGGGGGCGGGCGACGCCGCTATTTTTCTGGCCGTGACCGACAGCGACGAAACCAACATCGTCGCCTGCCTGTTCGCCAATACCATCGCCCCGAAAGCCATGAAACTGGCACGCATACGCACGGAAGAATACACCGCCTATCCCCAGCTGCTCGGCAGCGGGTCCTTGCAAATCAGTATGCTCATCAACCCGGAGCAGGAGATCGTCCGCTCCATCGAGCGCCTTCTCACGCTGCCCGGAGCCGTGGAGTACGGCCAGCTCGCCGACGGGTTCATCCGTATGGTCGGGATGCGCGTGGAGAGCGGCCCGCTTATTGAGCAGCCGCTGACCCGTTTCCGGGAGATCGTGCAGGACGACGGCATCATGGTCGGGGCCATCGCCCGTGGACAGAAGCTCATCGTCCCTTCCGGCTCCGACGTCATCAAGGCGGGGGACACCGTCTATTTCGCCTACAAGCCCACCAGCCAGCGGGCACTGCTGCGGGCGCTGCACAAGACGCGGGGCAGCCTCGGCACGGCCTGCATCGTGGGCGGCGGGAACATCGGCCTGCGTCTGGCGCGGCTCCTTGAGAACAAGGGCGTGGACACCAAGCTTATCGACATCAGCGAGGACCGCTGCGAACAGCTGGCGGACCAGCTGCAGGGTACGCTGGTCCTGCACGGCGACGGCACGGACAAGTCCCTCCTGCAGGAAGAGCATATTGATCAGATGGACGCCTTCATCGCGGTAACGGGCGACGAGGAATCGAACATCCTGTCCTGCCTGCTGGCGAAATCCCTCGGCGTGAAGGAAACCGTGGCCCGCGTGAACAAGGCCGCCTACCTCCCCCTCGTGGAAGCCATCGGCATCGCGCACAGCGTGAGCCCCCGCTTGTCCGCCGTGAACAGTATTTTGCAGTATATCCGGCAAGGCAAGGTGCTTTCCAGCGTCTCCGTGGGCGGCGACGCCGCTGAAATGCTTGAGGCTCTGGTGGATGAGGAATCCCTTGTCGCCGGGAAGCGTGTGTATGAGCTTGGCCTGCCCAAGGGGATACTTCTGCTCGGGGTCATCCGGGGCGGCGAGGCGTTCATCCCTTCCGGCCAGACCGTCATCCAGCCGCAGGATCGCATTGTTCTGCTCAGCCTCCGCGAGAAGATGAGCAAACTTGAGGGCATCGTTTCGAAAAAGAAGGAATGACGCCTTGCCGGGTGAAGGGCACACCGCTCCTCGTCCCCCCCATGCCTGTTTTTTATCAGCGGTTGCAGTCCGTTTAAGGTAGCTTCGGGACGCGCTCTTGCGTCTGCCGTAAGGAACACGTATTGCGGGCAGGGTTTTTCAGCACATCAGGGTCGGCAGTCTTCAGCCCATGCCCGTTTCATCCGGGCCCGTCACTGCGGTTCCACGGGTGTCCGCTTCAAAAAAAGCTTCCCTATTTCCGGGAAGGCTGGAAACAGGGATTCGATAAGGTCAAAAGTCTTTGAAGGGGATAGGGAGGAGGTTGGGGAGGGGAAGGGGTGCCTTTCTCCAGAAAGGCACCCCTTCCCCTCCCCAATCTTCCCTCACCAAAAGGGTCAGCCATGCAAATACGTTCGGTTCTGTTTATCGTGGGAGTGCTGCTGGTGTGCGTGGGCGCGTCGCTGGTGCTGCCGCTCGGGGTATCGCTGTGGTATGGGGACGGGGCCTTCCTCGGCCTGCTCTCGTCGCTGGTGATCATGGTGGGCGGCGGGCTTGCGCTGGCGTATACCAACCGTTCGCAGACGCCCCTGAACCTGACCTTGCGCGATGGGTTCGCCGTGGTGGGCATCTGCTGGATCGTGGCGAGCTTCGCGGGCGGGCTGCCGTTCGTGCTGACGTCGACGGCCTCGGTGACGGATGCGGTTTTTGAGGCCGCGTCGGGCTTCACGACCACGGGCGCGACGATTTTTGCAGATATCGAGGGCCTGCCGCACGGCCTGCTCATGTGGCGCAGCCTGACCCACTGGATCGGCGGCCTCGGGATCATCCTGCTCTCGCTGATCGTGCTGCCGCTGCTCGGCGTCGGCGGGATGCAGCTGTACCGGGCCGAGGTGACGGGGCCGAGCCCCGACAAGCTCACGCCGAGGATGCAGGACACCGCCCTTACGCTTTGGCGGGTCTACTGCCTGATGACGATTGTGCTGACCGTGCTGCTGTACATCGCGGGCATGGATTGGTTCGACGCGCTCAACCACAGCTTTTCGACCGTGGCGACGGGCGGCTTCTCGACCAAGAACAACTCCATCGCGGCGTACCCGCAGGCGTCCATCCAGTGGATATTGATTTTTTTCATGTTCATCGCGGGCATCAATTTTTCCCTGCACGCGCAGGCGCTGAGGGGTGTGGTCAAGGTCTACCTGCGTGATCGGGAATGCCGTTTTTATACTGTGCTGCTCATCCTCGGCTCTGCGGTCATCGTGGCGGGGCTCGTGGAGCACGGTCTGTTTGGGATGCGTTCGTTCTCGGAATTCGAGGCGGTCACGCGGGCGGCGGTGTTCCAGCTTGTCTCCGTTTGTACGACCACGGGGTTCGTTTCGGAAAACTTCAACCTCTGGCCCTCCATTACACTGGTCATCATTTTAATGTTCATGCTGATGGGCGGCTGCGCGGGGTCCACGGGCGGCGGCGTCAAGGTCATGCGCCTCGTGATGCTGTTCCGGTTGGCGTATCTGGAAATCTTCCGTCTGCTGCACCCCCATTCCGTGCGCCATCTCAAGATCGCCGGGAAGTCCGTGCCCGTTGAGGTCATCTCGGGGGTGGTTGGCTTTTTTCTGTTGTATCTTATTGTTACTACAGTGGGTACGATTGTCCTGACCGTGCAGGATATGGATCTGGTGAGCGCGTTCACGGCGACGCTGACCTGCATTTCCAACGTGGGGCCGGGGCTCGGCAGCGTGGGGCCGGTGGACAACTTCAGTCATGTCCCGACGCTGTCCAAATGGGTTTTGACGTTGTGCATGTTGCTGGGCCGTCTGGAGATTTACGCCATCCTCGTGCTGTTCATCCCCGAGTTCTGGCGAGACTAGCCGGGCCGTATGCGAAGCGGCGATGCAGGGTTGCATCCGTGGCCTTTTTCGGTCATGATCCGAAAATCACGTTTAACCTTGTTGGGCCGGGAAGGGCAGCCGTTCCCCGGCCATAAAGTGAAGGATGACAGATGCGAAAAGGCAATATCGGTGTGGCGCCGGAAGGGCTGCCGTTTCTCTTTCTGCTCGCGCTGACGGCGCTGGCGTTCGCGGCGTTGCGTTTTTGGCCGCTGGCGCTGGTTTTTCTTGTGCTCACGTGGTTTTCCGGGCATTTTTTCCGGGACCCCGAGCGTGTGGTGCCCTCGGAGGATGACATCGCCGTCAGCCCCGCCGACGGCCGGGTGATCCGCGTGGAGCCGAAAGCCGATCCCATCACGGGAGAGGTCCGGCCCTGCATCAGTATTTTTATGAATGTGTTCAATGTGCACGTCAACCGTTCGCCCGTCGCCGGACGGGTGGAGGCCATCCGCTATTTCCCCGGCAAGTTCTTCAACGCCGCGCTCGACAAGGCGTCCACGGACAACGAACGCTGCGCGTACCTTGTGCGCGACGACGGCGGGCGGTCATGGGTTATGGTGCAGGTGGCGGGGCTCATCGCCCGGCGGATCGTCTGCCGCGTGGAAGAGGGCGACACCCTCGCCCGCGGCGAACGCTACGGCATGATCCGTTTCGGCTCTCGGGTTGACCTCTATCTTCCTCCTGACTATAGTGCTGTCGTTGCCAACGGTGATGTGGTCGCGGCAGGAGAAAGCATCCTGGCCAGAAAATTTCAGGCCTAGCGCCTCTTCGACGCGGCCGGAATCTGCTCGCAGGATTCCCACAGGTACCTTATTATGCAAGAAGAAAAACCCGTTCGGCGGGGAGTGTATATCCTCCCGAACCTTTTTACCACTGCCAGCCTGTTTACGGGCTTTCTTGCCATGCTCCTCGCGGTGCAGGGCAATATCGAAGGCAGTGCCCTCGCTATCCTGTTCAGCGCCCTCATGGACGGACTGGACGGGAAAGTCGCCCGTTTGACCAACACGGCCAGCGAATTCGGCATCCAGTATGACTCGTTGGCCGACCTCGTCGCTTTCGGCGTCGCTCCCGCGTTCACCTCGTGGATGTGGGTGCTCGAAGGCTACGGCAAGCTCGGCATCGGCGTGGCCTTCCTCTATGTGGCCTGCACAGCCCTGCGTCTGGCGCGTTTCAACGTCTGCGTCACCACGGTGAGCAAGAAGTTCTTCGTCGGGCTCCCCTGTCCGGCAGCCGGGTGCGCCGTCGCCATGTTCATCCTCTTTTCCTCCTATCTCCCGTCATGGTTGGAAGCCCGCACGCCGTTCCTCGGGCTGGTCGTCACCTTTGTGATGGCCCTGCTCATGGTCAGCCGCGTGCGCTATTTCTCGTTCAAGGAATACGGCTTCTTGAAGACACATGCCTTCAGCTCCATGATCTCCGCTTTGCTTGTGTTCGTGCTCATCTTGTCTCAGCCCGTTGTCTTCGGGTTCCTGTTGGGCGCGATCTACCTTCTGTCCGGCCCCATCTACACCTACATCATTCTGCCCCGCCGCAACCGGCAGCTCCTAGGGAGCCTTACGCAGAATTAACGGTAGATGGCGCTTTGATCCAGGGGAGGGAAGGGAACCTGATTAGAGCGGTTCCCTGTCCCTCCCTTCTGTATATGAGATCTTTTCCACGGAAAACAGTAATAAAACCGTATAGTTAGAAGAAGTCGCATCGGGCGGCGTCGGGACTGAGACGGACTGTTTCCGGCTGAAAGACTCCAAGGAGAATCCCATGTCCAATCGCGTCATTATTTTCGACACGACGCTCCGCGATGGCGAGCAGTCCCCCGGCGCTACCATGAACCTCCAGGAAAAGCTCCGTATGGCGCGTCAGCTGGAAAGCCTTGGCGTGGACGTCATCGAAGCCGGTTTCCCGGCCTCCAGCGTGGGCGACTTTGAAGCCGTTCATGCCATCGCCAACGCCGTCACCGACGTGCAGGTCGCCGCGCTCGCCCGCTGCAACAAGAACGACATCGACCGCGCATGGCAGGCGCTGAACGGGGCGCGCAACCCGCGTATCCACGTCTTCCTCGCCACGTCGCCCATCCACATGGAGTACAAGCTCCGCAAGACCCCGGATCAGGTCGTGGAAATGGCTGTCGCCGCCGTGCGCCATGCCGCCAAGTATACCAACAACGTGGAATTTTCCGCCGAAGACGCCTCGCGCTCCAATCCTGATTTCCTCGTCCGCGTGTTCACCGAGGTCATCAACGCCGGGGCCACCACCATCAACGTCCCCGACACCGTCGGCTATGCCCAGCCCGACGAATACGGCAAGCTGATCAAATACGTCATCGAAAACACCCCGAATTCCCACAAGGCCGTGTTCAGCGTGCACTGTCACGACGACCTCGGGCTCGCCGTCGCCAACAGCCTGAGCGCCATCCAGAACGGTGCCCGTCAGGCCGAAGTGACCCTTTGCGGCATCGGCGAACGCGCGGGCAATGCCTCTCTGGAAGAAATCGTCATGGCGATGAAGGTCCGCCCCGACGTGTACGGCGTGGACTGCGGCATCCAGAACGAGCAACTCTATCCGGCCTGCCGCCTGCTGTCGCTCATCATCGGCCGCCCCATCGCCGCCAACAAGGCCATCGTGGGCAGCAACGCCTTTGCGCATGAGTCCGGCATCCATCAGGACGGCATGTTGAAGAACCGCGAAACCTACGAAATCATGACGCCCCAGTCCATCGGCCGCAAGTCCACGGACCTCGTCATCGGCAAGCATTCCGGCCGCAACGCCGTGCGTACCCGCCTTGAGGAACTGGGCTACCGTCTGGACGACGAGCAGGTCAACGTGGTGTTCGCCGCCGTCAAGGATCTCGCGGACAAGAAGGCCAACGTGCATGACGAAGACCTCGAAGCGCTGGTCTTCTCCGAAGTCTACCGCCTGCCGGATCGCTACCGCTTGGGCAACGTGTCCGTGCAGACGACGATGGGTTCCTCCATGCCCGCCACCGCCGCCGTGGTCATCCAGGCCGGGGAAGAGGAAATGCGCCGCGCCGGGTTCGGCGCCGGTCCCATCGACGCGACCTTCAACGTCATTTCCCAGATTGTAAGCCGCGCCCCTGATCTGGAGCAGTTCAGCATCAACGCCATCACCGGCGGCACAGACGCGCAGGGCGAAGTGACCGTGCGCCTGCGCGAGGGTGAATACAGCGCCACGGGCCGCGGTTCCGACCCGGACATCATTGTCGCCAGCGCCAAGGCGTATATTGATGCCCTGAACCGTCTCGATCACAAGGAACGCGACGCCCTCCGCACGCAGGAAGCCACCGGCGAACCGGCCATCAATACGTGCAACTGAGGCGCGGAGCCGGGGGAAAGCCATAACGGGCCGTTCCTCCGGCTTCCGCCCCTTAGCCGGGCTGATGGGCAGCGCCGCGCTTTCCCTGCGCAGCCCCGGTTTCCGGCGGAAAAGCGGTCTGCCGGGCGCTGGTCTTTCGGTCGAAAAAATGTTGTAACGATTCCGATTGATGAGGAAACGCGGAATGGCGTTTTCGCCCGTCGGTCGGGAAACCTTTTACCTTCTGGAGCCGTCCCATGCCTCATACTCTTGCCCAGAAAATCCTTCAGGCCCACACGGATGAAGAAGTCCGTGAAGCCGGGCAAATCGTCAACTGCCATCTTTCCGGCGTGCTCGCCAACGACATCACCGGACCGCTCGCCATCAAGTCCTTCCGGGCGATGGGCGCGGCTAAGGTGTTCGACAAGGATCGCGTCTTTCTGGTGATGGACCACTTCACCCCGCAGAAGGACATCGATTCCGCCAATCAGGTGAAATGGGCGTTACCCACTATTATGAAGGCGGTGACTGTGGCGTCGAGCACGCCCTCCTGCCCGAACAGGGCCTTGTGAAGCCCGGCGATCTCGTGATCGGCGCGGACAGCCACACCTGCACCTACGGCGGCCTCGGCGCGTTTGCGACTGGCCTCGGCTCCACGGACGTCGCCGCCGGTATGGCGCTCGGCAGGCTGTGGTTCAAGGTGCCCCCGACCATCCGCGTGGAATTTGAAGGCAAGATGCCCAAATGGCTGCGCGGCAAGGACCTGATCCTGCGGCTCATCGGCGACATCGGCGTGGACGGCGCCCTGTACAAGGCGCTGGAATTCGGCGGCGAAACCCTCTCCGAGCTCGACGTCGAAGCGCGCCTCTGCATCTCCAATATGGCGATTGAAGCGGGCGGCAAGTGCGGCCTGTTCCCGTCCGACGAGAAAACGCTCGCCTATTGCCGCGATCACAACAGCCCCGATGCGAAACTCATTGCAGCGGACGCCGGTGCGACGTATGAAAGGATCGTACGCATCGATGTGAGCAACATGGAGCCGCAGGTGTCCTGCCCGCACCTGCCCGAAAACACGAAGCCCGTTTCCGAAGTGAAGGACGTGACCGTCAATCAGGTGGTCATCGGCTCCTGCACCAACGGTCGCATCTCCGACATGCGCGACGCCGCCGAAGTGCTCAAGGGCCGCAAGGTCGCCAAGGGCGTGCGCTGCATCGTCCTGCCCGCGACGCCCACCATCTGGCGTCAGGCCATGAAGGAAGGGCTTTTCGACATCTTTAGCGATGCCGGCTGCATCGTCGGCCCGCCCACCTGCGGCCCCTGCCTCGGCGGGCACATGGGCATCCTCGGCGACGGCGAACGCTGCATCGCCACCACCAACCGCAACTTCCGCGGCCGCATGGGCAGCCTCGAAGCCGAAGTGTATCTTGCCAGCCCCTGTACGGCTGCGGCTTCCGCCGTCACCGGCGTGATCACCAGCCCCGAAAAGTTGTAATGCCGTCCGGTCGGGCTGCCTCTCAAGGCTGCCCGGAGTGCGAGGCGTACCGGAGCGGTTCCGCCCGGCCGCCTCGGTTCCGCCGCATCCTTTCGGGGTGCGCAGCCCCCGTGGATTTTTCTAGCGTGAATACTACAGGAGAACCATATGCCTTTCACTGGTGTATCGCATAAAGTCGGCGAACATATCGATACCGACGCCATCATCCCGGCCCGTTTCCTTGTGACGACCGATCCCAAGAAGCTCGGCGAAAACTGCATGGAAGGCCTTGAGCACGGCTGGGTCAAGCGTGTGCAGGTGGGCGACATCCTCGTGGCCGAGCGCAACTTCGGTTGCGGTTCTTCCCGCGAGCACGCCCCCATCGCCATCCTCGGCGCGGGCATGAAGGCCGTCATCGCGCACAGCTTCGCCCGCATCTTCTACCGCAACGCCTTCAACATGGGGCTGTTGCTGCTGGAAATCGGCGACGACGTGAACAAGATCAAGGACGGCGACAAGCTCGAAGTCAGCCCCGAAGAGGGCGTGATCAAGAATCTGACTACCGGCGAGACCATCAA
>ERZ839947.3178-NODE-3178-length-10244-cov-2.989989_pt1 | contig 10244 bp, 6 predicted proteins | sample MGYA00519908_ERZ839947 | MGnify/ENA primary metagenome ERZ839947 (study PRJEB31850, sample SAMEA3708857) | human gut metagenome | biome: human gut; feature: human-associated habitat; material: faeces | place: China | collected 2014 ... | reverse complement strand
CCCTCGCCGCCATCCAGACCAACGATGTGATCTACTGGAATCAGACCATGCGGGCCCTGTGGGTCTCCTCTGACCGGGCGGTGGGTGTGATCCAGGCCCTGACGCCCTCCGCCGCCTCTCCGGAGTCGGTGCAGATCGCCGGACGGACCTATCCCATCGAGAGCGCCTCCGCCGCCTACGCCCTGTCCGACCTGGGACAGTACGGAGTAGGGGACACTGTCACCCTGCTGCTGGGCCGCACCGGCGGAGTGGCCGCTGTGACCGCCCCCAGCGCCGCCCAGACCGAGCGCTGCGGCGTGGTGGTCCGGACGGAGCGCGGCTCCTATGACGATGGGCACGGCGGCTCCTATACCGCGGACACCGTCACCATCCTGTCCACCGACGGCAGCACATACAGCTATCCCTGGACCGCCAACTATCTGGAGGCAGGCGACCCGGTGGGCATCAACATCGGCTCTGACGGCAAGGTCACCCTGAAGCGCCTCAGCTCCCCCGCTCTGTCCGGTAAGGTGTCCGCCGACGGACTGAAGCTCGGGACCCATACCATCGCCCCCGATGCAGAGATCCTGGACGCTGCCGGAGGGAACGCAGTCAAGATCTTCCCCAGCCGCCTGGCCGGGATGGAGCTGACCAGCGGCAAGGTGGCCTACTACTCCCTCAACGGCAGCGGGGAGATCGACCGCATGGTGCTCAACAACGCCACCGGCGACGCCTACCGCTACGGCGTGCTCACCCACATGGAATCCTTGGGGGAGGGCCTCTATGCCAGCTACTCCTATGAATACGACGTGGGCGGCACCTCCTACTCCATCCCCTCCACCAGCACCCGCTATCCGGTGCAGGCCGGGCCCATCCTGGTGGACGGCGAACCCGCTGACCCCGACCGCATTCTCTCCCTCACCTCCGTCAAGGCCGACAAGATCAGCGGCGGCAAGCTGGTGTCCGACAGCCGTCAGTACCGTCTGGCCGACGAGGTCATCGTCTATGAGCGGCGGGACCGGGACTACTTCCTGTCCACCCTGGACCGGGTCCAGGAGCTGGGCCTGTCCCTCACCGGCTGGTATGACCGGGCGGAGAACCAGGGCGGCCGCATCCGGGTCATCGTGGCCCAGTGACTCCTCCCCTGACGAACAGCGCGCGGCGCAGAAGCCATGCTTCCGCGCCGCGCGCTGTTCTGATTTGAGTGCCTCAGTCCTTATCCGTACACTGGCACGGCGCTTTTTCCTCCGGCGGAAGCAGCTCCGCCAGAGTGATGCTGTCCAGATACTGGTTGATCACATCCTCCAGCCCCTTCCACAGTGGGAAGGTGGGACAGTCGGCGGAGCGGCCGCACTGTCCCTCCTCAGACAGGCCCTGGCAGTTTACCGGGACCAGTCCCCCCTCCGTCAGGCGGAGGATGCTGCCCACGGTGTACTCCTCTGGAGCGCGGGTCAGTCGGTAGCCGCCCCCCTTGCCCCGCATCCCGAACAGATCGCCGCTGCGGGCCAACAGCTTGACGATGCTCTCCAGATATTTTTCCGAAATTCCCTGACGGGCCGCGATCTCTTTCAATGGGATAAATCGGCCATCATCATGTTCCGCCAGATCAATCATCACCCGCAGGGCATAGCGGCCTTTCGTTGAAACCATCATTGCGTCTGTCCCTCCCTTACGGAGCCAAGTGTCTGTTTTACTGCTCTTATTATGCCATAGCGCGGACCGAATTTCAAGGGTTTCCCAGCAGCTCACCAGGCGGGGCTTCGGCCCCGCCCGGTGAGCGTCGGAAAAGTCCAGTTTTCATTGAATTTTTTTGACAAGCACAAGCAGCCGCCCCCAAACTGAGGACGGCCGCTTGTATGATTGGAAGGCAGAGATGGGCAAAAGTCAGGAAATGGCCACTGCGTCATCTTTCTCAAAGGCAGAGGGGCTGTAATAGCGAGTCCCGTCTTCAGAAAGGCTGTAATGCTCCAGGAAGTCCCTGGCCAGCCGGAATTCCTCGGGGTAACAGTTATGTTCCCGGGCCAGTGTGCGGGTAAACTGAACCAAGGGGATCTGAGCTTCATCGGCCCAAGTATAGGTATAATAGCGACCAGCTTCGACATACTCCGAACAGGTGGACAGGAAGCTGTTGTGGTCATTGGGGGTAAAGCTGAAGTCCAGACCGTTCATCTGGCAAGCGCCGCGGACCCAGTTATAAATCGCACTGTCTGCGGTGACTGTCCACGGATCTTTGACCAGGTCATTCGCACGGGGATCAGGCAGTGCCTCGCTGATGTCGGCCTGACCGACCAGAAGATAGGAGGGCATACGGTCGTCGGCGGTGAACTGTGCGTTGGGGAAGGAGGTCGCGCCCACGGCGGCGTAGCTGCCAGCCTCGCTATTGTGGGTCAAGGTCTGGACCGTGCGGCAGCCAAGGGAGTGGCCGCTGCCGTATACACGCTCCATGTTGATCTTTACTCCAGCGTCCTGACTGACCACACGGTCCATCAGCTGCAATGCGGAGCGGGAGAAGTCCGCGTTGTCGGCCTCGTCTTCATAGGTCAATCCGGCGGCGCTGTTCTTGCAGTATTCGCCGATGATGATGACGGCACAGCCCTCATCATTGGCGATGGACCACCACATGGAGCAGTCAAAGAAGGTTGCCGCAGCTTGGGTGTTGCCGGGGAACACCACGACCACGGGCGCCCCGTCCTCGCCGTATTTTTTGGCCGTGTCTGGAATATACATAATGGTCTCGCGGGGGTCCATCACGCCATTTCCATCATAGTCGTGAAAGGCGGAAATACAGGAATACAGGGTACCGGAAACTGCGCTGCCGCCGGGGTTGGTAAGCCGGGTGGACTTCAGCGCTCTGAGCTCAACGGTTTTCTCCTGCCCGTCCACAGCTTCAAAGGCGTAGGAAGAGAGGACCTTTCCATTTTCAGCCGCCTCCCGGGCCGCCTTCGTTGTCTGATAATAGTCGGTGCGTACACCCAGCGCATTGCTGTATGCAAACGGATTGGTATAGCGGGTGTAGCCATCCATGAAGTCATGAACCTCCGCAGCGGACAGGGAGGTTTCCTGCGTCACCTTGACCTGAGAGATCCCGTACTGTGCGCCCCAGCGTTTGGCAATGTCGTTGGCGTAAGCAGTCTGCCAGGCGTCAGAGTTGAGAGACTGGCGGTAAACGCCTTCCTCACTGGTAGACACAGCGTCGTTGACGGACTTCCAATAAGCCACACTTTCGTCCTGCTCGCTGTATCCGGCCAGGAGTGTGGGAACGGGAATATCTGAGTTTTTAATGAACTGTGCGCTGGGGGCAGCCTTTTCAGCGGCCATTTTTCCCAGCTGCTCCGCAAAGGCAGTATCATCAATGCCGGGATAGTAGGAACCAGTATTGATGCCGTTATATGTGCGGGCGGCAGAGTGATCCAGGACCTCAGAGCCTGCACTTTTCCCAGCGATCAGAGCCTGTGCGGCTACATACATTGGGTTGTTGGAGGTCCAGGATTCCAGAACAGCGCAGCCCTCGTCATAGCCCACGTAGTAGTTACAGGAATGTCCGGTAAAAACGGGGCAGGAAGTCCCATCGGAGAGGGAAACCGTTCCGGACTGGAGGAGGCTGTTGGAGGTAGAACGGGTATCAAAGGCCGTATTGCCCACGGTCTCACCGATACAGATGTTCAGATAATCACGCTCGGCTTCGACGGAACCCCAGGTGCCATTCGCAGGTTCCAGAACAAAGAGCAGCTCGCCATATTGATCGGCCTGCTCAATCCATCCCTGTTCTTCCAAAAAAGCGTAGGTATCTGTGACTCCATTCGGAATGGCGATTACGGTAATATAGCTGCGCAGGGCGGCGTGTTCTGGCATATACAGCTTGATTGTACGGCCATTGCTCAGGGTATAGCCGTAATATCCCGTCAGGGGATGTTCATTGACCTCCGTACGGTCAATGGGAAGCGCACGCGTCGTGTCATTTGTTTTTTCAGTATGATCCAGCAGATAGGCGTTTAAATCGATGGGTGCCACGGAATCCGTGTCCGCTTTTCCGGCTGCGGCATCCGCATTTCTGGCGGCCCCGTCCCAGCTGACCTCAAAGCCGAAGGTCTGGGCCAGATGGTAGAAAGGTACATACAGCTTCCCGGCCACCATAGCGGGGGTCGTGTCGCCCACAGGAACTCCGGCGGTGTAGGTCTGGGAGATGCCGTTTCCGGTGAACGTGACACTGCTGTCTTGGGCGGTATAGCTCAGACCCAAGGAATCCGCGATCTCTGCGGGCACCATGGTGCGCCAGTCAGCGTTGGTGAATGCGGAGACATTGGATTTTGTCCCGTTGACGGAGACGGTCACCGTTCCCTGGGCGGAGGCTGTGATGGTCATCCCGGCAGTCAGGGCAGCGGAGAGGGACAGCGCGAGAAGCTGGCGGTGAAATTTCATGTGTGTCTACCTTCCCTTCATGCATCATACAAAAATGTATAAAACAAACAAAACAAATCGCATTGAATAAAATAATTATACAAATACTACACAAAAAGTCCAATTCAAAAAGTGAATGAACCCATATATAAAATAGATGGTTGTCACCGAAGGTGTTGCCCATGCAAAACTATGTACGGAGTTTTTGACAGGCCGAGGGCGGGGCCAAAGCCCCGCCCTGCATTTCTGTGTTTTCTGCCCGCTACGCGGCGCTGCTCTGGAAGCCCTGCGCCGCTTGGAGCATATTCTCCGCCAGGATGCCGTACCCCCGGGTGGCATCATTCACCAGGACGTGGGTGACAGCGCCCACCAGGCGTCCGTCCTGAAGGATGGGGCTGCCGCTCATCCCCTGCACGATCCCGCCGGTCGCGTCCAGCAGACGCTGGTCAGTTACCCGGATCATCATGTTTCGGGTCTCCCCCTCCGTCTCCGGGTAGAGACGGGTGATCTCAATGCTGTACTCCTCTACCCGCTCGCCGGAGATATTAGAGCGGATGACAGCTTTCCCCTCATGCACCTGTTCCCGGGAGGCCACTGCCACCGGCTCCAGGCCCTGGGTCAGCTGCTTCCCGTCCAGACGCCCGAAGATCCCCCGGTCGGTGTTGGCATACAGCTCCCCCAGATCCTCGGTGAGGTTGAACTCTCCGTGGAGCTCACCAGGCTCCCCCGCCCGGCCCCGCTTCACGTCAGACACGGAGGCCTCCATAATGCTCCCCGTCTCCAGAGGCATCAGCTTGGCCGTGTCCACATCATTGATCCCGTGACCCAGGGCGGCGAACACGCCGCTTTGAGGATCGTAGAAGGTCATGGTCCCGATCCCCGCCATAGAGTCCCGAAGCCATACGCCCAGCTGGTATGCCCCCGCTTCGGAGCGGGCGGCCTGGGCCGTCAGCTGGAGGGCCGAGCCCTCCCGCCGGACCTGAAGCGTCATGGGTGCGTCCCGCTTCTGCGTCACCAGCTTTTGGACCTCCTCAATCGTGTTCACCTCAGTCTGGTCGATGTGGGTGATCACATCTCCCGCCTTCAGGCCGCTGGTCCGTCCTGGCGCGGCCGGGCCCTCCGCCGTGTCAATGGAGGACAGTCCCACCACCAGCACACCGTCCGAGAACAGCTTGATGCCCACCGCACGGCCCAGCGGGATCACCTCCCCGCCGGCGCCTGCCACCGCGGCTGCCGCCACCGCGTCCGGTCTGGCCGGCGCGGCCCAGACGGGCCTTCCAGGCAGAAGGCAGGCCAGCAGCAGACCCAAGGCCGCCGCCCCTGCCGCCGCCCATCCGGGCCGCCGCCGTTGTTTTTTCTCCTGTTCCAATCTCATCCCTCCCCCGGATGGCCAGGCGGACTGCCGCGGCCATCCTGTTTCCGGCGGCCAGCACCGGCCGCCTTTTCCCAGTATGGACCGCCTCTGCCGGAGGCAAACCAGGGGAAGTCTCCCGCCGTTTCCATGTGAGACTTTGGAAACCCTTCCGAACTGCGGAAGGCCAGGATCTCACCGGAAAAAAATCGGAAATTCTGAAGTTTTTTCAAACTGAAGGACGGATGCCGCCCACTCAGACCGGATGTCGTTAATATTTTGTCCTGTTTGTTCGATTTTATTGACGGCGTGCCAAACAGAAGCCGCCCCGCGCCTCCTGTTTGGAGAGACGCGGGGCGCACTGTGTGTCTGCCTGGACCTCGTTTTAAGTCACAGGCTGAATTTTACAAAATATGAAACGCGACAATCAGGCCGGAGAACACGATGGAGACGGTGGACACCAGCTTGATTAGGATATTCAGAGAGGGGCCGGAGGTGTCCTTGAAGGGGTCGCCCACCGTGTCGCCCACCACGGCGGCCTTGTGGCAGTCGGAGCCCTTCCCTCCGTGGTGCCCAGCCTCGATGTACTTTTTGGCGTTGTCCCAGGCTCCGCCGGCGTTGGACATGAATACCGCCATGGCAAAGCCGGTGACGGACACACCGCCCAACAGGCCCACCACACCCTCCGGGCCCAGGAGCAGGCCGGTGAGGATGGGGACGATAATGGCCAGCAGCGCCGGGGCCACCATCTCCCGCAGAGCGCCCTTGGTGCACAGGGCCACACAGGAGGCGTAATCCGGATCCATCTGATACTCCATGATGCCGGCGATCTCCCGGAACTGGCGGCGGACCTCCACCACGATGGACTGGGCCGCAGTCTGGACGGCGCTCATGGTCAGGGCGGAGAACACAAAGGTGAGCATAGCGCCCAGGAATAGTCCAACCAGCATCAGGGGGTTGGTGAGGGACAGGTCCAGGGCCGTCTCCGACTTCTCCGCCACGATATTCACATAGGAGACCAACAGGGCCAGGGCGGTGAGGGAGGCCGAGCCAATGGCGAAGCCCTTTCCGGTGGCGGCGGTGGTGTTGCCCAGAGAGTCCAAGGCGTCGGTGCGCTCCCGAACAGACTCCGGCAGACCGGACATCTCAGCGATGCCGCCGGCGTTGTCCGCCACAGGTCCATAGGCGTCGGTAGCCAGGGTGATGCCCAGGGTGGACAGCATACCCACGCCGGCGATGCCGATGCCGTACAGGCCCTGGTTGAAGGCCGCAGTAAAGGCGCCGGCCTTATCCACGATCTCCATGCTGCCGCCGGCGGCGAAGTAGCTGACCAGCACCGCAGCCGCCACGATCAGGATGGAGGTCAGAGTGGACTTCAGACCCAGGGAGATGCCGCCGATGATGATGGTGGCGGAGCCGGTCTCGGAGGCGGCCGCCAGCTCCTGAGTGGGCTTATAGGTATCAGAGGTGTAATACTCGGTGAAGTAGCCGATGGCGCAGCCGCCGATCAGACCGCAGAGGATGGCCACATAAACGCCCATGTGCCCATCCAGAATGAAATAGGTCAGGGGCGCCGCCAGGATGGCGGAGAGAACAGCGGCGGTGTAAGTGCCGGTCCGCAGGCTCTTCAGCAGGGACTGCTGGGTGGCGTTCTCCTTAGTCTTCACCAGGAAGGAGCCGATGATGGAGCAGATGATGCCGCACACGGCCAGGGCCACGGGCAGCAGCAGGCCGCCCCAGCCGTAGCCGCCCACAGCGCCCAAGGCGAAGGTTGCCAGGATAGAGCCCACATAGCTCTCATACAGGTCCGCGCCCATGCCGGCCACATCGCCCACGTTGTCGCCCACATTGTCGGCGATGGTGGCGGGGTTCCGGGGATCGTCCTCGGGGATTCCGGCCTCAACTTTGCCCACCAGGTCGGCGCCCACGTCGGCGGCCTTGGTGTAGATGCCGCCGCCCACACGGGCGAACAGAGCCATGAAGGAGGCGCCCATGCCGTTCATCACCATGATATTGCCCAGGGACACCGGATCATTGATGCCGAAGGCATAGCGCAGCAGGAAAAACCAGATCGTGATGTCCAGCATGCCCAGGCCCACCACGGTGAAGCCCATGACGGAACCGGAGGAGAACGCCACCCGCAGGCCCTTGTTCAGGCTCTCGGAGGCCGCCTGGGCCGTCCGGGCATTGGAGTTTGTGGCGATCTTCATGCCGATGAAGCCCGCCAGCATGGACCAGATGCCGCCGGTGAGGAACGCGAAGGGAGTGAACTGCGAGAGCATCTTCCCGCCGGAACCGAAAGCAATAATCAGCAGGAGGATGAACACCACCAGAAACACCTTGAACACTGTGGTGTACTGGTGCTTCAGATAGGCGTTTGCGCCCTCACGGATGGAGGCGGCGATCTTCCGCATCTTCTCGTTCCCCTCCGAGAAGGACATCACGCGGCTGCGCTGCAGCCACGCGAAGAGCAGTGCGATAGCCGCCCCGACAAATCCGATCCAGAAAAGGTCTTCCATGTTTCTCCGCTCCTTTGCAGTTGTATTTGTATACGGTACGTATATTTTAACATAGCACGGAAATTTTTCAAGAAAATATTAGGTAATTTTGCGTGCAGACAGCTACGTTTTCGCGTTTTCCACAAAGTTCCTGTTTTTTGGCTCCCACTTTTCATTCATTTGGGCAGATTGCCTCTTTACAGGACGCCTGACCTGAAATCCAGCGGATTTTTTTGTGAAAAATGCCCTCAAACCGCAGTCTGAGGGCCGTATACAGCAATATGGTTCTGATTTTGAGCTGCAACCCATCCAGCTCTGCTCAATAGATCAAGTGGAAATCGGTGAAGACCCAGCGGTCTTCCAGAAATTCATAGGGGAATGCATAGGACTCCACCCCTGTCACGGTAGAGCCGCCGTCTGCCAGCAGATCCACCTCTACTATGACAGAGTATCCCGCCTGGCCGTACGGCTTGATCTGGATGTCCGCCTGACCCTTGGACTCGTCCCGCTCCCGGCTGGTAGGCAGAACATACAGGGCCCCGTCCACATCCTGATACAGGGGATGGGCTCCGCCGGAGGCCAGCAGCGCATCCACCAGCTCCTCTGAAAACAGGCCCCGCAGATAGGCCCGCAGGTCTGCCAGATTTTCCATGCCCGGGTACTCCACCGGATAGTAAAGCCAGCCGTCTATGGTCTGCGTCTTCTCTCCGCAGGGCAGCGTCTCCAGGCTGAACCAGCCGTACGCCTCCTCCGCCCGGAAATAGGCCGCCTGGATCTCCTCGTCCGTCAGGGGACGGGCCTGACCCTCCAGCCTGACGGCGGACAGACCGCCCTCCGCATCCGGTGCAGAGGCCTCCGCAAAAACGGAAGGCGCTTCTCCCGCCGCCCCCTCGTCCGCGGCGGGCCCGCCGCACCCGGCCAGCGCCCACAGCGCCAGTGCCAGAAACAGCACGCTCCACCTCTTCATAGCTTCCTCTCTCCTTCTCCCAAACGGGCCGCCGGCACCGCGGGGCCCACAGCCGCAAGGCTCTCCTCTCTGGTATCAGCGTATCACAGTTTGCAGAAAAATGCCATTCATTTTTTTACTTTTTTCCGTTTTTTCGACAGTTTTTTTGAAAAAGCCGCAAAAATGCCGCCCGGAACATTCCAGGCGGCAGAGGAGATCGGTCTCCCCGGGGAACTGCATATCGTCAGCGGAGCGAACCACATCCGCGGAAACTGTCAAGCGCCGGGCCGAAAAAAGAAAAATCCACGCCTCCGGCGTGGCTCTCCATCGGATTCCGTTCTCACCGCTCGCTGTGCTTCCAGCCGGCGTCCGTAAAGATCAGGTCGTCCACATCATCGAGATCCCGCCAATTCCAATTCATCATACTGCTCCCTCCTTTCTCTCTGAGGATTACAGAATTCAGTATAGCAGGGTGGGCAGCCGTCTGCAAGGGCAGGAATATACAGTTTACATAAAATTTTTGCAAAGTTTTTGTGCAGGATTCTTCTCCCAGTAGGCCGAAACCATACGGAAGCCACCCGCCATTTCCGTCTTCTTTGTGTATTTTTCCACTCGTCATGTCCATACTATTTATGGTATAATAGCCGTGAAGCGGCTATTATACTGGCCGGGCATCTGCTCCGCGCCTGCGGAGGCGCCTTTTTGCAGCGCCCGCGCTTCCTACATTCGGATTTGCTTTTTCCACGTCTCGGACGTGCTGCGTTCCGCGGCGGAGGAGGCCGCGTTCACCATGCCCAAGCATCCCAAGCGCCGCACCCGGCGGAACCTGGCCGTGCTGGCCCTGTCCGCCCTGTGCCTGACCGGATTTCTCTACTGGGACAACACCGCTCTGCAGGTGACCCGGTTTGACCCTGTCTTTTCCGATCTGCCTGCCGGTTTTGATGGCTGCCGGATCGTGGTCCTCAGCGACCTCCACGGCGCCTCGTTCGGTGCGCACAACGCGGACCTGCTGGCGGCTGTGGCCGCGGAGCAGCCGGAGTACATCTTTTTTCTGGGGGATCTGGAGGACAAG
>ERZ839947.3177-NODE-3177-length-10244-cov-5.912847_pt1 | contig 10244 bp, 8 predicted proteins | sample MGYA00519908_ERZ839947 | MGnify/ENA primary metagenome ERZ839947 (study PRJEB31850, sample SAMEA3708857) | human gut metagenome | biome: human gut; feature: human-associated habitat; material: faeces | place: China | collected 2014 ... | reverse complement strand
CCTGCTTCGTAAGCCCTGTTCTCATAAACTCTCCTTTCTGCGCCCCTGTTACGCAATAGGGGCATTTTTCGGGTGTTTTTCCCGGCTCTTGACTTGAAGAAAACGGCGATTTTCAAGCAGGAGCGCGCCGGACGATGTCTGCCCTGTCCGACGCGCTCCCATTCGATAAAATGCGTTTTTTCCGGCTCTACACAGGAATCAGCGAGCTTCGTCCCTCGTGACCGCTTTTTCTTTGCGCGGATGGAAGAATCTCCACAGATTATTGCGCTGAATCACATCCTCATAGCTGCGGACTTTCCCGCGCAGCTCCGTATTTTCACGCTCCAATTCTGCCGCACGGAGCTTTCTGTGGACAGACTTATAATCAGAAATTTCCTGTTTCAAACTGTCAATCTCAGCCTTGAGCTTTGCAATCAGTTTGTTTGCCGCATCCAACGCCTTTTGCAGTTTGGATTCCTTTTTCTCTGCTGTAACGTACTTCTTTGCCAGAGTGGAAAGTCGGTCAAAGTCCTCACGCTCCACGGCAACTTTGGATGAGAAGGGAATGGACGTTGCCACGATTTTTTCGATAGACCGCACATCGACCCGCTGATTCTGGATTTTTTCAATTTTGCTCCCAAGCGTTGCTGCCTGTTTTTCCTGCTGACGGTTCTGCTCTGTGAATTCTGCCAGCCGCGCCTGTTCCTGCTGCACCTTGAACTGCGTCACCGTCAGGTGTTCCTCAGAGCTGCCGCGCTCGCCTCGCTCCACATCGTCATACCCTGCCTTTCGCATGGCGGCGAAGAAATCATCTTGCAGAACGGAATAGGATTTTCGGAGCACGGTTTTTCCGTTTGCGTTCAGCAGCGGTTTCCCATGCTCATCCAGCGCGGGCTTGGAATCCCACTTTTTGCTCATGCTGACCTGCTGAATCGTTTCCTTGACCGTCCCCACCAGCGATTTATCCTTGCAGCGTTTTGACCACAGGATTTGCTTTTCCACGATGGGAATGTAGACCACATGAAGGTGATAGTGGTACACGTCCTGCCCCAGCGCGTCGGACATGGCGCGGTTGCGCTCGTCGGCGTGCATGACTGCCGACAGGATGTACTGCTCGCCGCCGACGATTTCTATTGCGGATTTGTAAGCATCGGTGTAAAATTGTTTTGCGAAGTCATAGCCGCCGTGATTATGAAAATAGGCGGTGTTTACGTCAAAGACCAGCTCGCCGTAGAGAAAGGCATCCTCTTTCAATCCACGGGTGGAGATGATCCCGTCCTTTTTCAACTGCTCAAACATCTCCGCATATCCGGCGGTCGGTTTCTTGAAATGGACATTGAGGTGCGTTCTCTCCGGGACAATATCCTGATTGACATAGGATTCCTTTTCCCGTTCGTTGTGCTGCTGCGCGTTGCCGATTTTGGCAGCGGTCAGCCTCATATTTCTTGCGTTGGTACGATGAATACCGTCGCCTCTTGCCATAGGCAGTTTACCTCCTGATTTCAGATTGTGCAGGACGGGGCAGCTTTCGGGGAGACACTTCTGCGGAAGTGTAATAACCCACTATGATACTTTCATCCTGCGGCTGCAAAGTATCGTGGGCTCTCCGAGGGGGAATGCGGCTTCTGCGGAAGCCTCTGCCGTGGCTTGCAAGTAGTACCCACTTTGCAAAATCCACGGCGTGACCGACAGCCTTTCAGCAATCGAAGTTGCTTCAACGCTGCCGCCCACAGGCAGAGAAGATTTGGGAAATCCTCTCTGCCATCCATCTCAAAATCTGCGGGTTTTTCGATGGGGACGGGGATGCGAGGGGCTTTGCCTTGTCCTCCAGCAACAGGAGCGTGGCACGCTCCTGTCACAGTTCCCAAGGAGGAGTAGTCCATCGGTAGCTCTGCGGCACTCCACGCCGGTCAAGATACTCCTGCCGCGCCTGCTCCCACTGTTCTTCGGTAGGAGCGGTCTTGTATTGTGAGTAGAGCTGTCGGTTCAGCATGGCGTCGAGCTTCTTCTCCAAGCCCTGCCGGATTTCTTCTTCAAAATCATCCTCGCCCCGCAGATGGTACATGGCGAGGTCGATGAACAGATCATAGGGGATTTGTACGCTTTTCATTTTCCTATCCTTTCCTATCCGCGACGGTCGCAACGATTGCGACGGTTGCTTTGATGGCATCATTTCCACCGTCGCGACCGTCGCAGCCGTCGCGCCGTCCTCATTCGATTACTTCGTACTCTACATTGTCGATTGCCATATAGGTGAGTTTCACCTGCCGCCCGGAGTGTTTGGCCCTGTTCTCATACCTCACATGGTACTCGTCCAGCAGCCTGCCGGATTTAACGTTCAGGTATTTGGTGAGGGCATTTGCCGCCATGCCTGTATTCACCGCTTCCGCAAGCTCGGTCGGGCTGCCTGTCCATTCTCTGCTTTCGGAGGAAACAAGCTGGGAAACCGTATCCAATACAGGGTCGGGCGGCTCCTGATACGGCTCGTTCTCCGTCCGTTCAAGGCTCCATATCTGCGTGTCGGCATCTTTTTTCAGATATAGAATCTGATCCTGTTGATCTCGCCCCACTGCATCGACCGTGGCCTCCAATGCAGTCCGTTTCTTCTTCTGCATCAGGAGTGCTCCGTCTGCACAACCAAGAAGTCCTGTTGTGCCGGAGATCGTTTCAAAGCTGTCTCCGGCTGGCTGCTTTCTTGTGTGATGAACGGTAACGATGCAAATGCTGTGCCTGTCCGCAAAACGCTTGAGCTTTCCGATGATCTCATAGTCGCTGGCGTAGCTGTAAGCCTCGCCTCCGGCCTCCCGAATCTTCTGCATGGTGTCAATGATAACCAGCTTCGTGTCGGGGTGTTCCTTTATGAAATTCTCAAGCTGCTCGTCAAGACCGTTTCCGATTTTGTTTGCTGCCGTTGCAAAATGCAGGCTGGCGGTATCCGCCACGCCGTACATCATAAACATCCGACTCTGGATTCTCTGGAAATCATCCTCCAGTGCAAGGTACAGAACCGTACCCTGATGGACTTCATAGCCCCACAGCCTTCGCCCTGTGCTGACATGGTAGGCAAGCTGCGCTACCAGAAACGATTTTCCGATTTTGGGTGCTCCTGCGAGGATATATGCCCCGGAGTAGAGCAGACCGTCTATGACGGGCGGTCTGCTCTTGTAGACGGTCTGATACAGCTCTGTCATGGAAACCGTATGAAGATAACGAGGATCGTTCATGCGTCGGATTCTCTCACGCATTTCCTCAATATTTTCCTCCGGGGGATTGCTTTCGCAGGTTTCATGTGGTATCCTTTGTTTAGTTGAATTGTGAGGCGGCTGCCCTCCATCTGCGCCAACAGATGGGATGAGGGCGGTCGTTTTCTCATTTTCCGTCATTGCGCTCACCTCCGGGAATCTGGAAGCCGTAGAACTTCTGCTTGAAATACTGGGCGGGGCATTTTCCGGCTACGGTCAGATAGCCCTGGGATTTCAGTTCTCTGTTCATCTCCCGGACGATCTGATACGCCTTGCTGCGGCTGATGCCCATGATCTCCGCCACCTCTGACGCTGTGATAAACTGTGCTCTCATAGTACCTCCTGTTTCAATGTGATCCGCCTCGGTCTGCGTATCTTTTGTTCATCCTCCTTTCTCCAGCCTCTCCGAAATACGCACCCTAAGTACATATTTTATTATACGCACACAAGATGCATCTGTCAAGCCTTTAGAAAATAAAAATATGTACTTGCAATTCGCTTTATTCTGTGATATGATATGGACGAGGTGAATCAGATATGGACAATTTCGATTATCCCGCCATTGGGCAGAGAATCAAGCAGCTCCGAAAACGCAAGGGGCTGAACCAGACCGAACTGGCACAAATGCTGAAAAAATCTCTCCGCACCGTACAGAAGTACGAAACTGGAGAGATCGAAGTGTCGATTGCCGTTGTCAATCAGATTGCCGACCTGTTGGATTCAACGCCGACCTATATCCTCGGCTACGAATCCAGTACAACGCAGATCAGAACGCTTTCCGACGTGATGGACTTTCTCTTTAAGCTGGAAACGGTAGAAGGCATCGACTTCAAGATCGACGTGCAGAAGCCACCCCGCCGCAAGCAGTGGGAATGTTCCATTTCCTTTGACGGAAAGAGCATGGCAGAGTTCAACGCCGATATGTGCCTGTTCCTTGAGCAGTGGGAGGACGAACGCAGCGAGCTTCGCGCCTATAACTCCACGCAGGCAGCATATAAGCGCTGGAAGGAGCAGACGCTTGCATACTATGCCGCGAACGCAGTCAAATGCACAGAGCCGGAAGAACTTGACCGTGATGAACTAATTGCAAGACGGACAGAGCTTTTGGAAAAGGAATACGGTAAAAACGAGAGTAATGAGTAAATAACCCCATCAAAGCCTGATTCTTGAGGGAAGGAGGTAAAAATGTCAGTAACAAAAGACGGCGACACCGGTCGCTGGATGTCCCAGATCCGCGTGACGGACTGGACGGGCAAGACCATCCACAAGAAGAAGCGTGGCTTTGCCACCAAGAAGGAAGCCCTTCAATGGGAACGGGACTTTATCAGCCAATCCACGGGCAGCCTCGGCATGACCTTCGGTGACTTCATCACCCTGTATGTCAAGGATATGGAGCACCGCCTCAAGCCCTCCACCGTTGCCAGCAAGAAATGGCTGATTGACCTGAAGGTAACGCCTTTCTTCAAGAAAATCCCGCTGAACGAGATCAAGCCCACTCATGTGCGCCAATGGCAGAACTCCCTGACCAGCTATCGGGATGAAAATGGCAAGCCTTACGCCCAGACCTATCTCAAGTGCATCAACAACCAGCTCACGGCGATTTTCAACTACGCAGTCAAATACTATGGCTTGAAAGAAAACCCCTGCCACAAGGCGGGGAGCATGGGCAAGAAGAAAGCCGACGAGATGCTGTTCTGGACAAAGGACGAGTTCCAGACCTTTATCGAGAGCATGAAAGACCGGCCTGCCAGCTACACGGTATTTATGACCATGTACTACACGGGGATCCGGGAGGGAGAACTGCTGGCGCTCACACCGTCGGACATCGACTTCGAGAAGAAGACCCTGACGGTGAACAAGAGCTATCAGCGCCTCGGCAGAGAGGATATTATCACCACTCCGAAAACGCCGAAAAGCATCCGCACTATCCCCATTCCCGACGGTCTTTGCACCTGTTTGCAGGAGTATATGTCCCATTGCTACGGACTGCAAAAGGACGACCGGCTCTTTCCCTATACCAAGAGCTTTCTGTATCACGAAATGGAGTATGGCTGCAAGGCATCAGGTGTGAAGCGGATTCGGGTGCATGATATTCGCCACAGCCACGCCAGCCTGCTGGTGGAGATGGGCTTCTCACCGCTGCTGATCGCGGAGCGGCTCGGACATGAAAAGGTGCAGACAACGATGGACACGTACAGCCACCTGTACCCCAACAAGCAGGTGGAGGTAGCCAGACAGCTTGACGGCATCATGCCGTGAGCCTCTGGCTACAAAAATCGCTGCAAATGTAGCCAATTTGTAGCCACTAAAAAAGAAAAATCCTGAAAAACGCTGTATTACCAACGCTTTTCAGGATTCAGGAAACACTGATTATTTATTCCCACTCGATCGTTCCAGTGGGCTTGGGAGTCAGGTCAAAGAGGACACGGTTGACGCCCTTGACCTCGGCGGTGATACGGGCGGTGATATGCTGGAGCAGGTCGAAGGGCACGTTCTCCACGGTGGCGGTCATGGCGTCCACGGTATTGACCGCACGGATGATCACACACCACTCGTCCGCGCGCTTATTGTCGCGGACGCCGACAGATTTGATGTCAGGGATCGCAGTAAAATACTGCCACACCTTGCCCTCCAGGCCGTTCTTGGCAAACTCCTCACGGAGGATGGCGTCGGACTCCCGGACGGCCTCCAGGCGGTCACGGGTGATGGCGCCCAGGCAGCGCACGCCCAGGCCGGGGCCGGGGAAGGGCTGGCGGTACACCATGGAATCGGGGAGGCCCAGAGCCTTACCGCAGGCGCGCACCTCGTCCTTGAACAGCATCTTCAGGGGTTCCACCAGCTCGAAGTCCAGGTCCTCCGGCAGGCCGCCCACGTTGTGGTGGCTCTTGACCGCCTTCACAGTCTTGGTGCCGGACTCGATGATGTCGGGATAAATGGTGCCCTGGCCCAGGAACTTGATCCCCTCCAGCTTGCGGGCTTCCTCCTCGAACACACGGATGAACTCCGCGCCGATGATCTTGCGCTTCCGCTCCGGATCGGACACGCCGGCCAGCTTGTCCAGGAAGCGGTCCACCGCGTCCACATAGATCAGGTTGGCGTCCATCTCGTCCCGGAACACCTTGATGACCTGCTCAGGCTCACCCTTGCGCAGCAGGCCGTGGTTCACATGGACACAGGTCAGCTGCTTGCCAATGGCTTTGATGAGCAGAGCGGCCACGACAGAGGAGTCCACGCCGCCGGACAGAGCCAGAAGGACCTTCTTGTCACCCACCTGCTGGCGGATCAGCTCCACCTGGTCGGCGATAAAGTTCTCCATATTCCAGTTGGCCTGTGCGCCGCAGACCTGGAACACAAAGTTGCTCAGTGCCTCTTTGCGGGCCGCGGCATCCTCAGGCCAGGGCTGATCGCCTTTGTGATCGGCCAGCAGCACGGGCACAGGAGCGTTGTAGATCTCCTTGGCGGCGATCTCAACACCGTCCACCACCCGGTTGGGGCCGCCGTTTAGGATGATCCCCTTCACGTTGGGGAGGGCCTTGACCTCCTCCAGTGTGATATCGTGGGGGGGGATTTCGCTGTAAACGCCTAGAGCGCGGATCTCACGGGCCAGACGGGGATTTTCCTCACTGCCCAGATCAAGTATCAGAATCATGTCCTGCTTCATTGCAGCGCCTCCTATTTTTTGTATGACTCATAGTACCACAATTCGGGTGGTTTCGCAAGATATTGTGCCTTCAAGCATGGATAAAATGCGTAGATCTTAGAGTAGGGTTCCTAGTATAGTTTGACAAAATTTGAGCAGGGGAGGGGGAGTGATCCCAGCAGCGGATGGCTCTCTCCGCCAGATTTTACAAAGCTTTTACGGTAAGCTGCTTGCTGGGAGCGAAGAAAGGGGCTATACTCACAGACAGAAACGGAAGGAGGTGAGCGCGATGGGATTTGCATTGAATGCAGCCGAAGATCTGGAGGACCTGATCTACGAGTGCAAGGAGGTCTCTGCCAGCGAGCGGTAAGGAGATATAGATCCGAATTTCAGGACCACACCATAAGGTGTGGTTTTTTGTGTTTATGGGATGACAGCAGGGGGGTAAGCCGCTCCAACAGCAGAAAGGTTCCGGAGGAGAGGGGAGGGGCGGATAAAAGTTCTCCCCGGGCCCGCCGGGGCCCGGGGAGAAAAGGATCAGATCTTGGTGATGTCGATGGGGGTCAGGTCCTCGCTGCGGCTCTGCTCCCGGACGGTGAGAACGGCCCGGGCGGTATCGATGGCGGTGACGCAGGCCACGGAGTGCTCCACGGCGGAGCGGCGGATCTTGAAGCCGTCGCTGTCCTGCTTGCGCCCCTTGGTGGGGGTGTTGATGATCAGGTCAACGGTGCCGCTCTGGATCATGTCCAGAATGTTGGGGTGGGCCTGGGAGACACGGTTGACCCGCTTGCACTGGATGCCAGCCTCCGTGAGGGCGTCGCAGGTGCCGGAGGTGGCATAGATCTCCACGCCCATCTCCTCGAAGCCCCGGGCGATGCCTACCATCTCGGCCTTGTCCTCGTCCTTCACGGTGACAATGATCCGGCTGCCGCGCTTGGGCACCTTCAGACCGGCGCCCTTGAAGGCCTTCAGCAGGGCCTGGGGATAGGTCTCGGCCAGACCCAGCACCTCGCCGGTGGACTTCATCTCGGGGCCCAGGCCGGTGTCCACATCGGTGAGCTTCTCAAAGGAGAACACGGGGGCCTTGACGGCGAAATAGCTGGCCTCGCGGTACAGGCCGGTGCCATAGCCCAGGTCCTTCAGCTTCTCGCCCAGCATGACCTTGGTGGCCAGGTCGATGATGGGCACGCCGGTCACCTTGGAGATATAGGGGATGGTGCGGGAGGAGCGGGGGTTGACCTCGATGACATAGATGTCGTCGTTGTAGAGGATATACTGGGCGTTGATCAGGCCGATGACGTTCAGGTGCTTGGCCATGTTCTTGGTGTGCTTCAGGATCAGCTCCCGGTGCTTCTCCTCCAGGTTGATGGGGGGATAGACCGCGATGGAGTCTCCGGAGTGGACGCCGGCCCGCTCCACGTGCTCCATGATGCCGGGGATGAGGATGTCTTCCCCGTCAAACACGCCGTCCACCTCCAGCTCACGGCCCATGAGGTACTTGTCGATGAGGATGGGGTGCTCCTGAACGGTCAGGTTGATGATCCGCATGAACTCCTCAATGTTCCGGTCGGAGTAGGCGATCTCCATGCCCTGGCCGCCCAGAACGTAGGAGGGACGGACCAGAACGGGGTAGCCCAGCTCGTTGGCCGCCTGAAGGGCCTCCTGGGTGGTATAGACAGTGCGGCCCTTGGCGCGGGGGATGGCGCACTTCTCCAAAATCTCGTCAAAGCGCTCGCGGTCCTCGGCGGCGTCCACGCCGTCGGCGGAGGTGCCCAGGATCTGCACGCCCATCTCGGTCAGCGCCTTGGCCAGCTTGATGGCGGTCTGTCCACCGAACTGGACCACAGCGCCCCAGGGCTTCTCCAGCTCCACGATGTTCTGCACGTCCTCAGCGGTCAGCGGCTCGAAGTACAGCTTGTCCGCCACGTCGAAGTCGGTGGAGACGGTCTCGGGGTTGTTGTTGATGATGATGGTCTCATAGCCCATGCGGCGGAAGGCCCACACGGAGTGGACGGAGCAGTAGTCAAACTCAATGCCCTGGCCGATGCGGATGGGGCCGGAGCCCAGCACCAGCACCTTCTTCTTGCCGGAGCCGTTGTCCACCGCCTCGTTCTCTCCGTCGTAGGTGGAGTAGTAGTAGGGGGTCTCGGCGTCGAACTCGGCGGCGCAGGTGTCCACCATCTTGAAGGAGGGGATGATGCCATACCGCTCCCGCAGGGCCTTCACCTGGGCCTGGGTCATGCCGCACAGGGCGCCGATGTAGCTGTCGGCGAAGCACATCTCCTTGGCGCGCTTCAGGGTGTCCATGTCGGGTTCGCCCTTGCAGGACTTCAGCTCGTTCTCCATGGCGATGATCCGCTGGAAGCCGTCCAGGAACCAGATGTCCATCTTGGTGATGTGGTTGATCTTTTGGGGGGAGAAGCCGCGGCGCAGGGCCTCGGCCACCACGAAGAGCCGCTCGTCGGTGACCTGGACCAGCAGGTCCTCGATCTCGTCGGTGTACAGGCCCTCCAGCTTGTCCAGCTTCAGCGCCCGGACGTTCAGCTCCAGGGAGCGGATGGCCTTCATCAGCGCGCCCTCGAAGGAGTTGGCGATAGCCATGACCTCGCCGGTGGCCTTCATCTGGGTGCCCAGGGTGCGGCTGGCGGTGGTGAACTTGTCAAAGGGCAGGCGGGGGATCTTCAGCACGCAGTAGTCGATGGTGGGCTCGAAGCAGGCGGTGGTCTTACCGGTCACCGCGTTGGGGATCTCGTCCAGGGTATAGCCCAGGGCTACCTTGGCGGCCACCTTGGCGATGGGATAGCCGGTAGCCTTGGAGGCCAGGGCGGAGGAGCGGGACACGCGGGGGTTGACCTCGATGACCGCGTACTCATAGCTGTCGGGATTCAGGGCAAACTGCACGTTGCAGCCGCCTTCGATCTCCAGGGCGGAGATGATGTCCAGGGCGGCGGAGCGGAGCATCTGGAACTCCCGGTTGGCCAGGGTCTGGGTGGGAGCCACCACGATGGAGTCGCCGGTGTGGACGCCCACGGGGTCGATGTTCTCCATGGAGCAGATGGTGATGACGTTGCCGGCGGAGTCCCGCATGACCTCGAACTCGATCTCCTTCCAGCCGGCGATGCACCGCTCGATCAGGACCTCGTGGACACGGGACAGGTTCAGGCCGCGGTCGGAGATCTCACGCAGGGAGACCTCGTCGTAGGCGATGCCGCCGCCGGTGCCGCCCAGGGTGTAGGCGGGGCGGACGATCACGGGGTAGCCGATCTCGTTGGTGAAGGAGACGGCGTCCTCCACGGTGTTGACCACCTTGGAGGTGACGCAGGGCTGACCGATGGACTCCATGCAGTCCTTGAAGCCCTGGCGGTCCTCCGCCTTGTGGATGG
>ERZ839947.3176-NODE-3176-length-10255-cov-2.408333_pt1 | contig 10255 bp, 9 predicted proteins | sample MGYA00519908_ERZ839947 | MGnify/ENA primary metagenome ERZ839947 (study PRJEB31850, sample SAMEA3708857) | human gut metagenome | biome: human gut; feature: human-associated habitat; material: faeces | place: China | collected 2014 ... | reverse complement strand
GTTCCGCGCCCTCATGGATACCCTCATTTTTTAGGGGGAAAATCATGCCCTAATTGCAACAAAAAGAACAAAAGGCGCATCACAAAAAACATTTTTCCCCTGTAAGATCCTATAAGAACGAAATAAAAGGCCCATCGGCATAGCGAATGCCAATGGGCCTTCAGTGTTTGTGAGCTCAGCAGGCAACTAATCCTTGAAAGGACAATCCGCCGCGCTTCTTCCCTCAATGACACCAAGAGCCGCGCCCGGAGCGACAGGCTTATGGCCTGAGGCCTTGAATACTTTCCGGGTCAGGCTGTCGTCCACGGTCCCTTCGGGAAGCTTGTCGACACTGATGATCCCTTCTTGGTGAAGGAAAGCCACCACTTCATCGATGTTCGCCTTCTCGCGCTCCCCAAAATAGAAGTTCATCCACTCGCGGACAAGATTGGGAGAGTTGGCCGGAACCTTGCCGAACACGGAATACCACAGCACCCGCTTGGGAACGCCGGTGGCGTACTGGGAAACCATATTGATGACCTGTTCCCAGTTGTCAGGGTTCAGCATGAACAACTGGGCTTCCAGATCCGAACGCAAATAGCCTTCTGCGACCTTGGGATGTTTCTCCATGAAATCAGAACGCATGACCACTATGCCGAGGTCCTCGTTGTCACAGGCGGACCCATCGGCGACAATCTTCCCCACGCCTTCGCCGACTTCGGAAGCCAGCCCGGAAAGCGTAGGTTCCCAAAGCGACGCCGCATCAAGCTTGCCCGCACGGAAATTCGTGGAAATGACTTCAATGGTCTGGTTCAGGTATTCGGCGGGCTTCACGTTATACTTCTCAAAAAAACGGCGCATATACTGGTCCGAGGCGCTGCCCTTGGGAGCGGCAATGACCTTCCCGTCAAGCCAGCGGGCCAACGCTTCGTTGTCCTTGAAGTCCGGTGCGTCTTTACGCACTAAGATGAGCGAGCAGCGGGTCCCTTCCGACATGTCCGTCGTGGACACCATCTTGACCTTGCCCTTGGCGCGCACGCACAGCACGGCGGCCGGCATGATGCTCATATAGCCGATCTGCGCCCTGTCAGCCAGCATGTTGCTGGCGACGACCGTCCCCTGCACAGCGGGATGAAACTCGATTTCCGTCCCTTCGGGCGTATATTTCTTCCAAAGCCCCAGTTCGGCGTTGATGATCGCTTGATAGGAAATCGTATCATACGGCTGAAATCCCACCACAAATTTTTCAGCCTGCACAGGACTGACCAACAACCCCATACAAAGGGCAAATGCCCCCAGCATCTTCAAAAAGCGTTTCATATATGCCCTCCTCAATATGAATACCATGTGGACAACGCACCTCCGCGCCGCCCCAGTACCCCTTTTCGCATCGCCAAAGCAGCCTCAGCGCCTTCTCAGGCCCCTTGCGGGAGGCTTTCTCCGGCACTCTAAACGTATCTCAGCTTTATCCTGCTCTATCGTGTTTTTTCCTGTTCTTCAACAGGTTCCCACAGCGGGGGCCCCCCATGCCCGCCAGCAAAAAAAGCCCCGAACGAATCGGGGCTTTCTCAACATATCGCTTCAACAACAGCAAAACACTATTTGGACTTTGCCTTGGAGGTAGATTTCTTTTGCGCTACAGAAGTGCTTTTCTTCTGTGAAGAACGCTTCTGGGCAACCTGTTTTTTTGAGGAAGGCTTCTTGCTGCTTGCCACGGAAGTCTTACTCGCCGCTTTCTTTGAGGCTACCGTCGTCCGCTTTTTGCTGGAAACAGCCTTGTGTTTCGAGCTGGACCGGCTGGACGAAAGCGTCTGCTTGCCCTTTTTCTGCGATTTGGAAACGACGTGCTTGGCCTTGCTCTGCGAAAGCGCCGCGTCGGAAGCCGTCCGGTGAAGCCGGGAAGAGCGGGATTCATACAGCGCCATCAGTTTCTGCGCGGCTTCGGCATCAGACTCCGAAATGCTCACACGGCGGGCGCCGAGGAACGTCGAACTGAAATAAGGATCGCTGAGGGAGGTGATCTCCACGCTCTTGCCGCGCCGGGGGCTGTGGATGAATTTGCCGTCCCCAACGTATATACCCGTATGATACCCACGCCGGGGGTGCCTGAAAGCCACAATATCTCCGGCTTCCATTTCATCGGAATCAATAGGCGTACCCAGCACGGACTGTTCCCGCGCGGTACGCGGGAGCGAAACCCCGACGCTTTTATAGGCCCATTGCACGAACCCCGAGCAGTCGAACCCCGACATGCTGGTCCCGCCGCGAACATACGGCGTACCGATGGCCGTTTTAGCGCGCTCGACAAGGTGCACGTTCGAGAGAGGAACGCCCTCGTCCCTCATACGCGCCACCGCCGCCGAACGGTAATCGTAGGCAAAACGCTCTTCCGGGGTCATGGTCGAACGATCGGGCCCAGTCAGATTCTCGTAGTCGTTCCCAAAGGCAAACGAATCGTCGACCGCCCGCTGTTTGGGAGCACACCCCGCGAGAATAAGGCCCGTCAACAACAAAAGCCACAGGCCAGCGCGTATTTTGATACTAGGTATGTTCATTGGGCGAGGCTAGAAAATTTTTCAATACTTGTCAATATGCGTTTTTTCATAACGATATCCACGGAATAACATGTTTTCGGGTCTCGTTTTCCGGCACGCTTCCAGCGCTTTCACGGCCACACGCCACTCCGGCGAGAGACTAAGCACAATCCTTCTTCCCTGTCTCTTATTTTTCTGACAAAAGAACACACATGCCATCGTCAAACACAGGGAGGCTCCATGCGATCCTGCTTATCCGCAATCATTCCTTCTTTGGCCGCCGCACTCCTGCTCACGGTTCCGGCCTTCGCCGCTCCGACCCAACCCGTAGAGGAAGCGGCTGTCCCCGCCCAAACCGCCGCCACGTCTTCCTACAGCGGCAACGCCAAGACGCGGGTCTTTCACGTATCCGGCTGCCGTTACTTCAACTGCAAGGCCTGCACGGTGCGTTTCAAATCCGCGGAAGAGGCCCGCAGCAACGGATACAAGCCCTGCAAACGCTGTTTGGCCCGCGAGGGCAAATGAGCTTTGAAAGTTCGCAGGGGTGCTGGGGAGGAGGCTCCAGATAAGGGCAGACCACGTTTCTCCTCTTCCCCAAAACTGCCAGCGCGGGCCCTCCCTGCAAAGCCTTTCATGCGTATCGCCCTGTTCGCGGCCTTTTCCGGCGCAGCTTGCCTTTGGATACGACATTTCAAAGCGGAAATACCCCGCCGCTCCTCTCTCCGGATAGGAAAAGTCCCCCACGTGCCCGCCCGGTGCGGGGCTCTCTCCTCAGCGGCCTGTTTTTTGAGGAAAACCGTCACTGAGAGTCCCAACCCTCTCTAGGCCCTTCCGATCCGGGCGGTTCCGGCGTACCTTCCACCCTGTTTCTTCAACTCTTTTCGGATCGTTCAGCATCATGACAGAACAACTTTCACCATTGGCCTTGCAGGCCCTTGCCATCGTCGAGGAAAGCGGCGCCATCATCAGCGCCAATCATGCCCATCCCCACACTATCCGCCATAAGGGGCGCATTGATCTCGTAACGGAAACCGATATCGCTGTGGAGGCATTCCTGAAAGAGCGCCTTGCAACCCTGACGCCCGAGGCTGGATTCCTCGCTGAAGAGAGCGCGGAAGATCTGAGCCTGCCGGATACCTGCTGGATCATCGATCCCGTGGACGGCACAACCAATTTTGCCCACGGCCTGCCCCTGACCGTCACGTCCGTGGCCTACCGCCTGAACGGGGAAATTGTGCTCGGCATCGTCAACGCGCCGTTGCTCCGTGAATGCTTTATTGCGGAAAAGGGGAAAGGGGCATGGCGCAACGGGGAACGCATCAGCGTCTCATCCGTTGCGGACTGCGAGAATGCCCTTGTATCCACCGGTTTTCCTTATGAAATCGCCCGCCGCGTGGATGAGATTCTGGAACGAATGCGCCCTGTGCTGTCCTCCTGCCAAGGGGTACGGCGTTGCGGGGCCGCGGCGCTGGATCTCGCATGGACGGCCTGCGGGCGCTTCGACGCTTTTTATGAGGACGAACTCAAACCGTGGGACATGGCCGCAGGCGCGCTGCTCGTCACCGAGGCCGGGGGCACCGTTTCCAATCTGGACGGCTCGCCCTTTGATCTGCGCTGGTCGATCCTCGCCGGAAACAAGGCCATGCATGAACTCATCGGAAAAATGATCCGGTAACCCACGTACGGAACAAGGAGAGGCGGCCCGAGCCAGAGAATGGGCCCCTCTCATACCCGTTCCATGTCACTCCACGGCTAGGAGCAAACCCCATACGGCGCAGCGGGGCAGCGCGCTCAAACAACAGGACACGGAGAGAAAACGCGGAACAACTCCAGACACGTTCCCCACGCCAATCCCGTGCCCGTTCTCCGTAAAACGGAACGCATCAGCCTTTGGGGAGCTTTACCGCCAAGGCTTCCTCCATGCCCGCAAGCGACCAGAGATACAGCGAAACGACCGACCCGTACGGGGAATAGCGCTTGCGGCGGCGTTCGAAGCGCTCCCGCGTCAGCTCCCGATCCCCGTAGAGCAACGCCATGCCCCGCCGGATGCCCAGATCGCCCCAGCTGAGCACGTCCGGACGGCACAACGAAAAAATCATGAGCATTTCCGCCGTCCACACGCCGATGCCGTTGAGGGCCGAAAGCTCCCGGATCAATTCTTCATCTGGGGCATGGCGCAGGGCCTCCAGATCCAGAGCACCGGAGGCGACTTCACGGGCGATCCCTTGTATATACCCCACCTTGCGCTGACTGAGGCCACACTGCTGGATCTGTGAGGGTTCAGCCTCCACAAGGCCTTGCGGCGTAAAGTTCCCCACCAAACCGTGCAGCCGGTCGGAAATCGTCTGCGCGGCCCTTCCGGAAATCTGCTGTGCAATCACGCTGTCGACGAGAGCCGTGAACAGATCCGGCTCCACCCCGCGCCGTATCGGTCCAAGCCGCTCGATCACCCGCCCAAGCCGTTTGTCCCGGCACTTCAGCGCGTCGAGCGCCTCCCCGCCGCATGGGAACACGGGACGCAACCGCTCCCCGCTCTCCCAAAGGCACAGCGTCGCCGCCGAGCCGAACGGCGCGTGGCGGGCCCGAAACGCCTCAAAACCTTCCTGCGTACAACTTCGCGGCCCATGTACCCGCATCAGGCCACTCCGCACAGCCTCGTCATCGAACCGCAGGACGTCTGGACGCCGCAGCACTCCGATCAATACGCGCACGGCAAGGCGTACATCCACACACCGCAGCGAACACAAGGCGCCCACCACCTCGTCGTCGGGCAGGGCGGCAAGGCGCTCCATGCCGATCTTTCCCGAGCGAACAGCCTTCGCCGCGCCGAGCAATGCATTCGCCGTTTTCTTCCCGAAGACCTCCAACGCCGATCCTGCCTCAAGCACGCGCTCGGGGGAAACCTCCCCAATCTGTGCGGCCAACGATGCCCACGCGAACGGGAACGCATCGGATGCCCTCTTTTCCACAATCCCCTTTGCCAGCGCCGCGAACAGATCCGTTTCCAGCTCGAAAGCGGCATCACCAGCGGCTTCGGCCAGCACCGGGTCCACTGAACGCAACCGGACGAACGCCGGCTCAGTCAGCGGGGCCATATCTACGCTCCAGCTCAAGCAAACGTTCCTTCATACCCAATCCGCCGCCGTAGCCGACAAGCGCACCGGTGCTGCCTATGATACGATGGCAAGGAACAATGATCGCAATGGGGTTGCGGTTGTTCGCCATGCCCACGGCCCGGCAAGCCTTCGGGTTGCCGATGGCTTCGGCAATATCCTTATAGCTTGCCGTATGGGCATAGGGAACCATACACAGGGCCTGCCAAACCTGTTTCATGAAAGGCGTTCCCTCATCAAACCGCAGCGGCAGGTCAAACGTTTTGCGCCGACCGGCGAAATATGCCTCCAGCTGCGCAAACGCCTCGCCCAGCAGCGCCGTTTCAGGACCTTCCGAAACGGCATCACTCCGGCCCGGCAAATAAAGACGCGTGATGAAACCCTCTTTGTCCTCTATGCCCACCCGCCCAAAGGCGGTTTCCCGAAAACACAACATACAAGCTCCTTTATGACTTCCGCATAGCATGGATTGCTTTGGCTTGCTTCTCTTTTTGGGGCATTCCTGTCAAAGGGCGCCCTCACCCTGCCTTAACCGTTGGCGCACTCATCTCCAGCCTTTCCTCTATCCGTCGGCATCCGGCAAAAAACAATGGCTCCGTCCGCACTAAAAGCGGATTGGCGAAACACAAACAAAAGCGGCACCCCCGTCTCCACCGTTGTTTCCTTTCTATCACAGCAGGGAGAACTGGCGGCTCTTCAGGCTGGCGCAACGCCGCTCCGTCACTTCATCGTCAGCGGAAAGCCTTCCTACAAGCAGCGGCGAAGCGGGATCGTGCAGCGCCGAGCCCCGCCCCACGGGGATGCCGTCCTGATTGGCGTAACAATAGAGGCATCCGTTCCCGCAGGTGCCGTACACGCCGACATCCACACTCGCCACACACTTGCACCCGTTCCTCTGTTGCGAGGGACGGACATCAAGGCGGCATCCGGCCACCCGCTCGACAAGCTCACGGCTGAGGCAACCCGCGTGGACGACACCGGGGGCGTCCACGTCCTCCGCACACAGGGAAAGCCGTATCCCCCTGCGCTCCGCCATCGCCGCAAACGCGGCAAGCAACTCCTTCCGAGCCTGCCCGCTGTCCCCGCAGAGCCCAAGAGCCGGTATCCGGCGGCGGAGCTTCGGGTACATATCCAGAAAACTGACGACACACGTGCGCGTAACGCCTTCAAGCCGTTCCGTCAGCGCATCAAAACAGCGCACATGCCACGAAAGGGAATAGGCCCCGCTGAAAAAGACGGGATCATACCGCCAGATCACCCGTTCGCTCCCAAAAGCTTCCGACAACCGCTTCATAGCTTCGACCAATTCCAGCTTGTCCGGAAGCCCCGGCTCCACATCCCGCCCATACCCCGTCAGCGTAAATTGGAACACACAAGGCCAGCCACGCAGCAACGCCAACCGATCCAGCAAAGGCAACGGGTTCTTCGTCCACAAAACAAGGCAGTCCACGGCTTCGCGGGAGAACACATACCGGGTGACGCGGCGCGCATCATGGCGCACGCATACGTTGCCCGCCTCCAGCCGATTGCAAAGCCACTCAGAGTAATAGGTAGGAATATCCGTACGACGGCTCGCGCTGAAAATCATATCTTTTTCCTTGCCGTATTTCCCGCTTCTCCGCAACGGGCTTTCTCCTGCTCTCCCATACGGGCGACGTTGCCTCGGCTAGAATATATAACTCTTGAAAAGACATAGTGAGGTTTTGAGAAGGGCCCCCTGAAGAAAAACTTGCCCGCCTTCCCGCCCGACAGGAACTCCCACCGCACGGCCTCCCCCGCTCTTCCGCTCCCCCCCCCACGCACAAAAAAAGGGCAGGCCCGCAAGCCCGCCCTTTCAACTACCCGGTTTCCCGGCGCTACTTCATGAGGAACTTCATGGGTTCGATGGACAGCGAGGGGAAGAACAGGAGCAGGAACAGCACCAGTATTTCCACGATAAGGAAGGGAGCCATGTTCCGCACCAGATTGCCGATCTTGATGTTCCCGATGCCGCAGACCACATAGAGCACCGTGCCCACGGGCGGCGTGATGACGCCGATGCCGAGGTTCAGGATGAACAGCAGCCCGAAGAAGTACGGATCGATGCCCGCCTGCTGGATCAGGGGGTAGAACACCGGCGCGAAAATCAGCACGTTCGGCGTCAGGTCCATCACCATGCCCGCCAGGAACAGGAAGACGTTGATCGAAAGCAGCAGAAGGATCGGGGAATCCACCAGCGGCTGGAAGAGTTCCGCCACCTGCATGGGGATTTGCGCCGAGGTGATGAACCAGCCCACAGCCGTGGCCGTGGCCACGATCAGCATGACGACGGAGGTGGTACGGGCCGCGCGGGCGCTCACGGCGAGCAGGCCCTTAAAGGTCAGTTCACGGTAATACAGGGTACATACGGCAATGGCATACATACAGGCAAACGCGCCGCCTTCCGTGGGCGTGAAGACGCCGAACCGGATGCCGCCGAGCAGCAGCACGGGCATCATGAAGGCGGGCATGGCGTCCCGGATAATCTTCGAGGCTTCGCCCTTCTTGAATTCGATCTTTTCCTTGTACCCGTCAATGCGGACAATGAAGAACCACGTGACCATCAGGCAGATGCCGATGATCAGGCCGGGGACCAGACCGATCATGAACAGCTTGGTGATGGACAGGCCCACGGTCGCGCCGAGCAGGATAAAGTTCGTGCTCGGGGGAATGATGGGCCCGAGAATGGCACCGGACGCGATGACGCCGCCCGCGCGGCCGGGCTTATAGCCAGCCTGCGCCATCATGGGCAGGAGCAGGCTGCCGAGGGCCGCGGCTTCGCCCACGGAGCTGCCCATCAAACCCGCGAAGATCACGCTGGACACGATGGCGGCATAGCCGAGGCCGCCGCGGACGCGGCCGATGATGAGCTGCGCCAGCTTGACCACCCGCTTCGACAGGCCGCCTTCGGTCATGATTTCACCGGCGAACACGAAGAAAGGAATGGCCATCAGCGGGTAGTTGTTCGCGCCGTCCAGCATGGACTGCGGGATGGTCATGACGAACATGCTGTCCCACATGCCGCCGTAATACATCAAAACCATAGAGCACAGAACAAGCACAATGGCGATCGGAATGCCCAACGCGAGGAAGCCGAACAGGCTGACCAAAAAGACGACAAGTTCCATGTTCTCTCCCCTATTCCGTTTTGGGCGCGGTGTTGAACTCGCTGGCGGGCGTGCGGATCAGCCGCACGATATCCCGCAAGTGGATGATGATCGCGGCAAAGGCCATGACGGGAAGCGTCCCGTTGATGAAGGCCATGTTCACGTCGGTAGCGACGGAATAGGTGTCCAGCGTCTGAAGCACCACGGAAATGCCGCCGAAAAGCAGCAGCACCAGAGCCGCAAGCATGAACAGGGAGGCGACGATGTCCACGGCCTTGCGCGATGTCCCGCTGATCATGTTGACGAACATGTCCACCGCGATGTGCTTGTGCCGGTAAAAAGCTTCGATGCCGCCGATGAACGTAATGTAGATGAAAAGGAACCGGGCCCATTCCTCACTCGGCGCAAAGCTCGAGCGGAACACGTACCGCAGGAAGGCATTGAAAAACACGAGGCCGATCATCCCCAAGAAAATGGCGGCGCAAAAGACTTCAAAGGCCCGTTCGCCTTTGCCTTTCGCGGCTTCTTCCTGGCGGATCTCCTCCTCGGTTTCGGTTTCCTCTATACGTTCCGGCGGCATGACCGGTTTGTTTTCACTGCTCATGATGTACCCCTGGGCGTGATGGTCGGGCCCATGCGACAGACATGGGCTTGAGGGAAAAAAAGGGCCTCCGGCCTGCGCCGGAAGCCCTGTTGAGAACGCAAACGTTACTTCGCCTGACGATAAGAGTCCGCGCTGTCAAGGATTTCCTTGGCATTCGGGACGGTGTCATAGAAAAGCTTCCAGCTGCGCTTGCCAGCGTCCTGCATGAACTTGTGCAGTTCGGGGGAAGGTTCGCTGACATGGCCGCCGGCTTCGGTGATGGTCTTCACGGCGTCCGCATCAACCTTTTCCACGAGATCCCACACGTAGTCGGCGGAACGCTTGGCGGCTTCGTCGATCCACTTCTTGTCCTGTTCGGGCAGGGACTGGTAGAACTTTTCGTTGATGTACAGGGAGTGGATGACGAGCAGGTGGCCGGTGAGGGTGATCTCAGGCGTGGTCTCGTACATCTTGATGCTCACGATATCGGACAGGGGGCTGTCGCCGCCGTCGATAACGCCCTGATCAAGCGCGCCGGTCACTTCGGCGAAAGGCATGGGCTGGCCGCTGATGCCGCATTCCTTGGCAAAGTTGATGTACAAGGGGATGTTCGGCACGCGCATACGCAGGTGCTTCATGTCGTCGATGGTCGCCACCGGCTTTTTGGTGTAGAAATGGCGGAAGCCCAGGGGGAAGGCGTTCAGCACGCGCATACCGGACTTTTCGGTGAAGCCGTTGGTGATCAGTTCGAACGTCTTGCCGCCGTTCATGGCACGGCGGGCGTGGGCGTAGTCGTCGAACAGCATGGGCGTTTCGAGCATGGCCATGGAAGGCTGGATGGCGGACGTCTGGGTTCCGGTGGCGCACATCTGGATGATGCCCTTGCGGGTGCTGGCGATGTAGGCGTCTTCCTTGCCGAGC
>ERZ839947.3173-NODE-3173-length-10262-cov-4.931126_pt1 | contig 10262 bp, 9 predicted proteins | sample MGYA00519908_ERZ839947 | MGnify/ENA primary metagenome ERZ839947 (study PRJEB31850, sample SAMEA3708857) | human gut metagenome | biome: human gut; feature: human-associated habitat; material: faeces | place: China | collected 2014 ... | reverse complement strand
TTTGGGATCGTGCTGCCGGAAGGGCTTTACATGATGCGCTCGATTCTGATATGCCCGGTTTGCCGCAGTCGGAACCCTCTTTCCGGATTATGTATACTTCACCAAAAGACTATGATTCTACGTTGAAACTGATACGTAACATTATTATTGTAGATATACAGGATATATATACGAAAGCATCTTTCAAATATGCGAAAGACGTATATGCCAATCCGCAAATGATATTGACTATCCAGGCTCCGAACGAAGAAGAGTTTGAAAAGTTTGTAGAAGAGAATAAAAAGACGATTGTCGACTTCTTTACCCGTGCGGAAATGAACCGTCAGATTACGTTATTGGAAGAAAAACACAGTAACTTTATCTCCAACAAAGTGGATAGCCTGTTCGGCTGCAACATCTGGTTGCCTTCCGAACTGACCAATTCTAAAACCGGTGAGGACTTTTTCTGGGCTTCTACCAACACAGGTACTGCCGACCGTAATTTCGTGATGTACTCTTATCCTTATACTGACAAGGATACATTTACGAAAGAATATTTTGTGCACAAACGTGACTCTGTGATGCAGGCCAATATCCCCGGATTCAAGAAAGGCGTTTATATGTCGACTGACAGCTTGCTGACTGACGTTCGTCCCATCAATGTACAGAATAGCTATACGATGGAAGCACGCGGCTTGTGGCGTATGAAGGGTGATTTTATGGGTGGCCCATACGTTTCTCACACTCGTCTGGACGAGAAAAACCAACGAATTATTACAGCAGAAATATTTGTTTATTCACCTGATAAAATGAAACGCAACCTGGTACGCCAGATGGAAGCATCTCTTTATACACTGAAACTTCCGAATGAGGTTCAGCAGAATCAGATTCCATTGGGAGGTGTATCCAAGGCGGCAGCGGAACAAACTAAAAAATAAAAACATGGAAGATAACAAGATAAGAATAGGTATCACCCAGGGAGATATTAACGGGGTGGGCTATGAGGTGATTCTGAAGACATTTTCTGACCCTACAATGTTGGAACTATGTACTCCGATCATTTACGGTTCACCAAAAGTAGCGGCTTATCATCGTAAAGCGTTGGACATACAGACGAATTTCAGTATTGTCAACTCTGCCACCGAAGCGGGATACAATCGCTTGAGTGTGGTGAACTGTACGGATGATGAGGTGAAAGTGGAATTTTCCAAACCCGATCCCGAAGCGGGTAAAGCTGCGTTGGGAGCCTTGGAACGTGCCATTGAAGAATATCGCGAGGGCTTGATCGATGTCATCGTGACAGCTCCGATCAACAAACATACGATTCAGTCGGAAGAGTTCTCATTCCCCGGACATACGGAATATATCGAAGAACGTCTGGGTAACGGCAATAAATCATTAATGATTTTGATGAAGAATGACTTCCGGGTAGCTTTGGTTACGACGCATATCCCTGTTAGAGAGATTGCCACTACGATTACCAAAGAACTGATTCAGGAGAAGCTGATGATATTCCATCGTTGTCTGAAACAGGATTTCGGCATCGGTGCTCCGCGTATTGCGGTACTCTCTCTCAACCCTCACGCCGGAGACGGTGGTTTGTTGGGAATGGAAGAACAGGAAGTGATTATTCCTGCCATGAAAGAAATGGAAGAGAAAGGAATCCTTAGCTACGGTCCTTATGCGGCCGATGGATTTATGGGTTCAGGCAATTATACTCATTTTGACGGTATCCTGGCAATGTATCACGATCAGGGGCTGGCTCCGTTCAAAGCATTGGCTATGGAAGACGGAGTGAACTATACGGCAGGTCTGCCGGTGGTACGTACTTCTCCGGCTCATGGCACTGCTTATGATATTGCAGGCAAGGGAGTGGCTTGTGAAGATTCCTTCCGTCAGGCAATTTATGTTGCCATCGACGTGTTCCGTAATCGTCAGCGGGAAAGAGTGGCTCGTGCCAATCCGTTGCGTAAACAGTATTACGAGAAACGTGATGATAGTGATAAACTGAAACTGGATACAGTAGACGAAGATTAAAACAAGTGATGACAAGAGCAGAGATACAACAAGTGAAACAACGTTTCGGTATTATAGGTAATACCGAAGCATTGTCGCGCGCCATAGATGTTGCCATTCAGGTAGCTCCTACCGATTTGTCTGTGCTGATTACCGGAGAAAGTGGAGTCGGAAAAGAAAGTTTTCCGCAGATTATTCATCAATATAGCCGGAGGAAGCACGGACAGTATATTGCTGTCAACTGTGGTGCTATTCCGGAGGGTACGATTGATTCCGAACTGTTCGGGCATGAGAAGGGTGCGTTTACCGGTGCGATTGGCGAACGGAAAGGGTACTTTGGCGAAGCCGATGGTGGTACTATTTTCCTTGATGAAGTAGGGGAGTTGCCGATGCCTACCCAGGCGCGTTTGCTCCGTGTGTTGGAGAGTGGCGAGTTTATAAAAGTAGGTTCGTCCAAAGTGCAAAAGACGGATGTTCGTATTGTGGCAGCTACCAATGTCAATCTCACACAAGCAATTGCCGAAGGACGTTTCCGTGAAGATTTATATTACCGATTGAATACGGTACCTATCCAGATTCCTCCTTTACGTGAACGTGGAGATGATGTGCTCCTGCTGTTCCGTAAGTTTTCCGCAGACTTTGCAGAGAAATACCGGATGCCCGCTATTCAGCTGACGGAGGATGCCAAGAAAGAATTGTTGGCTTATCCCTGGCCCGGTAACGTGCGTCAGTTGAAGAACATCACCGAGCAAATATCCATTATTGAAACAAACAGGGAGATCACTGCCGCCATCTTGCAGAATTATCTTCCCGCACAAAATATGCAACGTCTTCCCGCACTGATGGGAACACGCGAAAGTAAAGGCTTTGAAAGTGAACGGGAAATTCTTTATTCCGTCCTGTTCGATATGCGCCAGGAGGTAGCGGAGTTGAAGAAGATGGTACATAACCTGATGGCTGAACGTGCCGGACAGGTGGGGCAGGTAGGACAAGTGGGAACGGTGGTTACTACTCCGGTAGTGACGACACACCAGCCTTCGGTACCTGCGATCATTCATACCATGCAGCCTGCGGTTTGCAAGGATGATGACGACATACAAGACACGGAAGAATATGTAGAAGAATCTCCTTTGTCACTGGACGAAGTGGAGAAAGAAATGATACGCAAAGCACTTGAGAGGCATCATGGAAAGCGGAAGAGTGCGGCCAAGGACTTGAATATTTCCGAGCGTACACTTTATAGAAAAATAAAAGAATATGAATTGGATTAAGAAAATAATACGCCCTTTGGTACTGTTCGTTTTACCGTTGGTAGTCATTGCGTGCACTGTCTCCTATAAGTTTAACGGATCGTCTATCAATTATGATAAGGTAAAGACTATTTCGATAGCCGACTTCCCGATCAAGTCGGAGTATGTGTATGCTCCGTTGGCGACTAAGTTTAATGAAGACCTGAAAGATATCTTCATCCGGCAAACCCGTCTGCAACTGCTCAAGCCGAGTCAGAATGCTGACTTGCAGATTGACGGAGAAATCACAGGGTATAATCAGTATAACCAGGCAGTATCTGCCGACGGTTACTCTTCGGAAACAAAGTTGACTATCACCGTCAATGTACGCTTTGTCAATAATACTAATCATGCCGAAGACTTTGAACAACAGTTTTCTGCTTTCCGTACCTACGACTCTACCCAGTTGCTGACCGCCGTGCAGGACGGATTGATTGCTGAAATGTCTAAAGAGATCACCGACCAAATTTTTAATGCAACTGTAGCAAACTGGTAATATAAATGACTTCTGTTAACTTTCAACAATGGATACAGCATCCCGAGATGCTGAATAGGGATACTTTGTACGAACTGCGCAATCTTCTTGCGAGGTATCCGTATTTTCAGTCGCTCCGTCTGCTGTATTTGAAAAACCTGTATGTTCTCCATGATATTAGTTTCGGTGGGGAACTGCGAAAAGCGGTTCTTTACATTGCAGACAGACGGCAGTTGTTCCAGTTGATTGAAGGTAACCGCTATGATGTGCAGGCGCGGAAAAAAGGAGTACCCCTCACGGAGATACTGAAAGACGAGCCATCTGTAGATCGCACATTGGCATTGATTGACGCTTTCTTGTCCACAGTACCCGAAGAAGTAGCGGCCCAGACCGGCTTCGACTATTCGATGGATTATACTTCCTATCTTTTGGAGGAGACTCCGGCCACGGAACAGCCGGCCGAAGAAACGCCCAAACTCAAAGGCTACGAACTGATTGACGATTTTATAGAAAAGAGTGAGAGTGACTCCCCCCTCTGCATGAAGTCTTTAAGAGAAGAAACGGTATTTTCCGCAGATGCTTCGGACGAGGTATGCGAAGAAGAAACGACGGAGGAAGAAGAGGAAGACGACAGCTGTTTCACAGAAACTTTAGCAAAAATCTATGTTAAACAGCAACGATATTCAAAAGCTCTTGAAATAATTAAAAAATTAAGCTTGAAATATCCAAAAAAAAATGCTTACTTTGCAGACCAAATCAGATTTTTGGAGAAATTGATTATTAACGCTAATTCAAAATAACTAAAAATGTACTTATTATTCGTTATCTTAATGGTTATTGCAGCCTTGTTGATGTGTTTCATCGTGCTGATTCAGAACTCAAAAGGAGGCGGACTTGCTTCTGGTTTCTCTTCATCTAACGCCATCATGGGCGTACGCAAGACTACAGACTTTCTGGAAAAAGCAACATGGGGCCTAGCCATCTTTATGGTTGTAATGAGCATTGCTACTGCTTATGTAGTTCCTCGTTCTGCAGTTGTTAAAGATGCAGTGTTGGAACAGGCACAGAAAGAACAACAGACTAACCCGTATAACTTACCCGCAGGTACGGCTGCGCCGCAAACTGAAGCTCCTGCTACCAATGCACCTGCTACAGAAACTCCGGCACCGGCTGAAACTCCTGCTCCTAAAGCAGAGTAATTTGCTCCGCCGTCAGGTAAGGCTTTGGGATAAAACCATTTAAGGGAAGGTGCAGACGGATGCTGCATTTCTTTGATATTTAAGTGCGGATTACGCAGATTACACGGATTTTCAATGTTCCGAGTGGTCAGTGTAATCCGCACTTAACTTTTTCTTGTAAAAACAATCTCTTTGTGATAGAAACAAACGAGATTTAACTACCTTTGTTGGCTGTATAAGATTATTAACTACTTTTTAAATATAACAATGACAGAACATTTGAAACAGAAACTGAATGACTCCCCCGTACTCCGATGGAGTGTTCTAGCATTGGTCGCATTTACTATGCTATGCGGCTATTTCCTCACCGACGTAATGTCTCCTCTAAAACCCATGCTTGAGAAAGAACTATTATGGGATAGTCTTGATTATGGATTCTTCACAAGCGCTTACGGTTGGTTTAACGTATTCTTGTTGATGCTGATCTTTGGTGGTATCATTTTGGACAAAATGGGAGTTCGTTTCACCGGAATGGGAGCTTGCTTATTGATGGTGTTTGGTTGTGGATTGAAATACTATGCGATTTCTACTACTTTTCCGGAAGGTGCCATGCTCTTCGGATTCAAAACACAGGTGACGTTGGCTGCATTGGGATATGCTATCTTTGGTGTAGGTGTGGAGATTGCCGGTATCACTGTTTCCAAGATTATAGTGAAATGGTTCAAGGGCAAGGAAATGGCATTGGCTATGGGACTTGAAATGGCTACGGCACGTATCGGAACAACTCTGGCGATGGTATTGACAGTTCCTTTGGCAGACTTCTTCGGATATACGGACGAGGGTGGTGCATTCCATACCAATATTCCTGCTCCTATTCTGTTTTGTCTGATTATGCTGTGTGTAGGTACCATTGCTTTCTTCCTTTATACTTTCTACGATAAGAAATTGGATGCTTCTTTGGATGCAGAAGGCTTGGAACCGGAAGAACCGTTCCGTATGAAAGACATTGTGTATATCATCACAAATAAAGGATTCTGGTTGATCGCATTACTATGCGTATTGTTCTACTCGGCCGTATTCCCCTTTATCAAATATGCTGCCGACTTGATGGTGCAGAAATATAATGTAGATCCTAAACTGGCGGGAACGATTCCCGGATTGTTGCCGATTGGTGCAATTATCCTGACTCCGTTATTCGGTTCGTTATATGACCGTATCGGCAAGGGAGCCACATTGATGGTGATCGGATCATTGATGCTAATTTTTGTACATACCATGTTTGCCCTGCCTATACTGAATATATGGTGGTTTGCTACTATTATAATGATTATATTGGGATTTGCTTTCTCACTGGTGCCTTCGGCTATGTGGCCTTCTGTTCCGAAGATTATTCCGGAAAAACAGCTGGGTACTGCTTACGCTTTGATTTTCTGGGTACAGAACTGGGGACTGATGGGTGTTCCTTTGTTAATCGGATGGGTATTGAATACTTATTGCAAAGGTCCGGTGGTAGACGGTGCACAGACTTATGATTACACATTGCCGATGACTATTTTTGCTCTCTTTGGTGTACTTGCTCTGATTGTTGCTTTGATGTTGAAAGCAGAGAACAAGAAGAAAGGATATGGTTTGGAAGAGGCAAATATCCAGAAGTAACAGTTACAATTCGAAGTAACGTTATAAATCCGAGAGTATAAGGTTTGAAAATAAAAGAGGGTTAGTATTAATGCTCTGAAATAAAAAAAAGAATTATGGCTGCCAAAGAGAAAATCAACCTGTTAGAGGTCATTCCCTGTCGCAGTGAACATATTACAGCAGAAAGGGAAGGGGAGACGATTGTGCTCTCCTTTCCCCGTTTTAAGTATTCGTGGATGCAACGCTTTCTTGTACCGAAAGGGATGTCGAAAGAGCGTCGGATATATTTGGAGGAACACGGTACGGCTGTATGGGAACTGATAGATGGAAAACGTACTGTTCGTGAAATCATAGAAGAACTCGCAGATCATTTTCAAAATGAAGCGGGATACGAGTCTCGTGTATCGGCTTATCTTTCTCAAATGCAGAAAGATGGGTTTATAAAACTTTTTATTAATTGACTTAATCAGATGATAGGTGATAAATGATAGTTACTATGCGGCATAATAGCTAGTTATATGATAGTGCAGCCTCCTAAGGAGGTTTATCAAATATCCCGTTTAAAGATATGAAAAAAGGCAACTGATTCGTAATGATGTAGTTGCCTTTTTAGTATTTTGAGAATATCTTTAGTTACTTATATTTCTTATTTACTGAATATCCCTTATCATTTAGGAAGCATCTCCCATCTATCATTTATCACCTATCATCTAATAAATTATCTAATTAAGGAAAATAGCCCAGAATATGACAGCAGTTGCAATGAGGACTCCCATAATAATAAGCGTCCCCCAAACGAAATAATTGCTGTCCTTTTCTTTCTTTTTCTCCGAGTCGTGGATGATACGTCCCATTTCCTCGGGAGTGGTGTTGGGCAGTGGATAAGGCTCGTTGGTGCGGTTTAAGTGCTTCAGTTTGTCGTTGGCACGTTCACGGCGTAGACGGGAAGCCTCTCGCCCTTCGCTAAGCCGACGTATCATGTCGAGCATGTGTCCTTCACCACCCATATTCTTTGCCCTTTAGAAGTTTACTATTTGCCTTCTTCTCTATCCACTTTTAACAATCCTCCCGTATTCGGATCAAAATAAACTTTGATTGTAGAATTCTTATTGAATAAGACAGGAGCCAGATATTCTATCACACCGAATTGAGTAATAGGAAGTTCACCTTCGTAAAGTTTCTTTTTACCGTCGGTCAATGTAACCATTGCTTGTCCGGGCACGTTGTAGGCGATTCCATCCAAATCTTTCTTCTTCTTACCGTCTTCCTGTGGAATCTTGACAGATTTCAGGTCTTTCAAGCTGATATAAAACGGAGTTCCTGCCAGATCGTTGTTGGCAACTACACCCAGTTTCTTGGAGAAGCGGAAAGCAACTTCGTTGTTAAATTCCTTGTCCGGAGTAAGACGGACGGTGAATGTCTTCTCTTCCTTATCACGAGTGCCGGAGAACATTTGCGTCATTGCTTCTTCCTGTGCATTCAGATTATCAAGCATAATTTTAAGCTGTGCTCCGTCTGAAGGCATATTGTCAGCTTGTCCGCGCAATAAGGCATTCTTGCTTTCGCGGATGTTATAGATCTCTTTAGCCACCAGTTCAGCCATCTTCGCGGTAGAGCTGGCCATCAGAATTTCTTCGGTCAGGAATTCGCGGGGATTCGCTATTTTTGAGAGGACAGTGGGAGCAGGAGCTGCTTTCTTGTCTGAACTGCTTTTGCTGTAAGGCACATTGATGGTTTTCACGATGCCGTCCTCTGTCAGTTCCATGAGTGGTGCTACTGTTTTATCCTTCAATTTTACGAAGTAAGTAGTTTCGCTGTTGGGTACACCTACAGATTTCACTTTCACACTAGCCAGTTCCCAATACTCTTCGGGTTCGGTGGAGACATTGGCCAATCGCAGGTAACGATCAGCGTATTTGCTGAATTCTCCTGGAGTATAGTTGACTTTGTTGGCTTTTATTTCAAGCTCTATTTGGGTTTTGGGAAGACTGTAAACTACTCCGTAATCTTTTCCCCGGGTAACTCCCGTCAGTACTTCGGTTTGTGCATAGGCGGACGTTGCCATCAGTAGTCCCGCTGCTATAATCAACTTTTTCATATTCGGTTCTTTTTAACTGGTTTTGAAAACAAAGTTAATGAAGTTATTGAAAAAACTGTAAGTTCTTAACTTTTATTCGCTTACAAGTCGCCATGCTGTCGGTAGACAGGTGATAATATCGCTTGCGATCATTCCGATCATTCCCTGCTTCTTTTGAGCAACATCGCCCGCCAATCCGTGAATGTAAGTGCCGATTTTAGCGGCTTCTTCGGTTGGATAACCTTGGGCAAGCAGTGCCAGGATTACTCCGGTCAATACGTCACCACTACCTCCGGTTGCCATTCCGGGATTTCCGGTCGGATTGAAGAAACATTTACCTTCGGGGGTGATGATGGCGGAATAGGCTCCTTTTAAAATAATGTGTACATGAGCGGCACGAGCCAACTCGCAAGCTTTCATCAGACGTTCGTAAGAATCCTGACATTTGCCGGTCAGACGTTCCAGCTCCTTCGGATGTGGGGTGAGGATGGAACCTTTCGGCAGATGTGTAAGTGCGTGGCGGTGGTTGGCTAGGATATTAAGTGCGTCGGCGTCTACTACAACAGGGGCTTGGCAGTGTTCCAGTTGTTCCAGTAGGGCGGCTTCCGTTTCTTCATTTCGTCCCAGTCCCGGGCCGATGCCGACTGCTTGATAATCATCTGTGTCGGTAGGTACGGCAAAACAGGTATCGTTAGCGTCGGTTTCTACGATTGCTTCGGGTATGGAAGTCTGCAAGATGTCGTTGTTACACATTGGTGCATGAACAGTCAGTAGTCCTACTCCCGAACGGAGGCAGGCACGGGCAGCGAGAGCGGAAGCTCCTGCCATTCCTTTTGAACCGGCTATTAATAGTGCATGACCAAAGTTTCCCTTGTGGGCAAACTGTTTACGTGGTTTGATGAGTGAACGGATATCCTCTATTTCCAACATCTCGTAGTTTGTTTCCGTCTCTTCAATGCCGTCCTCGCTCAATTGGATATCCAATAATTCCCATTCTCCTACAAATTCAGTGTTTTCAGCGAACAGAAAGGCCAGCTTCGGCAGTTGCAGACTGAAGGTAACGTCGGCACGGATAATATTGGTTTTTACGTTGAATGTGTTTTCTTCTCCCATCAGTCCGGAAGGAATGTCAATGGCTACTACCATGGCAGGGGAAGAATTGATGTATTTCACTACGGCAGCGAATCCTCCGCTCAACGGCTTGTTCAGGCCGGAACCGAACAATCCATCAATAACCAGATGATCGGGCGTCAGGACAGGAGGAACGAATTGGGTACTAATTTCGTGGAATGTCACTTCTTCCATCATTTCTACCAGTTCTTTATTAGTCTGGCAGTCGGGCGAAAGTTCTCCCTTTGGGTTGAAGAGATATACTTCGATCTTATACCCTTTTTCAGCCATCATGCGGGCTACGGCAAGAGCGTCTCCGCCATTATTTCCCGGTCCGGCAAAGATGGTGACCGGTGTTTCCGTATTCCATCTGTCTGTGATGGCTTTAGTTAATGCGGTTGCTGCACGTTCCATCAGGTCGATTGATGCAATAGGTTCGTTCTCAATAGTATAAGCGTCCAATTTCTTGATACTGCTGCTTGGAAATATTTTCATTGCGATGT
>ERZ839947.3168-NODE-3168-length-10273-cov-2.837639_pt1 | contig 10273 bp, 7 predicted proteins | sample MGYA00519908_ERZ839947 | MGnify/ENA primary metagenome ERZ839947 (study PRJEB31850, sample SAMEA3708857) | human gut metagenome | biome: human gut; feature: human-associated habitat; material: faeces | place: China | collected 2014 ... | reverse complement strand
CTATCGAAAACGGCGGCAATGGCTGAAGGAAAATGGCCAGAAGTATTGAACGTGCCGGAATGAGGAAGCGCAAAGAGGGAGAGAAACGATGCAGAAAAAGAAAGAAATCTGGATGCTTCAGACAAAACGGGCAGATTTTAACGGGCTTGCGATGCGTCTGGGGGTGAGTCCGGTGGCTGTTCGGATCATGCGAAACCGAGGTCTTTTGGATGAACGTGAGATGAGAAAGTATCTTTACGGGACACTGGATGATCTTTATGATCCGCGACAGATGAAGGGAATGGAGACCGCTGCGGGGATCATTGAAAAGAAGTTGATAGAAGGGAAAAAAATCCGGATCATCGGCGACTACGATATTGATGGTGTTTGTTCAACATATATTCTTCTCAAGGGCTTTCACCGTGCTGCCGGAAATGGGCAGATTGATTATGAGATACCGGACCGGATCCGGGATGGCTACGGGATCAATGAATCCATCATCCGTCAGGCAGCAGAGGACGGGATCGATACACTTGTGACCTGTGATAATGGAATCGCGGCATTAAAGGAAATCAGCATCGCAAAGCAGCTTGGCATGACGGTTGTGGTGACCGATCATCATGAAGTACCGGTAGATGTTTATGGACAGATTCTGCCGCCGGCAGATGCAGTGGTTGATCCGAAGCAGGACGGGGAGACGTATCCGTACCATGAAATTTGCGGTGCGGTCGTAGCATGGAAGCTTATAAACGTGATCTATGAGGATCTTGAAATTCCGGAGCATGAGTGGATGGAGCTTCTGGAGTTTGCGGCCATTGCGACCGTGGGAGATGTCATGAAGCTGCAGGATGAAAACCGTCTGATCGTCAAATATGGACTGAAAAAGATCGGTTCGACGAAGAACACCGGTCTCAGAATGCTTGTAGAGAAAAATAATCTGGATATAAACAATCTGAGCGCATATCACATTGGTTTTGTGATCGGACCGTGCTTAAATGCAGGTGGACGGTTGAAAAGTGCGAAGGTTGCGCTCCGGATGTTGTTAGAACAGGATCCGGACCGGGTCAGTGGGCTGGCGGATGAATTAAAGGAACTCAATGATGTGAGAAAGGATATGACGGCAAAGGGAGAAACAGAGGCTATCGAACAGGTAGAACGTTTCTATATGTCGGATAAGGTGCTGGTGGTGTTCTTGCCGGAGTGCCATGAATCACTTGCCGGGATCATAGCCGGAAGACTCCGGGAGCATTTCCATAAGCCATCCTTTGTGCTGACGAGAGGCGAGCAGAGTGCGAAGGGATCCGGACGTTCCATAGAGGCATACCATATGTACCAGGGGCTTTGCGAGGTGGCGGATCTGCTGGTGAAATTTGGCGGGCATCCAATGGCAGCGGGACTTTCCATTGAGGAAAGTGATATTGATGAGTTCCGGAGAAGACTGAATGAAAATGCAAAGCTTACGGAAGATGATTTCGTTCCGCAGATCTGGATCGATGTTCCGATGCCGTTTGAGTATGTGAATGAAAAAATCGTGGATGAGCTCAAAGGTCTGGAACCATTCGGGCAGGGAAATGAAAAACCGTTGTTTGCCCAGAAAAGTCTGACGATTCGAAATGTACGTGTTCTTGGAAAAAATCGAAATGTCGTGAAAATGAATCTGGTGACGAACACTGGACATCCGTTCGATGGTCTGCTGTTTGCAGATGGAGATCGTTTTTTGGAAGAGCAGACAGGGCAGAATACGATCGACATGATCTATTATCCGGATGTAAATGAATATAATGGGACACGTACCTTGCAGGCGATCATAAAAAATTATAAATTTCGTTGATCGGTCAGTCGGAGAATGGGAATGCAGGCATGATTTCCTCTCCATCCTCATAAACTTGCTTTGAGCAAAAGAGGATGGAGAGAATTTTTTTATGGAAAAGCCGGGGGATTTTGAACGCTGCTCTGTTTTTGAGACAAAAATGCTGCTGGGATCGTCGGATGACGGGGGATTGAGTGGGAAGGAAGCGACAAAGCGGCTTCGGGAGTATGGGCGGAACGAGCTGGAGGAGAAAAGGCCTCCGTCTGTGGCAGAACGGATGCTTTCGCAATTGATGGATCCGCTGATCTATGTACTTTTGGCGGCAGGAGGAATTTCTGTATTTCTTGGAGAACGAGGAGATGCGGTGATCATTGCAGCAGTTGTGCTGCTCAATGCAACGGTTGGTGTGATTCAGGAGGGAAAGGCCCAGAAAGCGCTGGAGTCATTAAAAAAGCTGACAACAAGGAAGGCGCTTGTCCGGCGGGACGGAAAGCTTTTGGAGATGGACGCGGCGGAGCTGGTGCCGGGCGACAGGGTGCTTTTAAATGCCGGTCAGCAGGTACCGGCGGATCTCCGACTGATCCGTTCGGAAAATATGAAGGTACAGGAGGCATCACTTACCGGAGAGTCTGTACCGGTGGAAAAGGATGCGCAGTATGTGGCTTCGACCGGAACACCTCTCGGTGATCGAAAAAATATGGCATATATGTCAACCTTTGTGACTGCCGGACGCGGTGAAGGGATTGTTACAGATACCGGGATGCAAACTGAGATCGGACGAATCGCGAAAATGATCCATGAAACACCGGAAGAGATTACACCGCTTCAGAAACGGTTGGGAGAGTTGGGAACATTTCTTAGTATTCTGGCTGTGGGTCTCTGTACGATCCTTTTTCTGGCGGCAGTCTGGCAGAAGCGGGATGTTGGGGAGATGTTTCTGACAGCGATCTCTTTGGCTGTGGCAGCAGTTCCGGAAGGACTTCCGGCTGTGGTGACGATCGTCCTTGCGCTTTCTGTTTCGAGGATGGCGAAGGTACATACGATCGTGAGACGTCTTCCTTCTGTGGAAACTCTTGGAGCGGTTAATGTGGTTTGCTCGGACAAAACGGGGACATTGACAAAAAATCAGATGACGGTGCGGAATCTGGATGGGGACAGAGAGTGGCTTTTACGAACATTTTTACTCTGCAATGATGCAAGATGGGGAAAGCACGGAATCATCGGAGATCCTACAGAAGCAGCTTTTCTTTTATATGCGGATAAAAATGCAAGGAATGGGGAAAAACAGTCCGAACAGATCCGGGATGCGTGGAAAAGAATTGCGGAGCGTCCGTTTGACTCGGAGAGAAAGTGTATGACGACGGTGCATCAAAACGGAATGCGGACAGTTTCGTTCACGAAAGGTGCACCGGACATGATTCTTGGAAATTGCACCTCCTACCGAGACGAAATGGGAGTTCATCCGATGGGAGCATCGAAACGAACATGGTACATGAGGCGGGCAGAAAAAATGTCTGCGTCCGGTGGGCGTGTTCTTGGGGCGGCGGTAAAGGAGGGAAAGGATCTTTCCGAGAAGGGAATGACCTTTCTGGGAATGGCAGTGCTTGAGGATCCGGTCCGTCCGGAGGTTTCCGGAACAGTGGAAGAATTCCGCCATGCAGGTGTTACGACCGTCATGATTACAGGGGATCATAAGGATACGGCACTTGCGACCGCAAGAACGCTTAAGATCGCGGATTCTCCCTCTCAGTGCATGACAGGGTCAGAGCTGGATTGCCTGGGCGATGGGGAGCTTGCTGATAAGATTTCGGAGATCCGGGTATTTGCACGAGTTTCTCCGGATCATAAGGTACGGATCGTCCGGGCATTGAAAAAAAACGGCGGAATCGTGGCGATGACCGGGGATGGAGTCAATGATGCCCCATCTTTAAAAGCGGCGGATGTCGGGATCGCGATGGGAATGAGCGGAACGGATGTGGCAAAGCAGGCAGCAGATATAGTATTGACAGACGACAATTTTGCAACGATCCGGGAAGCTGTCCGGGAAGGAAGAGAGATCTATGCCAATATTAAAAAGACGGTCATTTTTCTTTTATCATCGAATTTTGGTGAGATCATGACCATGTTTTTTGCGATCCTTTTTTCCTTTCCGGCACCTCTTAAGGCAAGTCATATCCTGTGGATCAATCTGATCACGGATTCGTTGCCGGCTCTGGCCCTGGGGACAGATGTATGTGACGGGAGAGAACTGATGAAAGAAAAACCGAGAAAGCAAGGAGAGAGCCTGTTTGCGCATGGCGGCGGAGTCTGTACGTTGTTTTACGGTTTCCTGATCGCATTGATCAGTCTGACCGCGTTTCTGATCGTTCCTGCAAAGCTTCTTGTAAGCAGCGGACGGCAGCTGACCCCGGCAGCGGTGGCGGACGTCTTACAGTCTCCAAAGCTTCTTGCATGCTGCCAGACATACGCATTTACGGTTCTTGGATTGTCACAGCTTTTTCATGCGATCGGAATGCGTGATGTGGAAAAATCTGTATTTCGGATGGATCATGGAGGGAACCCTCTGATGATCGCTGCAGTATTCATTGGATTTGCTCTGCAGCTTATGGTGACGGAACAGCCGGCTCTGGTTGCGGCATTTCAGACGGTGCGTTTGAATGCCGGGGAATGGAAAACTTTGCTCGTGCTTGCGGCCATGCCGCTGTTCGCCCATGAGATGTTTATTTTCCTGACACATATATTCAACCCGTCTAAAACGGCGGAATGATAAAAAACAGGCACAGAGATAAAAAAACGGTCTCCGGGTATTCCCAACAGAGAAAAAAATTGGTAAAATAATGGTGAAATCTGCGGAAAAAAAATGCCCGTACTGCAAAACGAAAATCAATATTCATGCGACACGCTGTCCGCATTGTACATCGGTTCTGGAAGATCAGTAGTCTTTTTCAGACGGTAACAGGCAGATGAGCCAGACATTCCCGGCGGATAAGGAGAAATTTCTGCTGGGAATTTTTGTTTAAAAGAAAATAAGCGGCCGCGGGGACATCTGAATGTGACGGGCCGCATTCAGTTGGAGATCAGGAAGGAACAATCATGAAGAAGAATATCCGCATTACTCTGGAATACGACGGAAGCCGGTATGATGGGTGGCAGAAACAGGGAAATACCGACAATACGATTCAGGGAAAACTGGAAAACGTGCTTTTCAGAATGGCTGGAGAAGAGATAGAGGTCCATGGCTCCGGAAGAACGGATGCGGGGGTCCATGCGAGAGGTCAGGTAGCTAATTTCCATATTAATGCGGAAATCTGTCCGGACGGAGAGTCAGCACGGGAATATCTGAACCGGTATCTTCCGGATGATATCAGGGTCCTCTCTGCGAAGATCGTGCCGGAACGGTTTCACAGCCGCCTGTCTGCCACATCAAAGACATATGGATATTATGTGGAGACCGGGGATAAGAAAAACGTATTCGAACGAAAATATGTCTATGGCTGCGGGAAGAAGCTGGATGTGAAAGCGATGAGACAGGCGGCGGAATTTCTTATCGGCGAACATGACTTCAAAAGCTTCTGCGCGAACCGCAGAATGAAAAAAAGCACGGTGCGCCGGATCGATGAGATCCGGATCGTGGAACATGGAACGAAGCTCGAATTCCTGTATACAGGAAACGGCTTCCTCTATAACATGGTGCGGATCTTAACGGGAACGCTTTTGGAGGTCGGCAGTGGAATGCGGAGACCGGAGAAAATGAAAGAGATCATTGCGGCGAAAAACCGTGATATGGCGGGAAGAACAGCTCCGCCCGAGGGATTATTCCTTCTCCACGTGGGCTATGAGGGCGAAAGGGAAACGGTATGATGAATCAGAACGAAGAATATGAGGATATGCCAGTTGAAGAAAAGAAAAAGAAGCAGGAGTTACGGGAAGCCGGGATGGACGTAAACGGTGAATTCTCTATGGACTCCCTGAAAAAGTGGTTCAGACGGGCCGGAGGAGCTCTGTCAATCTGCGCGGCAGCAGTATGCCTGATGGCGGTGCTGATGATGGGGAAGAACCGGAAGGAGTCACTGATCATGGAAGTAAATTCGGATATTATGATGGAATTTACCATGAACCGGCGGGGATCCGTGTTATCTGCAAAGGGGATGATGGCCAGATCAAATGAGGCAGTCTCCATGACCGTGTTTGAGGGGAAAAGCCTTGGAATCGCAGTGGGGAAGATCTTTGACAGGCTTGCGGATAACAACAGTCTCGGAGAGGATGGGGGAATCCTGATCTCCGTCCGGAAGTCCGGCGCGGAAGTAAAGGCGTCACCGGAAAAGATCGTAAAAGAGCTGCAAAAGCAGACGGAATCCGAGCTTCAGAAAAAGGAGTCCAGGGCGACGGTCTATGTGTTTGAGTCAGAAGAGGACACAAAAACCCGGGAGATTGCGGAAAAATATGGGATCACGGTGACGAAGGCAGAATTTTTAAAGCATCTTTTTTCGGAAAATCCGGGGATCACGATAGGAAAGCAGGAAGAACTTGCCGGGTATTCCTCAAAACGCCTGATCCGGGAGATCAATGAGCAGGAATATCAGATATCCTTAAAACCGGTGGTCGTAAAGACAACTTTCGAAAAAGCAAGCGAAGAGACCACGGAGGAGAGTACACCGGAGGAGACAGCAGCTTTAGAGACAACAGAAGCTGTGTCGGAACAGAAATCTGGGGCTTTGGATACGGGTGAGGAGAGAGAATCCACGAAAAATGACGGACTTTCCGAGATGCAGAGACGGAGAAAAGCTCTGGAGGCCGGGGAGAGCGTGGACTGGGTGGATCAGGAGACGAACAGGGAGCTGGGCGATCCGGATGAGAAAGACCGGCATTCATCGAATTCCCGGACCTCTCCGACAGAGACTGTGCCGCAGAAAACTACGGAGCCGAAAACTGCGGAACCGAAAACTGCGGAACCGAAAACTACGGAGCCGAAAACTGCGGAACCGAAAACTGCGGAACCGAAAACTGCGGAACCGGAAACTGCGGAACCGGAAACTGCGGAACCGGGAACTACAGCATCGGAAACTGTGCCGCCGGAAACTGCACCGCCGACAGCCCCGGAGACAACAGCAGCGGTCACAGAGACTACCGCCGCGTCCGGAATACTGACGCCGGAGACGAAAACACCGGCGTACTTAAGGGGACCGGGATTTGAAGATCCGGATAATCCGAAAAATCAGAATTAAAAAAGTAAAAAAATTGAAAAAAAACAGTTGACGGATCAGAGTCGTTGCGTTATAATACAACCTGTTGATGCATTGGGCTATCGCCAAATGGTAAGGCAACGGACTCTGACTCCGTCATTTTCAAGGTTCGAATCCTTGTAGCCCAGCTTCCAAAATGGTCGGGATTCCTTGAAGAAACAAGGGATTCGGGCCTTTTTGGTCACCATAAGGCAAACGATTATAAAACAGGAAAAACGTGTTTCTAAAGAGTAGAATGTTCGAAATGTGTTCGAGCAGAAGGAGGATTATGACTCAGAGATTAGAACACACGGAATACGGTTTTGTAAAAGACAAGGGACAGTGGAAATGTTACTGCACTGTTCCGTCAGTGAAGATGCCAAATGGTAAGTCATGGCGGCCAAACGCATACGAAAAGACTAAAAAGGCCGCAAGAGAGAAGCTGGAGAGCAAGCTGGAGGCTAAGGCAAAAGAGCTTGCAAACCAAGCAGAACAGCCAAATGAGGCAGTAGAGGACAAGAAGAACGTTTCGAACACTCTTGTCGAACAGTTAAAGACATATGCGAAGTTGAAACAACAAGGTAAGGTCAGAGCGGCAGGGAAGAAGATTAAGACACGCAGTATCAATGACAAGAACGAACTGATACGCAACATGGTAGAACCTTATGAGATTGCAAAGAAGGAAGTAGACCAGCTTACCAGAAAAGATATTGTGGATTGGCTGGACGAACTGAAAACAACGGGTAAGAGCGAGAAGCGCCAGAAGGGTGCGTACAATCTTCTTACAGACTATTACAACAACTACTATTGTCTTGAAATCAATCCAGCCTTTACCAGTCCGGCAGTAGGTTTCCGTTTTGAGGTAAAGAAGAGTAAAGCCGACCCGATGAAGATCATGGACAATGACGAGACAAGGCTATATTTGAAAGCCTGTGAAGAGATGGGTTCTAAGGCGGATATTTTACAGTTCATTCTTTACACTTATTGCAGGGAAGGCGAAGCGGATACACTGACATGGTCAGATTGGAATCAAGATAGTTTAATACATATTCATAAGACATGGTCAAAGGACGAGAATGGAAAGTATTTCGTAGACAAGAAGCCTAAGACACCAGATTCAGACCGCTACATTCATCTCCCTGCACAGGTTCGCAACCTTCTGAACAGTCGTTACGCAGAGGTTGAGGGCACTGACGCAGGTAAGCCGGACGCATGGATATTTCCGGCAATGAAAGACAAGACAAAGCCACTCAGCGAATCAAGTACATACAACCTACACAAGCAAGCATTGAAGCGCGCACGATTGAACATGAGGTTGAGAGTACATGATTTGAGACACAGTGGAATCAGTTTCAACATTCGCAATTCAGAGATAGATTGTCTGTCTGCATTGAGCAAGCAGGCAGGACATAGTTCAAGAGCAATCACAGAATCTATTTATGAGCATGTGCTTGACTCACAACATAAACAGTTAGCAGAAATATCGACACAAATTTACGATACCGTATGCCCGTGGTAAATGATAACAGAGGTGGAACGCAGAAATGCCGACCACCTTTTTTTTCTTGTTTGCAATGAAACCTCAGAAAGATGTGATTCATGGGATTGCGGAAACGGGAGGAGCATCGCCGTGGTGCCTCCGTTTCTCGCAGAGGTAAAGAGTGGAAGTGAAGGAACGTAGTTCCCCGCGGAGCGGGAACTATGTTTCTTTGCTGGAACGAATAAGAAGGAATCAAGAAGCCCTCGGCGCATGAGAGCAAGTTACCATTTGAAAAATGGTATAACTTGCTATACCATTTTGGCAAAAATTGTCTTGACTTCTCACATACTATTTGTGAAGGAGGTAAAGGGATTATGCACGTTGATAAATTTGCGAGAACAGCGGTCGGACATATGCTGAAGCATTATAGCAGAGACGCGGCACATTTTGGAAATGAACAGATTGACCGTTCGCGTTCATGCTTCAATTATAATCTTGCACCAGACAGAGAAAAAGCAGATATTGACTATTATAAAGAGCGGCTTTCTAAAGTGAAGTGTCAGAAACGCGCAGATGTAAAGACCTTGTGTGACTGGATTATTACATTGCCAAAGGTGGATTTTACAGAGCGTGAAGAGGCGAGATTCTTTCAAGAAGCCTATCAATTCATGGCGAAGAGATATGGCGAACAGAATGTTGTCTCTGCATGGGTTCATAAAGATGAGGCAGGACAAGCACATATGCACTTTGCTTTTATTCCGGTGTGCTGGGATAAAAGACATGAGCGTGAGAAAGTATCAGCTAAGGAAGTGCTGACACGGAACGAACTTCGCAGTATACATAAAGATATGTCAAAACATATGGAATACACGTTTGGGCGTGATATAGGGATTTTAAATGGTTCGACTGTGGGAGGCAATAAAACGGTTATGGAACTAAAGACAAAGGGATTGCAGGAAGAGGTAAGCACATTGGAGCAAATGCGAGACAAGTCGATTGCAGACATGGCTCGTCTTATTCAGCGTGTACCTAGCCTTCTTCCTAACATCAGCAGGGCGGTCAAGGTTGCTCTTGGAAAGGAACAGCCACCGCTGGAAAAGGCAGATAGAACACGTGAACGTGTTCGATAGGAGGGTATATGAAAATTACACAACATGAGTTAGAGCAGATAATGCATGAACAATTATTAAAACAGATACATATCATGTATGACATTCATTTAGAGAATTATGCGGTGCTTCCAGAGGTTCATGAGGAAGTGCGCCATAAAAGAGAATATGCAGTGATCGAGAGCAATGACTGGAATCTATTCCTTGATAGCCTTGAAAGGGTATTCTTTGAGTTAGATATAGCAAGAGACATTGTATCAAAGCTAAAGCCAGTTTACGATAAATACAAAGACGCATACATGCTAGAGAATGACTTTGATATGGATACTTATATGCAAGCAGTATCAACGGATTATGATGCAGACGAGTTTGAGCGTGTGAAAGATATGTTTGAAGAGGAATACACGAACAGATTACAAATTGAAGATGAGCCGACACGATAGAAAGAAAGACCCTAAGGGCGTTAGCCCCGCAGGGTCTTTCGGTTAATGTTTTATTACTGTCTGTGGATACTTGGTGTATATCCAGTTTCCATTACGCCAGGAGCGGAGAAGTAAAGACCACCCTTGTCAGTATCGGATACTAACTCAAAACAGGTCCAGCCGTTCAGACCAACACCCATATAAGAATATTTTTCAACATAAGTGTTGCCATTTACGGTTCTGGTATCTAT
>ERZ839947.3167-NODE-3167-length-10273-cov-2.902036_pt1 | contig 10273 bp, 8 predicted proteins | sample MGYA00519908_ERZ839947 | MGnify/ENA primary metagenome ERZ839947 (study PRJEB31850, sample SAMEA3708857) | human gut metagenome | biome: human gut; feature: human-associated habitat; material: faeces | place: China | collected 2014 ... | reverse complement strand
GGGGCTTACCAATCAGAAAGAATGGCATAAAACGCTGAATTACTCCATAAAAGCGCAGTTACTGCCTAATAAGAACTGGAATCTGACACTTAGCACCCAAATGATAAAACCGGAAAATGTGCGGATTAATATGTACGATGCCGGTGTCTATTATCAGAATGACCGTTTTCATATTGAGGCGGAATATTTATATAAAATGTACGGTCACGAAGCATTTAAAGATGTTCATGCGGTGAATAGTTTTATTAATTACGATTTACCATTAAAGAAAGTATTCAATAAAATCTCCTTCCTGGCTCGCTATGATATGATGACCGATCATAGTGATGGTAAGATGGATGAAACGACAAAAGCTTTGATTATAAATGATTATGCCCGACATCGTGTGACAGGCGGAATCACATTAAGTCTTTCCAAAGCTTTCATTGCCGACCTCCGACTGAACTTCGAGAAATATTTCTATAAGAACTCCGGCGTTCCAAAAGAATCGGAACGGGACAAAATCGTGATTGAGTTCATGACGAGATTCTGAAATAAATAGAGACTTGAAAATTGAGAATTAAGAATTGTAGTTTTCTGATACATGATGTGAGGTATCAAACTATCATTTTTTAATTCTCAATTTTTAATTTATCTTTGTGCCATGGCACAGGAAATAGAACGTAAATTTTTAGTTATCGGTGAATTCAAGTCTTCGGCTTTTGCGCAGAGTCATATTGTGCAGGGGTATATCAGTAGTGCTCGCGGGCGTACTGTCCGGGTTCGTATTCGGGATGAAAAAGGTTATCTGACAATAAAGGGAGCTTCTAATGCTTCTGGTACCAGTCGTTATGAATGGGAAAAGGAGCTGGCCTTATCAGAAGCAGAAGAATTGATGAGGCTTTGCGAACCGGGGATTATTGACAAGACTCGTTATTTGGTACGTAGTGGTAAACATGTATTTGAAGTCGACGAGTTTTATGGTGAGAATGAAGGACTTATTGTGGCAGAAGTAGAGTTGGAATCGGAAGATGAGGCTTTTGTAAAACCCGACTTTATCGGTGAGGAGGTAACGGGCGACATACGCTACTATAACTCACAGCTAATGAAAAAACCGTATAAAACGTGGTGAGCGTTAACAAATAAACCGTATATTTGTTCTTATATAAAAAAGAGAGCAGTATATGGATATGGAACAGTTGTACAGTTATGTGCCGCGTGAATTGGTTACTTTTGTTTTAGTAACCTTGTTTTCTTTATTAATCGGACTTTCGCAACGTCGAATCAGTCTGAAGCGTGAGGGGGAAACTACTCTTTTCGGAACCGACCGCACTTTTACCTTTATTGGTATACTGGGTTACTTGCTTTATATCTTAGACCCTACGGATATGCGCCTGTTTATGGGAGGTGGAGCGGTATTGGGATTGCTGTTGGGATTAAACTATTATGTAAAGCAATCACAATTTCATGTTTTTGGTGTAACTACCATCATTATTGCTCTGATTACTTATTGTATGGCTCCTATCGTAGCTACCCAACCTTCCTGGTTTTATGTTATGGTAGTTGTGACTGTGCTCCTGCTGACTGAACTCAAACATACTTTTACGGAGTTTGCGCAACGGATGAAGAATGATGAAATGATTACGTTAGCCAAGTTCTTGGCTATCAGTGGTATCATATTACCGATGCTTCCGCATAAGAATCTGATTCCGGATATTAATCTTACTCCTTATTCTATCTGGTTGGCAACGGTAGTAGTATCCGGTATTTCCTATCTCTCTTATCTATTAAAAAGGTATGTATTCCATGAATCCGGAACGTTAGTATCCGGTATTATTGGTGGATTATACAGCAGTACGGCTACGATCTCGGTACTTGCCCGTAAAAGTCGGAAAGCGTCGGAGCAGGAAGCTACCGACTATGTTGCCGCCATGCTGTTTGCTGTCAGTATGATGTTCCTGCGTTTTATGATACTGATACTGATTTTTAGCCGGGAGATTTTCCAGTCTATTTATCCGTACTTGCTGATTATGTCGGTGATAGCTGCGGCTGTAGGGTGGTTTATTCATTCCCGGCAGAAACGTCCTAAAGATTCGGATGCCGAACCGGAAGACGATGATAGCAGTAACCCGCTGGAATTTAAGGTTGCCCTAATCTTTGCCGTATTATTTGTAATCTTTACAGTGCTGACTCATTATACGTTAGTCTACGCAGGTACAGGTGGATTGAATCTGCTTTCTTTTGTATCCGGACTTAGTGACATTACTCCTTTTATCTTGAACCTTTTGCAGAATACAGGGAGCGTAGCTGTACTGGTTGTTGTGGCTTGCAGTATGCAGGCTATTATCAGTAATATTCTGGTGAATATGTTTTATGCTTTGTTTTTTGCAGGGAAAGGTAGTAAGTTACGTCCCTGGATTTTGGGAGGATTCGGGACGGTGATCGGGGTAAATCTTGTGTTGCTTCTGTTCTTCTATTTGTAGAAAAGGGGGGAGCATACTTTTTGTTGCCGAATACATTCAATGGAACTGGCTTATATTTTGTTTTTTTGAATAAAGAAGCTATCTTTGTATTTAGATATAATAGTATCTGAATAGTGCTATTTTTAAATTAATTGAATACAATTGTATGTCTTTACTTTATAATTTTGATGTAGAGAGACCCGAAGAGTTGCTGGCAATTCTGGCTCAGAATCTGCAGAAACGCAGACTTGAGAAAGGACTTTCCCGAGAAGCTCTTACCGAACTTAGCGGAGTTCCGACGCCTACTATTGCCAAGTTTGAACAAAAGCATACTATTTCATTGGCATCCTATGTAGCATTAGCAAAAGCACTGGGTTACTCTAAAGCTATCAAGGAACTTTTATCTGAACCGCTGTTTAGTACAATGGAGGAGTTGGAAATGATTAATAAGAATAAAAACAGAAAGAAGGGGCGTAATGAAATCAGTAAATAAACTGATAGTAACCTATCATAATAGAAATGTTGGAACTCTCAGTATGACACCTGATAATCGGCTATGCGCATTTCAGTATGATAGAGAGTGGTTGGCTAATGGGTTTTCTATCTCTCCGCTTGACTTGCCTTTAAAACCTGATTTGTTTATTGCTAAGCCACAACCTTTTTGGGGAAACTTTGGTATTTTTGAAGACAGTCTCCCTGATGGATATGGGCGTTATTTACTTCATCGTTTACTCAAAAAACAAGGGGTGAATGATAGCGAGCTAACTCCCTTGCAACGGTTGAGTATAGTCGGGACATCAGGGATGGGAGCTCTTTGCTATATACCGGAGACATACATTGGCGAAGAAAAATCTCTTCCGACACTGGATTGCCTTCAGCAAATGGCATTGGACATACTGTCAGAGAAGTCATATGAGGATGAAGAGGTACTTTACTTTAATAGTGGCAACTCAGGTGGATGCCGCCCTAAATGTTTACTTCACGATACAGAAGGAGCTTGGTTGGTGAAGTTCAGGCATACATATGATCCGAAAGATATGGGAGCGATGGAGTATCGTTATAATGAAGTCGCTCGTAAATGTGGCATAACAGTACCGGACTTTAAATTGATGGACGGAAAGTATTTTGCTACCAAACGTTTTGATATTGAAAATGGTATTAGGTATCATATTGCTACGGCAGGGGCACTACTTAATGAATCTATTATGCAACCCAGATTGGATTATAAGACTTTACTGCACTTGGTTGGTTATCTTACCCAAGACCCTAAACAGGTAGATGAAATGTTCCGGCGTATGGTCTTCAATGTCTTAACGGATAATAAAGATGACCATGCCAAAAACTTTAGTTTCATTTATAAAGAGGGGAACTGGGCGTTAGCTCCGGCTTATGACTTGACCCGATGCAATAACGGATATAATGGAGAACATGCTACCTCTGTTAATAATCATGGTAATCCTACTATAGAAGATATGCTGATTGTTGGAGAGAGCATTCGTATTCCTCGGAAAAAGGGAAAAGAGATGATATTGACTATTGCAGAAGGGTGTGCTGAGTTATTATCTAAAAAAGGCATCTGAGAAACAGATGCCTTTTTTAATGAAGTTATTTAGAAATCAATATCGTTCATGCTATTAACCAATAACTGATATTTAATATATCCTCCACTTTTAGAAGAATATTTGGTATAAATAGCGGTGATATTACCTTTGGCACCATCTGCAGGCAGAGGCTGAAGTGCGAAGTTTGAATATCCGCTGACACGCAGGATATAGTTGCCACCTGTAGATGTCGTATTGTCATAAGCAAACCAGGAAGAACCATAATAGCGATTACCTCCATAGCTGTAAGCATAGGTTGGAGTCAATCCTTCTTCTGCATAATATTTGTTTTCATATACAGCGGTGGTTGAACCGTTCGGGTAAGTTGTTTCCAGATATTGAGGATACTTGTCGCCGTCGTATGTGCCTTCTTTGTAAGTCAGTCCTTCGAAACGTACCAAACGTCCTAATGCATCATCATTCAATTCTGTTTTATAATTATTTTCATTGATAATCAATATGTCGTCTTCTGTCAGACTGCCGAGTTCACCTTTGAATACATGTTGATCTACAAATAAGGTATTCTCGAGATTACGGTTTGCATAACCTTTGGAAATGTCTTCTGCTGTCGGCATTCCACCTACACTTAACATATAACGATAGCTACCGATAGCCAGACCTTTGGTTTTAACAAAGAGAGTCTGCCCTACATGAAAATAAACATAGTTGCTAACCATCAATTTCAGTTCAATGGCTGATTTGGATGATTCATCATAGATGTATACTGATTTGTATACATTACCGGCTTGGTCGCTTGAGATGACTTTTCCGCTGATGACATAGTCTTCTGTGATTTCCAGAGTTTTTCCCAGACTGGCTGCACCGTTTCCGTATTCTTTATAGAAAAGTTGCTTAAAGTCCTTGATGGAGATTAGTTTGCTATTTGAGAAGTCTTCTTTTGTCCAGACTTTGGCTGGAGCAGGCTCTTCAAATTCGTTGTAGCAGCTACTGAAACCGAGCACTACTACCGCAAGCATAAATAATTTAAATATTTTGTTCATAACTGTTCTTTTTACTTATGATGTCCTTAGAAACGGAAATAAATGTTCATGTAATAGGTTGTACCGAACATATAGAAATATTTCGAATCAAACGGTTGGTAAGTTTGATAACTTTCATCCTTGTTCTTCAGCAGACGAACTTGTTCATAACCGCCGGTCTTGATATTCTGGTTGTTGAGCAGGTTCTTTACTTCCAAGCTGAAACCAAGAGTATAGGCACGGTTAATGTACCAGTTCTTACCAACACTTGCATTTAAAACGCAAGCAGAGTTGAATTTCTCCTGATTACGTAACGTTGCGATATCTTCTTCAGTCATTCCCGGTGTCAGTACGGCATCTGTACGATAGAGCGGACTCATAGATAAGTACATATTATTATAATAGTTCATATCTAATGATGCGAATATGTTTTTAGGACCACGGTAAGACAAGCCTACGTTCAATGCAGTTTGCGGAGTGCTTTCTACACGGAAGTTCTTCCAGTATACTTTACCCTGGTTCTTGATTTCTCCACTATTATCCTGAATCTGTACATAATCCGGGTTATTGTCATAAGTGAATTGTCCCCAGCTGATGGCTGCATTCAGAGAAAGTCCTGCATAGATAGGTACAGAAGCTGCTGCTTCAAGTCCGAAGTGGCGTTTGTTGATACCGCTCATTGCAAAGTTGGAGAAGGTAGCTTCTACGTCATCATAATAAGAGAGAACTTTGGATTGATCCATAAACTTCGTATAGTATCCGGAGATACGTGCTTTAACATCTCCCCAACGCAAGTTATAAGAGGCATCTACACCAAATACCTTCTCGCTTGAAATACCCGGAGTCGCAGAGTTACGTGTACGGGGAGAAACAAATGAAGCCTGGAAGGCAGGAGCATCCTGCATATAGATGATGTTGGCATCAATAGAATGAGCAGCAGAGAACTTATAGCTGAAGTTGGCTTTCAGTTTATAAGTCAGGTAATTCTGCTTCTTAGAGTCTCCTTGAGAATTGTCAAGGAACAACCCTTTTTTCCAAATACCATGACGCCACAGAGTAGTATGTCCGAGTTCTCCACCCAGATTGACTCCAAAGTTGCCGAAGTTTCTGCTATATTGTGCCCAGGCGCGTGCGTTGATAATATTTCCGTAGTAGTCGTAGCTGTATTTATCACCCTTCTTGACAGCTTGGGCATGACCGTACTTATCATAGTACTCCATGTTGTTTTGGTAAAGGATTGGGTTCATACCACCCATGTCACGTTCGGCAAACTTGTCTACGTCTACCCAGTAATCACCACCCAGCAAATCTTTCACTTCGCTATAATATTCTGTGCGATTACGACGCAAGTTTAATCCACCGTTAATTTTAGAATTGTCACGGAAGATATGAGAGAATTGTGTGTAGAGATTCCAGTCTATCTGATCGGCATGGCGTTCTTCAATCATGTTGATGGCACGATGACCGGCTCCATAGGTCGGGTTCTCTTCCTGGCTTTGGTTGATATGATACAAATTGTCCCAGTTGATGTGGCGGATGTTATTAGTATTTCCCATCCATGCTTCATACAGTTGTGCTCCGACGTAAGTATTGTTATAGAAACTGGGTAAATAACGGTAATAGTCGGGACGTGGGTCGGGACCACCGTACCAAGTCAGCGCAGAGTAACCGTTCTGTCCGAAACGTACAGAGGTTGCAACGTTTAATTGCGAACGGTCATTGATGTCGAATGTATAATTCAACATCGTAATAGGTTCATGGTAGCTGCGTACACGCGCGTTGACACGCTTTCCATTCAGCCAACCCCAGTTTGGATTGTAGTAGTTGTTGCCTACTAAGTCGTAGACTTCCTGAGTAGAAGCTTGTTGTGCACCACGTTCTGTGGGAGCACCCAGGATGCTTAATGCCAAGCGGTGTTGTGAATTGAATTGCTTTTCTACAGCGGCAAAATATCCGAAAGCATTGTAGTACACACCGTTTACATAAGAGTTTCCTCCCTGGCGGGTTGATACGGAGAAGGCATAAGACCAGCCGTTATCCTGTAATCCGGATGCATAGGTCAGCATACCACGGAAGCGATACATGGAGTTACCGTTAACTACGCTGGCGCGAAGGCCTTTGCGCATCTGTGAAGGACGGGTATTGATATTTGTTGTACCTGCGATACCACCGATGCCCATATCCCCCATGTTCAGCGCAGATGTGACTTCCTGATTACGAGTCGCATCATTCAAGCCGCTCCACAAAGACCAGGGAGTATATCCTGTCATTGCGTCATTCAGTTGAATACCGTTCATATAAACGTCGGAGTATTGAGAATCGTAACCACGTACATTGAAACGCATTTCACTGAATTTGTAGGAAGCAATGTTATTGAATACGTCTTTTGATGCGGACAGAGACGAGGGAAGTGATTGTGCATCCTCCAGCGTTTCTGTGTCAAATTCGGCAAAGATAGCATCGTCCATCGTAGGAGCAACGTTTTCAGGGATCAAAATGACGTTATTGAGATCTCTGATCAACTTATCTACACGGACAGCCAGAGTTAAAGGTTCGAACTCTGCAGCTTCGAAAGACAGCGTGTATTCTCCTTTTGCCAGGTTTTCGATAACGAAGTTACCCGTCGCATCAGTCTTGGTTGTTACATCTCCCGGGGTTAATGTCACTTTTACGCCGTCTATGGCCGCACGTGTCGTACGGGAAACGACTTTACCTTTGACTCCACCATTGTTTTGTGCAAAAACAGTGAATGACATCAAAGATAATACCATGAATAGGATTGTTTTGATTTTCATATAAACTTATTTTTTTATTTACCTATATAGATATATACAGGGAAGTGGTCACTGTAACCTCCCTGGAAGTTATTACCTACGTATGTGCGCAATGGATATCCTTTGTATTGTCCTTCTTTCTGCACCATGTAAAGTTGCTTGAAGATATTTCCATAGAATTTAGATCCGGGAGCTTGCTGCAATTTCAGCTTTCCTGTCGATCCTTTTGCTAAATTCTCGGATACTACAATATTATCAAAGATATTCCAGGCATCTCCATAAGCTAGTGTTCCGTATCCTGCTTTGAGCATATCGGCATAAGGAGCGAAGAAGTCGCCTTCCTTCAAATCTTTCAGTTTGAATTTGGCTCCTAACCCTTGTGCTATACTTTTGTCGGTCGGATCATCATTGAAGTCTCCCATCATAACCACTTTCGTGTTAGGATTGGCCTTCATTACAGAGTCTGCAATGCTGCGCATCTGTTCGCCTACAGCGATACGTTTAAATTCCGAAGCTTCTTTTCCTCCCAGGCGTGAAGGCCAGTGTGCTACCATAAAGAAGAAGGGTTCGTTTTCAATCGTTCCCCAAAGCGTCAGGATATCACGGGTCTTGAAGTCCGGAAGTGAAGGGATGACTGTTCTTACAGCTTTTTCTCCTTCTATTTTAAACACATCGGGACGATACAGAAAAGCAACGTCTACACCGCGGGCTTCAGGAGAATCGAAATGTGAAATCCGATAGTTTGCCGGAGCCAGTTTGCGGGTTGCGATAATATCTTCCAGTACACTGCGGTTTTCTACTTCCGATACACCGATAATTACCGGATAATCCTTGTTGATAGCTGCAATATCGAAGAATACACGTTCTGTGTTAGCCAACTTCTTATTGTACTTGGCTGAGTTCCACTTCTTAGGTCCTTCGGGAGTAAATTCATCATCGTGAACTTCCGGATCATTGATTGTATCGAAGAAGTTCTCAAGATTGTAAAATACAACCTTATACGGTTTCTGCGCAAAGCTGAACGATATCAGCAGCGCAAAGAGCGCGGTTACTAATAACAGTTTTTTCATAAGCTAGCTTATTAGTTAATCCCCCATTGAGTGGGATTATTTTGTTGTTTTACACTGTTGGATACTTGTGGAAAGAAGGTAAATCCTGTCATCTTTTCGATGTCTGCTACAGAAGTACAGATAGACTTAGGAGGTTCAATGTTTCCATATGATTTGTGATCTACCCAAAATCCGATTGATATCAGTTCACTGTCCGAACAATCTTTGATGTTCTTTCCTGTTTTTCCACTCTTCGTACGCAGAAGTACTTTAAAATAGTTTGTAGGAACCGGAACTGTATTCCTTGCTCCATCTGTAGTGGTGGTTGCACCTGCCCCAAAATATGCGCCGGTAACTACATACAAGGTATCAGAACAGTTATTTGCCCGAACTTTTGTTTCAAGTTTTGCCCACATATCCTGATTCAAACGATTAAGCTGCGGGGTCATATTGGACATATAGAAGGTTTGAGCATTCATTTCGTCTGTTCCTAAGCGATCGGCTGATGGAAGCTGGTGACCACGGTCATAAGATCCTCCATAAGATCTTAATGTACAATCAGCCTGATAACTTTGAGGAATGATAGGATCGAAGGCCCAACGGTCTGTACGTTCTCCTGAACCTTTGAGGTATGCGTTATGTATTGGATAAGCTACCCACAAAGCTGCTTTCTTAGTCTTATCAAAACAAATGGAATAATTACGTATTGTCTTGTTATTTAAAAGAGCATAATGAGTTACATACTGATAATTAGCATTTTCCTTGAAATCAGGTACTTCAGCCCACAGGTTAAAAGCAGGTAGGTTCTGCTGTGATTCAGATAATTGTACTAAATCAAAGACTTTCGCCTCTTGGTCTGCAAACTGGAGTGAAACTTTTGCTACACGTTGTTCTTTACCTGTATTGCTATTATAATACACGTATAAAACATTGAGTCCGTCTTTTATTTCTCCGGATTTAGAGGATAAGGTCAGATCATTGCTACTGAAAGAACACCATGTTGTGCCCTCAGTGATTTCTGCATTCCATATTGTCCCAGGAATACCTGTGATGATTATGGCAGACGAACCGGATGCAGATTTTACAGTAGAGGAAATCTTCCAGTAGGCATCACTTGACTGTGACGAGCCTCCACCGTTGGAGTCATCGTTGCTACATGCAGCTATAAATAGTATAAGTGCTGTTAACCATATTGATTTAGAAATAAATCTATAGTATTTATTGGGTAGCATCATTCGTTATTATATGGGTTTAAGACAATCCAGTCTTGATAGAACATTTCTACCAAGACTGGAATATCGTTATTCTAGAAGGATATTATTCTGTTAATTTGTAGATGGTTACATCTACTTGAGTTCCTTTATAACAAGCAAATCGATATTGATTGTTATTATTATTCCATTGTAAATTACGGGCAGCGTATTTTAC
>ERZ839947.3157-NODE-3157-length-10296-cov-2.552290_pt1 | contig 10296 bp, 7 predicted proteins | sample MGYA00519908_ERZ839947 | MGnify/ENA primary metagenome ERZ839947 (study PRJEB31850, sample SAMEA3708857) | human gut metagenome | biome: human gut; feature: human-associated habitat; material: faeces | place: China | collected 2014 ... | reverse complement strand
GAAATCGTCCGTGCCATCGCCATCCTGCTGGAAAAAGAGGGCTATCAGGTGCTCAAGGCCTACAACGGCATGGAGGCGCTGGAGCAGGCGGTAAACCCCGCCCTGCGGCTGATCGTCATCGACGTGATGATGCCAAGGCTGGACGGGCTTTCGGCGGTGATGAAAATCCGGGAAAAGCGCAACCTGCCCATTATTGTGCTCAGCGCCAAGAGCGAGGACTCGGACAAGGTGCTCGGCCTGTCCATGGGGGCGGACGACTACATCGCCAAGCCCTTCCATCCCCAGGAGCTGGTGGCCCGGGTGCGCAGCCAGCTCCGGCGCTATACCCAACTGGGCGACGTGAACGCCCAGAGCCAGGGCGGAGAGATCGTCAACGGCCGACTGTGCTACCGCCCGGAGGAGCGGGTGCTGCTGGTGGACGGGGAGCCGGTGAAGCTGACGGCCACGGAGCTGAAAATCGTGGATCTGCTCATGCGCAACCTGGGGCGGGTCTTCCCCGCCGAGGAGATCTACCGACGGGTATGGAACGAGGAGGCCTATGCCACAGAGAACACCGTCATGGTACACATACGGCGCATCCGCGAAAAAATCGAGCTCAATCCAAAGGAACCGGAATATCTGAAGGTGGTGTGGGGCATTGGATACAAAATCGAGAAGCGTTAAGCCCGCCCTGGCCTTTCTGGCCTTCGTTCTGGGCGTCACGCTGCTGGTCTACAGTGCGGCGGCGGCTGTGATTGTGACCGTTGCCAGCGGGGGCTCTTTCTACATCCCCTGGCGCGACATATTCTGGACCGACTACCAGACTACGGACAGCTTTCACAGCTTTATAGAAGCCCGCCTCTATGAACTGGCCTCCGCCGCCGATACCCCGGAGGAGGAAAATCCCCTGGAGGGCTGGGACGACGGCCTGCTCTACCGCGTCCGGGCGGATGGAGTGCTGAGGTTCTCCAACACCGACACCCTGTCTCCCGACCGGCTGCCCGACGGGTATAATTTTCTGATCACCTACGACGGGGAGAAGGTGACTGCCGTCAAGGACGGCCGCGACATCTCCGGTCAGTTCTCCCCCCTCCCCTTCGCGGATCCGGCCGGTGTGTCCGTCTCTCTGGCTGCGGCCGAGCACCCGCCCGCATCCGGCTCGTCGTCTCTCGCCTCCCTGGTCGGTTCTCTCCGGCAGAACCGTGCCTTCTTTTTCTGCTTCCTGTTTCTTCCGCCCCTGGCGGGTATCGCCCTCACCGCCCTGTCCATTGTGTGGCACCGTCACAAGGTGCGGGCCGACCGGGCCATCGCCTGGTTCACCGGGCGGGTGTGGCTGGAGGTCAAGCTCCTGCTGCTCGTCCCCTTCCTCTGGGTGTGCGCCCTGGCCGGAATGTGCTGTCTGGCCGCGCTGCTGGGACAGGTGCTCACCTACAGCATTGTGCGCTACCTCTCCGTCCCCCTGGCCCTGTGGTGGGCTTACCTTTATATCAACGACCTGCGGTACAATTTCGGACACCTCAAGGAGCAGAGCCTGTGCGCCGCCTGTGTGCGCCTGCTCCGGCGGCAGATCCTGCACCACCCCGCCGCCCAGCGGGCCGACCGGCGGATGATCTGGCAGTTTGCCGCCTGCATCCCCTTTTTCCTGTTCTGCGCCCTGTCGGTGCCGGCCTTTCTGCTGTTCCGCCTGTCCCCCCTGCTGGTTCTCCCGCTCTGCCTGGCCGGATGCGCGCTGATCGGTCTCCAGGTGTGGCTGGTCAGGGAAAGCCGCCGCTCTGCCGCTGAGCTGGACGCCCTGCTGGCCTGCATTGAGGCCGCCGGGGCGGGAAGGCTGGAGGGAGCCCCTCCCCTGCCGCCGGACTCAGATTTCCACGGTGCAGCGGAGCAGCTCTCCCACATGGAAGCGGGCCTGCGCACCGCCCTGGACGAGCGGATGCGCAGCGAGCGGATGAAGGTGGAGCTGATCACAAACGTCTCCCACGATCTCAAAACCCCCCTCACCTCCATCATCAGCTATACCGAGCTGCTCCAGCAGGAGGAGGGCCTGCCCGACCATGTGCAGGACTACATTCGTGTCCTCTCCGACAAGTCCAAGCGGCTCCAGGTCATGGTGCGGGACGTGTTCGAGGTGAGCAAGGCCGCTACGGGCAACCTGAGCGTAGATATAAAGCCGATTGATTTTGTAAAGCTGCTTCGCCAGACCCTTGCGGACATGGGTGAGGCCATCGAGGAGAGCGGCCTTGCCCTGCGGCCCCGTCTGCCGGAGTCCCCGGTCTGGATCGCCGCCGACGGCGACCGGCTGTACCGGGTGTTCCAGAACCTGATCGGCAACGCCCTCAAGTACTCCCTGGAGGGCTCCCGGATCTACCTGGAGCTGACCGCAGCAGACGGGCAGGCCGCGGCGGTGCTCCGCAACACATCGCGGGAGGAGCTGCCCAACGGGGTGGATCTCACCGAGCGGTTCGTCCGGGGGGACGAGAGCCGCACCGACGGGGGCAGCGGCCTGGGCCTGTCCATCGCCCGCACCTTCACCGAGGCCTGCGGCGGAACTTTCTCCGTCCAAACGCAGGCGGATCTCTTCACCGCCTCCGTCTCCTTCCCCCTGACCAGGGAACGGCCGCCCAAGGAGGAGAGCGCGGTATGAGACGGCTATGCGCGTGCTTTGCCGCCCTGGCGCCGGCCATTCATGACTTCCTGCGGATTACCGGCCATCAATAGGACTACAGTACCGTTTTAGAAGCCGAGGATGCAGCCTCCCCCTGTCCGAAATGAGTTTATCAACGCAGCATCCGGTATACCATATATAAAATCCGGCACCTCCCAAAATGGGAGGTGCCGGATTTTATTTGACGAATCTTTGCATTTATACTACAATAAGAGTATTATCAGGCGATTTGAAAGCGAGGAAAATGGTATGCCAGACAGCAATTCAAGCCACAATCCCCTCGGCTCCCTCCCCATCAATACCCTGCTGCCCAAATTCGCAATCCCTTCCATTGTCGCCTATCTGGTCACCTCTCTTTATAATATAGTGGATCAGATCTTCATCGGCCAGGGCGTGGGATATTTGGGAAACGCCGCTACCAATGTGGCTTTCCCCTTCACCACTGTGTCCACCGCCATTGCCCTGATGATGGGCATCGGCACTGCTGCCAACTTCAACCTGAATTTAGGGGCCGGAAATGAGGAACGGGCTCGCCGGGTGGCCGGCACCGGACTGTCCTGTCTTGCGCTGTTCAGCCTCACCCTGGGCCTGATCGCCTTGTTTTTCCGAGGCCCACTCCTCAACCTGTTTGGCGCTACGCCGGAGGTATTGCCCTACGCCATGATCTACACAGGCATTACCGCCTTCGGCCTGCCTATGGTCACCTTTACCACCGGGGCCAGTTCCCTGGTCCGAGCCGATGGAAGTCCCACCTATTCCATGCTCTGTACCCTCTCCGGCGCGGTACTCAACACCATATTGGACCCGGTGTTTATCTTCGGTCTGGACATGGGCGTGGCCGGGGGCGCGCTGGCCACCGTATTGGGGCAGGCTCTCTCCCTGGTCATGGTACTGTACTATCTGTTCCGCACCCGCATCCGTACCATCCGCCTGACGGCGGCCTCCCTGCACCCTTCCGGGCCACTTCTGCGTGCCATCTGCTCCCTGGGTGTTTCCCCCTTTTTAAATCAGATGGCCATGTTTCTGGTGCAGATCACCCTCAACAATACCCTGACCTACTACGGTGCGCTCTCCCACTACGGTGAGGACATTCCCCTGGCGTGTGTTGGGGTCATCTCCAAGGTCAACATCCTGATGCTGGGCTTTACCTTGGGTATCTCTCAGGGCTGCCAGCCCATCTTCAGCTACAACTACGGCGCCCGGCAGTATAGCCGCGTACGTGAGGCCTACCGAAAGGCCATTGTCGCCGCGTCCATAATCTGTTGTATTGCCTTTGTGTGCTTTCAGCTCTTTCCCCGGCCGATCGTGGCACTGTTCGATCCCTCTGGCAGCGAGGAGTATTTTCAGTTTGCCGAGCGGTATTTCCGCATTTATATGTTTATGACACTGGCCAATGCCTTCCAGCCCATTACGGCCAATTTCTTTACCTCCATTGGCAAGGCCAAGCGGGGCGCACTGATCGCCCTCACCCGGCAGGTGATCTTTCTCATTCCCCTGATTTTGATCTTCCCCCTCTTCCTGGGGATTGATGGCGTCATGTACGCCGGTCCCATCGCCGACAGCGCGGCAGTAGTGGTGGCCCTAGCCCTGGTTACCCGGGAAATGAAGCGGATGCCCCACGTGGACGAACCCGTGGCGGCAGATACGCTGGTGTAGCTGGCTCCAGCGGCGGCGGGCAATGTGGGCGGCATCACCGCCGGCTCTTAGACCTCTAGGGGCAGCCAATCGGCCCATCCCGTACTCTTTTCTCGATACCGGCACCATAGGGAAGTGGCCCTGGGCGGCCGTTCCGGCTGCCGGTATCTGAGGCTGTCACCCCGGCTTTTCCGGCTGCTGCGTGGATCATATGCTGTTCCCCGAATAACCAAACAGGAGGCGCCCCACGGGGTGCCTCCTGTGTTTACTTTCACAGATACAGCTCGGGCGGCTTGTCCCCCTTGGTCAATGCCTCCTCCAAATGAGCCGCTGTAGCGGCAAAGGCGGGGCCTTCCACCCGTCGGCTGCCCGCCGGGCAAGCCCGGACACAGGCCAGGCAGCGGATGCACTTCTCACCGTCGGTCGCACGGGGCGCGGCAGGATGGATGGCCTCCACCGGACAGGCCCCGACAGCTTCTCCGCCGCCCGGCGTCCCAGCTCCGCGGCCGCCGCCAGATCCCCTGCGTTGGGTCGCCCCATGGCTACCTTGGCGGAAAATGTGTGAGGCGCTACAAGGGCCCCCGCCGCCAGAGGGCGGAACCCCCGGGCGGCACACAGGTCGCTCAGCTCCGCCAGCGCGTCGTCAATGAGCCGGTTGCCATACACAGCCAGCAGCACCGCCGGAGTCTCCTCCCCCTGTAGGCCGTCCAGCAGCCCCGGCACCTCCGGCACCCGGCCGTAATAAACCGGTACGCCCAGGACAACTACGTCATCTGCGCCGAACATATGAACTTTGCGCCGCTCCTCCGGCCGGGTCAGGTCCACTTCTCCGCCCATGTGTGGCATAGCTGCCGCCACAGCTCGGACATAGGTGCGCGTCCCGCCCGTGGGACTGAAATAGAGGGCTGTTGTACATCTATGCATGTGTTCCGCTTCCTTTCCACTTGTTTGATACACAGGAACGTGCCGTGGGGAAAAACACCCCACGGCACGTCTGCCTGTTTGCCGTTCGGCTATTGTACTGCCTTCTCAGCAGCAGCTGTTCCCGCAGCCGTTGTTGCAGCCACAGCCACCACAGCCGCAACCGCAACAGAGCAGGATAATGATCAGAATGATCCACAGGCAGCCGCCGCCGCCAAAGCCACAGCCATTATTGCACCCCATATGAAGTACCTCCTGGTTTGATGATGGAAACCAGAGGCGGAGCGGTGGGAGTACCGCCGCTCCGGCCCGGTCTCACTCCATACTATGCCGGGGACGCAGAGGGGTGCTTGGTACAAATTCTTTTTATTCCAGCTCAAAGGCGCCGGTATAGAGCTGATAATAGAGTCCGTGCTGCCGGATGAGATCCTCGTGGTCGCCCCGCTCTACAATGCGGCCGTGATCCAGCACCATAATGGCATCAGAGTTGCGCACAGTGGATAGCCGGTGGGCAATGACAAAGACGGTGCGGCCGGTCATCAGGGAGTCCATACCCCTCTGGACGATGGCCTCAGTGCGTGTGTCAATGGAGGAGGTAGCCTCATCCAGGATCATTACCGGGGGATCGGCCACAGCGGCCCGGGCAATGGCGATGAGCTGCCGCTGGCCCTGGGACAGGTTGGCGCCGTTGCCGGTGAGCATGGTGTCGTACCCCTGGGGCAGGCGGCGGATAAAGTCGTCTGCGTTGGCCAGCACGGCGGCGGCCTCCACCTCCTCGTCGGTGGCGCTCAGATTGCCGTAGCGGATGTTTTCCCGCACGGTGCCGGTAAAGAGGTTGGTATCCTGAAGCACAATGCCCAGGGAGCGGCGCAGATCCGGCTTATGAATATCGTTGATAGAGATGCCATCATAGTGGATCTTGCCGTCCGCGATGTCGTAGAAGCGGTTGATCAGGTTGGTAATGGTGGTCTTACCCGCGCCGGTGGCGCCCACGAAAGCCAGCTTCTGGCCGGGCTTGGCGAAAAGGCTGATGTCGTGGAGGATGGTTTTGCCCTCCTCATAGGCGAAGTCCACATCATCAAAGCGCACGTCGCCCGCCAGCTTGGTATAGGCGAAGCTCCCGTCCTCCTGGGGAACCTTCCAGGCCCACAGATTGGTGCGCTCACTGGTTTCCTGGAGGGCGCCGTCCTTGTTATAGGACACGTTGACCAGGGTGACCGTGCCGTGATCCTCCTCGGAGGGCTCATCCATCAGGTCAAAAATCCGTTGAGCACCGGCCAGAGCCATGACCACAGAGTTGAGCTGCTGAGAGATCTGGCTGATTGGGTTGGTCAAACTCTTGGAGAGCTGGAGGAAGGATGCGATGACACCCAGGGTAATACCGCCCCCCAGGCCATTGAGGGCCAGCGCTCCGCCCACCATGGCAATGACCACATATTGGATGTTGCCAATGTTGATGAGGATGGGCATGAGGATATTGGCGTACTTGTTGGCCTTATAAGCGCTTTCAAACAAGGCGTCATTCACACGGTCAAAGCCCTCCTGGGCCTCCTCCTCGTGGCAGAAAACCTTGACCACCTTCTGGCCGTTGATCATTTCTTCGATATAGCCGTTCAGATCGCCTAGCTTCACCTGCTGGCGGACGAAGTAGCGGCCGCTGCGTCCGGCCAGGAACCGGGTCACCAGCAGCATGCACACGATGCACACGATTACCACGCCAGTGAGAGTGAGGTTGAGTACAACCATGCTGACAAAGGTGACCACGATCATCATCAGGGAATTGATTACCTGGGGAATGCTCTGGGAGAGCATTTGCCGCAGGGTATCCACGTCGTTGGTGTAGACGCTCATCACATCGCCGTGGGCGTGGGTGTCAAAATACCGGATGGGCAGGGTCTGCATGTGTCCGAACAGATCGTCGCGGATCTTCTTCTGCACGCCCTGGGAGATGGTGACCATCAGGCGGTTGTAGGCCAGGGCGCACAGGGCGCCCACCACATAGAGGCAGGCCATCAGGAGCAGAGCGTGGAGCAGGCCGGTGAACACCGGGTGTTCCATGGCCAGCAGAGGCGTGATATAGTTGTCGATCAGGGCGCCCAGGAAAATGGAGCCGGCCACAGAGGCCACCGCGCTGACCAGGATGCATACCAGCACCAGAAAAAAGCGGATCAGGTAGCCCCGGCCCACATAACTGAGCAGGCGCCGGACCGTGTGGGACTTTTTCTTCGGCATCTTATTCATCCTCGCTCCCTCCCTTCGTCTGGGATTCATAAATTTCCCGGTAGATCTCACAGCTCTGGAGCAGCTCGCCGTGGGTGCCCATGGCGGAAATCCTTCCGCCATCCATCACCAGGATTTTGTCCGCGTCCTCGATGGAAGAGATACGCTGGGCAATGATAAACTTGGTGGTGTCGGGGATCTCCTCCCGGAACGCCTTGCGGATCAGTGCGTCGGTTTTGGTGTCCACGGCGGAGGTGGAATCATCCAAAATCAGAATCTTCGGCTTCTTCAGCAGGGCCCGGGCGATACACAGGCGCTGCTTTTGGCCGCCGGACACATTGGAGCCGCCCTGCTCAATATAGGTATCGTACTTGTCGGGGAATTCCTGGATAAAGGGGTCAGCCTGGGCCAGCTTGCATACCCGGACCATCTCCTCATCGGTGGCGTCCTTCTTACCCCAGCGCAGGTTCTCCTTAATGGTGCCGGAGAACAGCACGTTCTTCTGGAGCACCATGGCCACCTGCTCCCGCAGGGCGTCCATGTCGTAGTCCCGCACATCCACACCGCCCACCAGGATGCGGCCCTCGGTAGCGTCGTACAGCCGGGGAATAAGCTGCACCAGAGTGGTCTTGGAGGTGCCGGTGCCGCCGAGAATGCCCACCGTCTCACCGGACTTGATGTTCAGGTTGACGTTTTTCAGGCACTCCTTACTGGGGTCCTTGGCGTAGCTGAAGCTGACGTTCTCAAAGACTACAGAGCCGTCCTTGACCTCCTCCACCGGATTCTCCCCGTTGCGCAGGTCGCTCTCCTCGTTGAGCAGCTCGGTAATACGCTCGGCGGAGGCGCGGGCCAGGATGATCATGACCAGCACCATGGAGAGCATCATCAGGCTCATGAGGATCATCATGATATAGCTGAACATACTGGTGAGCTGCCCCACATCCATGCTGCCGCCCACTACCAGATGGGCGCTCAGCCAGGACACGGTCAGAATACACGCATAGACGCACAACTGCATGAGCGGCATGTTGAAGGCGATGAGCTTTTCCGCCTTGGAAAAGTCCATATAGATCTCCTGGGAGACCTTCCCGAATTTTTCCTTCTCGTGCTCCTCACGCACAAAGGACTTCACCACCCGGATGCCCAGCAGGTTCTCCTGCACCACGTTGTTCAGGTGGTCATAGCGCTTGAAGACCCGTTCAAAAATGGGGTGGGCCCTGGTCATGATGAGCGCCAGGCCGATGCCCAGGATCGAGATGACCACCAGGAAGATCAGTGCCAGCTTGGGGTTGATGCGCAGGGTGAGTACCCAGGCGCAGATCAACATGATGGGGGACCGGACCGCGATACGGATGACCATCATAAAAGCCATCTGGACGTTGGTCACGTCTGTGGTCAGGCGGGTGATGATGCCGCTGGTGGAGAACTTGTCAATGTTGGCAAAGGAGAACTTCTGGACATTCCGATACATCTCCCGCCGCAGATTCCGCGCGAAGCCCGTAGAGGCCTTGGCGCCGAAACGGCCGGACAGTCCGCCGCAGATCAGCGCCAGAACAGCCATTCCCACCACGGTGAGGCCGTAGGCGGCAATATGGTGCATGCTGCCGGCCTTGACCCCCTCGTCCAGCAGCTTGCCGGTCATCAGGGGGATCAACACGTCAAACGCCACTTCGCCGATGACGAAGATGGGCGTCAGGATGGTGGCTGGCCAGAACTCCTGAATACAGCTGGCCAGGCTCCTTTTTTTCTTCATAGAATACCTCCTTGTGTCTTTGCTGTGCCGGGGGAAGCGATTGAGCCGCTTCCCGGCCGGGCCCGGTTGGTCAAATGAGATTTTGCTTCAGCTTTTCCGCGATGGCCAGGAACTGGTCAATCTCCTCCTGAGAGATGCCTCTGGTCAGCGTCGCCTCTGTGGCGGCGATCCGCCGCTCTGCCTCCTGATTCAGCGCCTGCGCCCGGAGTGTGGGCGTGATCCGCTTCATCCGGGCGTCCCTGACCCCCATAGAGCGCTGGACGAGGCCCTCGTCCTCCAGCCGCTTCAGCAGCCGGGAGGCGGTGGAGCTGCGGATGCAGAGGGCGCGCTCCAGATCCTTTTGATAGATTTCCCGGCCCTGGCTGTGGCAGAGATAACCGATCAAAACGCCCTCGATCTCCGTCAGCATGCTCTGGGGATGGTCGGCAGGCCCCCAAAGCCGTCTGCGCAGGAGATTGGACAGTGCCTTGATCTCATACCCGACGTACCGCTCATGCTGCATGGAAACACCTCCTCCAACTGAACAGGATTATATTTTAGTTAGCAAACTAGCAAATGTCAAGAAGCAATCTGCCAAAATTTCTACGGGTCTTCCTTTAAAATTCGGCAGGCACCGAAAGAGAAGGAGGCGCCCCACACCGAAGGGCGGGGCGCCTCTGAAAAAACGGTTGGAGGCTGCTGTTCAGCGGCCGCCCCGGGGGCGGTCCGGCAGGAAACAGAGGCAACCGGCCTGACGGCTGGCGTTCAGGTCGATGAGCCGCTGGTTGGAGCTGCCCCGGAACCGGAGGGTCAGGTCCTTCAGCTCCTCTACGAAGCGGCCGTCCACCAGCACATCCAACAGGGAGAGCATCTCGTCTGTCACCTCGCAGCGGGGATGAGTGCCGTCCGAGGTAAGCTCCTCATAGGTGAAGCCGGAGAAGCCCCAGATGGTCTTGTCCGGATACATCTGCCGGACCCGCCGGAGAAAGGGCACCAGGGCCCGCTGGTTCTCCGGTTCAAAGGGCTCGCCCCCCAGCAGTGTCAGGCCGTTGATGTAGACAGGGGAGAGCAGGGAGAGCAAATAATCCTCCGTCTCGGTGGTAAAGGGCTGGCCGTAGCAGAAGTCCCAGGTTTGGGGCTGAAAGCA
>ERZ839947.3155-NODE-3155-length-10303-cov-3.488583_pt1 | contig 10303 bp, 8 predicted proteins | sample MGYA00519908_ERZ839947 | MGnify/ENA primary metagenome ERZ839947 (study PRJEB31850, sample SAMEA3708857) | human gut metagenome | biome: human gut; feature: human-associated habitat; material: faeces | place: China | collected 2014 ... | reverse complement strand
AGTCACAAAGGCGATCCCCGTTCCCGGAATATCGATCTTGATCTCCTGTTCCAGGCCCTTTTTTACCTTTTTCCATTCCGACGCCGTCACTACTGCAAACTGGACGGCCTTTTCCGATGCCTCAAGTCCGAAGGCGTCCAGCACCTCCGATGCCGCGGTTCCCCGGCCTAACGTCAGGAATGTGACGGAAATCCCATATTCTTTATAGAAGGCGAGGAATCTCCGGCTCTGGTTCCGGTCGCTGATCGTCGCCATCAAGTATAATTCGCTCATAAAACCTCCTACAATTCAATAATCGCGTCATCATCCAGCAGCTCAAACGTCGCGTATGCCCCGGACTGTCCATGAGCTGCGGACATCCCTTCCTGCACTCCGCGCTTCGCTCTTATTCTCGAAGCCAGCCCCATGACCTGGATCGTGATAAGCGGTGTCATGGCAACCATCGCGACCACACCAAAGGCATCTGTGACAATGTTTCCTCCAAGAGCGGAGCAGGCTCCCTGTGCCATCGGAAGCAGAAACGCTGCCGTCATCGGTCCCGATGCCACGCCGCCGGAGTCGAAGGCGATCGCTGTATAGATCTTCGGCACAAAAAACGAGATTCCCAACGCGATCGCGTATCCCGGAATGAGAAACCACAGGATCGAGATCCCTGTAAGTACCCGCACCATCGCAAGTCCGAGAGAAACCGCAACACCCAGGGAAAGTCCCATTCCCATGGCCTTCGAGGAGATCGCTCCGTCCGTAATCTCCTCAACCTGTTTATTGAGAACGTACACGGCCGGCTCTGCCTTTACGATGAAGTATCCCATGATCATTGCGATGGGAACAAGAAACAGCGGGTGGGCAGACTTCGCAAGCACCTGTCCGAGATAATTTCCCGCCGGCATGAAGCCCACGTTCACTCCCGTAAGAAAAAGTACCAGCCCCGCATATGTATAGACGAGACCGATGGCGATCTTCTTTAATTTTCTTGTTGTTAATTTTAACATGAAAATCTGGAAAATCATGAAAAATAAGATAATAGGCAATAAGGAGACCGCAATCTCCTTCATGTAGACCGGAAGTTCCCTCGCAAAGAGCAGGAACAGTTCTTTTGAATCACCGATCTCCGGGATCACCGGCGGTGTGTAGGCGCTGCTGTCCGCCTTGAAGATCATGCTTAAGATCATGACTGCGAGGATCGGTCCGATGGAGCAGAGCGCTACGAGACCGAAGCTGTCGTCCGCCGCGTGGCGGTCGCTTCGCGTTGCAGAGATTCCGACACCGAGAGCCATGATAAACGGCACAGTCATCGGTCCCGTCGTAACGCCGCCGGAGTCAAAGGCCACGCTTAAAAAAGCCTTCGGCACGAACATCGCCAGTACAAACACCACGCCGTAAAAGACAAGCAGCAACGGCGGAAGTGCCACGGAGAACAACATTCGCAGCAGGGCCACAACAAGAAATGCGCCGACTCCGCATGCTACGGACAAGATCAGCGTCATGTTCGGCACAGCCGGAACCTGATTCGCCAGAACCTGAAGATCCGGCTCCGAGATCGTAATGATGAAGCCTAAGAGAAAGGACAGCCCGATCACCACCGGAAGCTTCCTGCTCTTCGTCAGGCACGTTCCCACTCGCTCGCCCATCGGTGACATGGCAAGCTCTGCGCCAAGTGTAAAAAGCATCATTCCCGCAAGCAAAAGGACTGCTCCCAAAAGGAAACAGAGCAGGATGCTGGAGGAGATGGGCGCGATCACAAAGCAGAGCACCAGCACGATCGCGATGATCGGCAGTACCGCCTGCAGCGCCTCATTCCACTTCTCCCGCAGTTTTTTTGTCATTCCCAATATTCCACTCTCCTGTCTTTTTGAGGCGGACATTCCATTCTCTCAAAATCCGCCCTGTTACTTGGTTTCTTTCCACATTCGTGTTCTCTCCGCCAGGTATTTCACGAACAGGGGATGCCGTTACAGGATATGCGGGCTTTCAGCGCCACGATCCTGTAACCGGCGAATTATGTTTAGTATAACATGGGAATTGTGAGAAAAGTATGTTTTGAGAGGTTAAGATTCCGCTAAAAAAAGGCGGACTTGTTCAGATAATTTACTATAAAAAGAGGATCAGGCGGTTAAACAGCCCGGAGCTTTCCCTGACCGCCTGCTCACAGGGAACATCAATAAACGTAAACCGACAATGCTATAAAAAATACCTGCAGGATCGTCATGATCAAAAACAGCGGTGTAATAAATTTATACCATCGCTCAAGCGGGATTCCCATCAGACCGCATTCCAGTGAACAGTTCGTTGGCCAGAACATGTCCGAAAAGCCGTCACCAAAACAATATGCCAATACCGCTGTCTGGCGGCTTACGCCTACAATGTCAGCTACAGGTGCCATAATCGGCATAGTGATCGTAGCCTGACTGGAAGAACCATTAATGAAAATATTAATGATGCTCTGCAAAAACAACATTCCAATAGCAGAAATGACGGGATTCCCGATATCCAGAAGAGAAGAAAGGTAGTAAACTATTGTATCGGAAATAAGTGCTTCTTTCATGACAATAAGAATACCCCTGGTAAATCCAATCACAAGGATCGAGGATACTACGCTCTTAGTTGACTCAATAAAAGTAAGACAGATCTCATTCAGACTGCTTCCTCCCACGACTCCCGCCACTACCATCATTGCTAAAAATAATGAAGATATCTCATCGATATACCATCCAAGCATGCTCGTTCCGTAAAGCAGGATCCCTATCGTAGCAAAAAACAAAATCGTACACAATTTGCGGCGAAATGTAAAGTTCACCTCTTTATCATACTGCTTTTTGTCCGATCGCTCCATTTCATCACAGCCATATAAAACTGAACGTTCAGGATTCTGCTTTACTTTTCTGGCATAGCGCATCACATACCAAATAGATACCATTTCAAATACTGCAAAAATCACGGCGCGATAGGCAACGCCGGAATTCAGCGGTACATCAGCGATGGTCTGGGCAATTCCTACTGAAAACGGATTTGTCATAGCTGCCGCAAATCCGGTAGCTACGCCAATATAAACGACGGCACCACCTACAAGATTGTCATAGCCTAATGCCAGCATTATGCTTGCAAACAACGGCACAAGACCATAGGTTTCTTCAAATATACCCAATGTTGATCCGAGCAGGCCAAACAACAGCATTCCTACAGGTATCAACAATTCGGTACGTTTCCCCATCAATTTAAGCAGCGCAGACACCGCAGCATCCAGTGTGCCGTTGTCTTTCAATACATAAACAAAGCCATATGCAAAAACAATAAGAAACAAGATATCTGCAGCACTTACATAGCCACGAGACACCGAAAGAAAAATATCAAAGAAGTCTGGGCGGTTTCCTTCAACAAAATGGAAACTGTCAGGTAATACGATCGTTTTTCCATTCGCAGGATCAATGACCCGATCATATTCTCCTCCGGGAATGATATACGTCAATCCTACTACGACCAGTAAAATAATCGTTAAAATTACATATGTATGAGGTAATTTCCACCCGATAAACGACTTTTTACACTTTTCAGTCAAGTTTCTTTGTTTTTTTAACATTCCTGTTTTCCTTCAATAAAAACATGTTCTGCTTTCGCATGAATATCAAATGGATGATGACTCCAGATAACGAGATCCGCATCTTTTCCGCTGACAAGCGCACCTTTTCGATCATCGATACCTAAAATCTCTGCAGGATATGATGTTACTGCGCGCAATGCTTCTGCATCATCCATGCCAAAGCGAACAGCCATAGCAGCATAAATAGGCAAATAATACAGCGGTGTTACATCATGATCGGCAGTGATGCAGACTTTAACCCCCGCCTTATTGAGGACGCCGGCAGTCTCAAAGCTCTTATTCCAAACCTCCTGCTTGCTGCACGGGTTCATGCTGGGACCGACAATCGCAGGAAAACCGCTGGCTGCTATATGTTCAGCAATGTCAATCCCATCCGTGCAATGGACTATAACGATCCTGATATCGTACTCCTTAGCAATACGGATCGCTGTACAGATATCATCCGAACGGTGAGCGTGAACATGCAACGGTATTTCTTTCCTCAGAACCATAGCCATATTTTCCTTGCCGGGATCACATCGGAAATGATCACCATTCTTTTCCGCTTCTTCCTTCTCAAAAAGATATTCCTTCGTATCTTCCAGACACTTACGTAAGTGATAAGCAGTACCCATGCGTGAGGCGAATCCATGCTTAGCTGCCTTCGGGTTTTCTCCAAGGCTGCCTTTCACAGCAGCCTTGCGGGTCACGATCATCTCATCTGCAATCTTACCCGTTAACCGGATAACCGAAGCAACACCTCCGATAACACCATCACTGCCCGGACAAACACAGGCACAGGTTACTCCTGCCCGGACAGATCGTTCCACCGCTCTGTCAAAAGGATACAGACCGTCCAGCACTTCTAACTGAGGGGTAATCGCATCCGAGTAATCGCAACAATCATCACCCACTTCTCCCATACCTTCTTCGCTGATACAAATATGACTGTGAGCATCAATGAAACCTGGCGTTATATATTTTCCCGCCGCATCTATCACTTCTTCATTTTCTTTTGGAGAAATATTGAAATCCACTTCCGTTATTTTCGTATTTTCAATACGAATATCCAATTTTTCAAAATCATTTGTACAAGTAGTAAACAAATATCCGTTTTTAATAAGCATCAGTGCTACCTCTAAATATAATATTTTTTATTCCTATATATGGGATCTGTTAATAACCAATCATTACAGCAGCCGTCATAAATACAAACTCCATAATAAACAGGATACCAAACAACGGAGTAATAAATTTATACCATTTGTTAATCGGCACTCCCATCAGACCACAACAAAGAGCGCAGGAAGTCGGCCAGAATATATCTGCGAAGCTGTGTCCCAACTGGTATGCCAATACGGCAATTGAACGGCTCATACCAACCAGCTCGGCTGTTGGTGCCAAAATCGGCATTGTAATCGTTGCCGCACTTGTTGAACCATTGATAAAGAGTTTTACAATGTTCTCAATTATGATCATTCCGTAGGCAGAGAGGTATGTACTTGTATTTTTAAGCAGGCTCACCAGACCGTATACGATCGTATCTGTGATCATGCCCTCTTTCATTAAAATCAAGATTCCTCTGGTAAATCCGACAATTAACATAGAAGAAACCATGCTCTTAGTAGACTCAATAAATGTCTTACAGATCTCAGTTGCAGAATAACCGCTGATAATACCTGCAACCACCATTGCCATTAAGAAAAATGCTGATATTTCATCTACATACCAGCCCAGATTCAAAATAGCATAGAATAAAAATATAATGACTCCAAAGAAAAGGACTAAACATAACCCCTGACGGATATTCATAGATGCTGTCTGTAATTCATTCAAAGATTTTGCCTTGACTGCATCCAGCTCAGTGCCATAAACCACAGATTTGGTCGGATTTTTTTTGACTTTGCGGGCATAGTACATCACATAAGCAATGGCAATGATCTCTGTGACAGCAAAAATGAGCCAGCGGAATCCCATGCCTGAGTAAAGTTCAACACCTGCAATATCCTGTGCAATAGCGATGGTATAAGGATTCGTGGTGCCTGCGGCATATCCGATCGATACGCCCAAAAAGATAACTGCGCCACCTACGACAGCATCATAACCCAGGGCAACAAAGATTCCTACGAAAACCGGAAACAGTCCATAGACTTCCTCATAAATACCCATAGTAGATGCCATTAAACCAAGAATCAGCATTGTGATCGGAATCAATAGCTGGACACAATTGCCAATCTTCCGTACTAAAGTTCCCAGCGCAGCATCCATCGTTCCATTTTTGGTTAAAACATAAACAAAACCGTACGCAAAAATAATGAGGAACATAATATCAGCAGCGTCCACATAACCAGCTTCCAGAGCCTGAAACAGACCAAACAGCCCCGGCGCCTCAGCATCTACATACGCGTAAGAGTCAGGCACAACGACCATCTTTCCTGTAACCGCATCCTCTACACGCTCATAAGATCCGGCAGGAATGATGTGTGTAAGAATCAGCACGATGAACATAATAGTGACAAGTATCACATATGTATGCGGCATCTTAAAGTTTTTGATCCTTTCCTTTAAAGTTCTCATAAGTACCTCCTTAGTTTATAATCTTTGTAGCAACACTGCATGTTTTCTGAATGCTTATCCATCACCTTGCAGCACCACACTATAATACACATTCAGTCCCTTCAGCATTGCCTTTTCTTATATTTAAATCCTTAAAGTTACTTGAATGTCAAGTGTGAAATTGTTATAATAATAACAGTTGCTTTTTGATCATTATCCACATTCACCGGAGTTCTAAAAATGGGCAAAAAAAATCTTACCATCGGAGAAATATCCGAAATATTGAACATTACCCCTTCAACTCTTCGTTTTTGGGAAAAGGAGAACCTCTTTCATGTCAGCAAAAAGAGTAATCACTACCGAACCTATACCAATACGGATTTAATCGACATAGCTGATATCCTGTATTATCGGAATCTTGGAGTACCGGTTAAAGACATCCGTGCATTTTCTTCTCTGGAATTATCTGAATATGATCAGTTTCTGGAAAATCAGGAACGGGAACTCAACAAAAAGATTGAAGAATATCAACAGATGCTGCTAAGATCGCAAAGTCTGAAGAGGAACTATTATCGGTTGCTGAGACTGCTCGTCAATCCCTTTATCCTTGAGACTCCGGACTTTCATCACGTCATCTCGTGGGATTTCCGTGAAAAAGAACGGATCCGGCAATACGTATCCGATCCTTCATATTACGTCTGGTGTAAAGATACCAACTCAGAAATTTCTGGACGTAAAGGACTCATTGTATCTGAAAACAGTTCTTATTCCCGCTCGGATCTCATATGGGAAAACAGACCCGGCAGCCGCTACATCAGCTTTCCCGTCAAAGCCATGATTGAAAATGATTATTCCGGACTTGAAGCGCCAAAGATCGTAGGTGAAGTACAGCGCCATACCACTACCGGTTATTTAATTACTCGTCACCTCTTAAACTGCAAGATCAATGGCGAAAATGTCGAATATCTGCAGGCTTATCTTGAAATCACTGGAGCGTGGGATGATTCATTTACGAAAAGATTAATGTTAGATTAATGTTTTGGTGAATATATCCTGTTTAGACAAATGAAATTATGCATGATTTTTCACAAAAAACACTCTTTAGATTTGTAAAATAATACTTTTTTATAAACTATCTATTGCATCACATTTACTACGAGCAGCGGATCGCGTTCCGCTGCTCGTAACAGTTTCTTCCTTTATTGAAATATTGTTTTAAAAACCGGCTGCATGGACGAGATCCATGTATTCTCTGCCGCATTATAATACTTTGTATCTGCATTTACCGCAAACGGAATTCCTGCATCACTCAATGCTTTCGTCATAAATCCTGCAAATACTGTCTGTTCTTCTACACTATATGTATTTCCTTTATTATAGTTGCCCGGCATCCAGGCTCCAACCCATGTCGGAATCCCCGTCTGCTGCTGCCATGCAAGCGCCGTCTGGATCTTATCTGTAATCAGCTTTTTCTCAGCATCCGTTCCCGTAGTCCACAGCTTCTTTTCATTTGTCTTATCCGGACCGGATGCGTAAAAATGCCATTCTGCCATAAGATATCCATTGTGTGCACTTGGAATTTTCAGCTCTGACAAATAATTAGGGTCTGACCGCCAGAAGCACAGAAGCTGCCAGGCCCAAATAAATTCTTTTCATTCTTGTTTTCTCCACTTATTGCCCGGAAGAAAGAAGATCATCAATCTGTTTCCAAATGCTATTGATCTCTTTCAGCATTTCCAGACGTTTTTCCTTTTCTTTTTCTGCTTCTTTTAATTTTAGGATTGCTGTATCAAAATCTTTGTTCTCGGCCGCCGCTTTCGCTTCTGCACGAAGATTCTTTACCTGGGAATCCCCGTTATCCTCACGGATCATTTTTATTTTCCCACGAAGTGTTTTTGCCTCTTTCCACACACTCTTATCGACCGGAAGCTCTCCTGTCTCCTTTTTGTTCAGATGAATATTCTTGAAATGTTCCATGGAATTTTTATTGGATTCCCTGAGAGCATCCATCTGCTCCTCCATCACTTTCATCTCAGTACGGATCGGTTCCGCTTCCGCCCTATATTCTTTTCTTGTCTCAGCCGCAAACGCAGAGAAGGACATGATTGCAGTAAGCGATAACGCCGCGCATAAAATTTTTAAACTCTTCTTCATCTTGTTACCTCCATCAGTAAATTATTTTATGTGTTTATCATACCGTTATCCCTATGTGCATTACCAGTTCACCTGTGTGGCAAGAATGTGGCAATCATTTACGGTTTTAAACTTTCATGTTAATATGAAAACATAAATACAAACGAGGTAATTTATCATGTCAAAATTGATCTATGTAGTAGATGATGAGTCAAATATCCGTACAATGATGCAGCTATTTCTTGAAAATGAAGGCTTTACAGTAGAGACGTTTAAAGATGGTCAGGAAGCCTGTCAGGCCTTTTCCGCAAAAGAACCCGATATGCTGATCCTCGATATCATGATGCCCGGAATCGACGGTCTCAGTCTATGTACCTATTTCCGTCGTCAAAGCCACGTTCCCATTATTTTTGTATCTGCCAAAGATACGCCGCTCGACCGTGTTATGGGAATCACTCTCGGAAGCGATGACTATATTACAAAGCCCTTTCTTCCATTAGAGTTCGTTGCGCGGGTAAAGGCATTATTCCGCCGGTCTGATCCACACTTTTACGATGCCGGCATGACCGATCCTGTCACTCGGTTTGTATGTGGAAATCTGGTTCTTTTTCCTGTCAGCCACAGAGTCACAATTCAGGAACATGATCTCAATGTAACACCGACAGAATTTGATTTTCTGCTGTATATGATACAACGGGCAGATAACGCTGTTTCTAAAAAAGAATTAGCCGAACAGGTCTGGCATTTTCAAGGTCCTGATCCGGAAGCAGATATGCCGGAGGATTTTATTAAACGACTTCGAAAAAAACTACTTTCGTTCGGATCTACTGCCCTGATCGAGACGGTATGGGGCTTTGGTTATCGAATGAGCGAACGAAGGCCAGAAGGGATCGAATCAATATGATTGGAAAGAGTATCCAGACACGTTTATTTTCTGCAGTTTTTCTCGTGATTTTTATGATGACTTTCGGAGTCGGAATCACCTTTTTCCTTTCTTCCCGCTGGTATGTACAGTACACTGCCAGGAAAGAAACAGAGCATCTGATCAGGATGGTTCAGTCGGAGTCGGATCGTTTGAGCACTGACCCGGCTTACACTTCTTCAGATTCTAAGGAAAATACGCGCGAATCTTCAAAAGCTTTGCTTCGTTCTGTCCGGCTGCAGCTCAGAGATCAGCCTTATAATGGTATATTTCTGATTTTTAATTCCAAGCAAAAACTTGTCTTCCCTAAATCCAGTAATGACCGGAATATTTATCCGATATCTGCTTTGGAGGAACAGTGCCGCCGGATGATCCAGTCAGGTGAACTGATTTCCGGAAAAACGTCCCGGATTTTACTTTCTGAAGACTTCTGGTACATCAGTATGTATGTGTTTCCGTCCAGTACACCTGTGCGGGCAAAGTATTTTGTTTCTGTTGTCCAAATTCCGGATTCATCTGTTTTCTGGAATTATACATGGAAATTGTATCTTGCGATTTTAATCGCTTCTGTGTTTTTATCATCTTTTTTAGTATGGGGAATTGCAAGAACCATCTCTGTCCCGCTCCGGCATCTTTGTCTCCAAATCCAGAGGATCAATGGAGAAACAGACGCACAGATCCATGATTCCTATTCTTTAAATGAACTGGAATCTTTAAAACGATCCTATAACCAGATGGAAGAAACGATCCGAAGATCCGAGGAAGAAAAAAGACAGTTTTTTCAAAACGCTTCCCATGATCTGAAAACGCCGCTTGCGTCTATCACCGGGTATTCCCAGGGAATCGTTTCCAATGTCATAAAGGATCATCAGAAAGCTGCCAGTATCATTCTTTCTGAAAGTCTGCGCATGACTGACCTTGTAGAAAGCATTCTTTCTCTCTCAAAAATGGACAGTCACACATTTGACCTTCATCCGACAGATCTGGAAGTAATGGAGTTTCTTGATGAGTGTGTGGATATCATGAGTACGATCCGAAAGGACTGCGTGATACATCTTGAAGCTGAACGCCCACTAATGATCCACACGGATCCGGAATTGTTGAAGCGGGTGATA
>ERZ839947.3145-NODE-3145-length-10339-cov-2.561163_pt1 | contig 10339 bp, 7 predicted proteins | sample MGYA00519908_ERZ839947 | MGnify/ENA primary metagenome ERZ839947 (study PRJEB31850, sample SAMEA3708857) | human gut metagenome | biome: human gut; feature: human-associated habitat; material: faeces | place: China | collected 2014 ... | reverse complement strand
CCAGAAGCCTTCCCCTTTGGGGCTCTGAAAGACTTCGTTCGGCTTGATGCCGAGCGGATCGTGCCGCCCGATGCCCATCGGCCAGAAACCGGCGAGCACGATGCCGAGCGGCAGCGGGCTGGTTTTCGGCAGGGCCAGAAAATCTTCCTTGGTCAGTTCAGGGCTAACGAACGCGGCGCTGAAACCGAGCTTCGCAAAGCTCGCCAGCGTGAAGGCATTGGCGGCGTTGCAGAACGGCCCGGCGACCAGATCCACTTCGCGCCCCTTGAAGAACGCGGCCTGCCACGGCTCGTTGCAGACAAAATGCTTCGCGCCGTTGCGTATGGCTTCGTTGATGATGCGCTTCCAGAGCTCTTCCTCATCCGGCCAGATGACCGGGGGCAACCACCACGCCATGTTCGGGGCCACCGTGCGGGACACCTCGCGCACCGATTTGGGCGAAAGCCACAGGCCTATCACCGAATTGCGGCTGCGGCGCGTCTCGGAGCCATAGGGCAGCGAAGCGCGGAGCGTCATATCAGGACGGCGGCGGGGATGCGCGGGCTTGGGCATTTTGGGCGTGAACTCCACAGCGGTGGGCTCGCTCCCCTTGCACCGATCCAGCTTCCGCTTCCACTCCGCGATGAGCTGCACGAGTTCGGGCTCGCGGCGGTCGATGAGGAACACCGGCGTCCCGGCCTTCGGCGTCTTGTGGCGGGGGAGACGCAGCGTAAAGGTCCCGGCCTTCGGCGTGCGGCGGGTCACGGGCAGCGTCGAATGCCAGTTCTCGTCCTCATAGCCGACTCGCAGATAATCGTAGGAAATCAGTTCGATATGCGGCTTGAAGAACGGGCGGCCCTCCGCGTCCGTCTGTATCTTGCCCACGAGACGTCCCGAGCTGGTCTGGCTGTCGGGCGAGGTGGGCTCGGACGTGCGCTGCGGCAGGAAGCGGGCGCGGGTGGAAGGACGGCCAAGCGCCATCTCGAGGATTTTTTCCGCATCCTTGCGGGCCTGCGGATCGTCCGGGTTGTCGCGCAGCATCTTGTAGGCCGTGACGACGTGATAGACGTAATGCGGCCCCTTCTTGCGGCCCTCAATCTTCCAGCAGCTCAGGTGCGGGATGTCCGTGATGGTTTTGGCAAGAACGTCCAGCGAGAGATCGAGGCAGGAGAAGAACCGCCCGGAATGGTTGCGCTGCTTGTACACGCGGCGGCAGGGCTGCACGCAGCGTCCGCGCAGGCCGCTCTTCCCGCCCATATAGCTCGACCAGTAGCAGCGGCCCGAGACGCACCAGCACAGCGCGCCGTGGATGAACATTTCCAGATCCAGCCCTTCGGGACAGGCGGCGGAAATCTGCTTCACCTCGTCGATGGACAGTTCGCGGGGCAGGATGACGCGGTCCGCGCCGAGTTCCTTCGCGGCCAGCAGCGACGCGGGATGCGTCAGGTTGGCGAGCGTGGAAAGGAACAGGCCGCCCTCGTATCCGGCCTGACGGGCAAGGGCCAGCACGCCGGGATCCTGAATGATCAGGCCGTGCGGCTTCACGTCGCGGGCAAGGCGGGCGATGAGGCGTCCTGCGGCGGGCACGTCGTCAGGCTTCACCAGCGTATTGAAGGCGACGTAGATGCGCCTGTCGTTCTCGTTGGCGAGCTCGACCATGCGGGAAAGCTCGGCGGAACCGAAGTTGTCCGCCTGCATACGGGCGGAGAAATGTTTGAGGCCGAGGTATACGGCGTCGGCTCCGGCGGCCATCGCCGCGAGAAACGATTGCGTATCGCCCGCCGGGGCGAGGATCTCAGGCTTGCGAGTCATGGATATATCCTAACAGTGGAGGGGAGATGAAAAGTTGGGGAACGAGGGGGAAGCCTCTTCGGAAAAGGCTGCGTCATATCGGCATATTCAGGTTTTGAAGGCTCCGACGGGCATCCTCTGGATGTCGTCCGCGCCCTTCTCCCTCCGAGGCCCGTGACTTGAAAGCGGAAAAAGTGGCTCCCCCAAAAGACGGTATGCGCCGGACAAAAAGTAAAGGGACAGTCCGCCGCGTCTCCTCCCCACCAGTTGAAAATCTTGGGGGAGGGGGGGAGGGGTTCGGGTAAGGGAAGAAGGCCCCGCTTGCCCCCTTCGGGGATCCTTCGGAAAGGGCCTTCTTCCTCCCCCGTAGAGCTTATTCAAACACGCTGGCGTTGGTGATGAGCACGGCGGAAACCGGCACATCGGAATGGATGCCGCGGGTGGTGGTCTTTTCCTTTTCGATCTTGTCGACGGCTTCCATGCCTTCGATGACCTTGCCGAACACGCAGTAGCCGTAGCCGTTCACGTCAGGCGAGGAGAAGATCAGGAACCCGTTGTCCACGGTGTTGATGAAGAACTGGGCCGTGGCGCTGTGGGGATCGCGGGTACGGGCCATGGCGATGGTGCCGCGCTCGTTGGCAAGGCCGTTGTCGGCTTCGTTCTTGATGGGGGCATGGGTCGCCTTTTCTTCCATCTTCATGTTCATGCCGCCGCCCTGGATCATGAATCCCTTGATCACGCGGTGGAAAATGGTGTTGGCGTAAAAGCCTTCATTCACATATTTGAGGAAATTCTCCACGGTGGCGGGAGCCTTGTCGGCATACAGTTCGATAAGGATATCGCCGGAAGTGGTTTCCAGAAGCACGGTAGGATTGGCCATGATACACTCCTTGAAAAATAATCGTAAGAGTATGCCCGAAAACCATGCCGGAAGCAAGTTGAACAGGCCCGTGACAGCCGCCCTGTTTCGGGCTATTCCTTGCAAGGAACGATTCCCAAGAAGCTGATGGGGTTTCCCCTGCCGTTTCACACCGCACTATTGGACAACAAAGAAAAATGCCGCCAACCGGGTTTCTTTTGAACGCCCCAAGCTTCCTTGCGGGGGCCAGCGGGAAGCGGGTGGGGATGTCCCCGCTGCAACGGCCCCTTTGCCAACATACAACCCCCTTTGCCATGAACGATACACAACGCTTTACGCTTTTCCGAAAAGGTCTGCTCCGCTGGTTCGCCGAGAACCGCCGCCCGCTGCCGTGGCGGGCCGACTACACGCCTTACCGGACGTGGATCGCTGAAGTCATGATGCAGCAGACGCAGATGGATCGGGGCGTCCAATACTTCCTGCGTTGGATGGAGCGTTTCCCCGACGTGGCCGCCGTCGCCGCCGCGCCCGAGGAAGACCTGCTCAAGGCATGGGAAGGGCTCGGCTACTACCGCCGCGCGCGCAACATCCAGGCCGCCGCCCGGGTGATCATGGAACGCCACGGCGGGAACTTCCCCACCAGCTACGCCGACATCCTCGCCCTGCCCGGCGTGGGCCCGTACACCGCCGGGGCCATTGCCAGCACAGCCTACAACGAGGAAGTCCCCTGCGTGGACGGCAATGTGGAGCGCGTCCTGTCCCGCGTTTTCGACATCGACACGCCCGTAAAGGAAGAGCCCGCCAAGAGCCGCATCCGCGAGCTGGCGCAGGCCCTCATCCCGAGAGGCGAGGCCCGGAACTTCAATCAGGGGCTCATGGAACTGGGCGCGCTCGTATGCCGCAAAAAGCCCGAGTGCGAACGCTGCCCGCTGGCCGGGCTGTGCGAAAGCCGCCACCTCGGCATCCAGAACGAACGCCCGGTTCCCGGCAAGAAAGCCGCCGTCACGCAGATTGAGGTAGTGTGCGGGGTGCTCCTGCATGAAGGGAAAATCTTCATCCAGCGCCGTAACGAAAAGGACGTCTGGGGCGGGTTGTGGGAATTCCCCGGCGGCTGCGTGGAGCCCGGCGAAACGCCGGAACAGGCCGTCGCGCGCGAATGGATGGAGGAAGTAGGCTTCAAGGTCGCCATCGTGCGCCCGCTGGACGTCATCCGCCACAACTACACGACCTACCGGATCACCCTGCGCTGTTACCAGCTCAGGCTGGAGGGCGAGCCCAAGGGTTGCCCCGTGCCCGAGGAGCTGACCGAGGCCACGGCCTGCCAGTGGATCGCTCCGCAGGACATCGGGGCCTTCCCCCTGCCCGCGCCGCACCGCAAACTTGCCGACAACTGTAGCCTTTTTGACAACCCGGCCTCAGGCGAGTAGTTTCTGCCCACGCCGCGAGGCACGCGGACGCCAACCGTGGCGCGAGCCACGTAACATTTCTGGAGTCTCTCCCCATGCGCAAGACTGTTTACTGGATTGAAGGCGACGGCATCGGCCCGGACGTGTGGAAAAGCGCGCGCCCCGTCATTGATGAAGCCATCCGTCTGAGCTACGGCGACGAGCGCGGTTTCGACTGGAAGGAACTGCTCGCGGGCGAAAAGGCGCTCAAGGAAACCGGGACGCTCCTGCCCGACGAAACCCTCGCCGCCCTGCGCGGCGCCGAGCTCGCCATCAAGGGCCCCCTCGGTACGCCGGTGGGCACGGGTTTCCGCAGCCTCAACGTCACCCTGCGCCAGACCCTCGACCTCTACGCCTGCATCCGGCCCATCCGCTACTTTGAAGGCATCGAGTCACCGGTCAAGCATCCCGAGCGCGTGGACATGATCGTCTTCCGCGAAAACACCGAAGACGTCTATGCAGGCATCGAATACAAGGCCGGGACGCCCGAAGCCGCCAAGCTCATCGCCTTCCTGCGCGACGAACTGGGGGCCGATGTGGACGCCTCCGCCGCCGTGGGCATCAAGCCCATGACCGAAAAAGGCTCCAAGCGCCTTGTCCGCGCCGCCATCCGCCACGCCCTCGCCCAGAACCTTCCGAGCGTGACCCTCGTGCATAAGGGCAACATCATGAAGTTCACCGAAGGCGCGTTCCGCCAGCACGGCTACGATGTGGCGAAGGAAGAATTCAGCGGCCAAACCGTGGTTGAAGCCGAAGCCGCTTCCGCGCCGGGCAAGCTGGTCATCAAGGACCGCATTGCCGACGCGATGTTTCAGGAAGCCCTCATCCGCCCCGAGCAGTACAGCGTGCTCGCCACGCCCAACCTGAACGGCGACTACATTTCGGACGCCCTCGCCGCGCAGGTCGGCGGCCTCGGCCTTGCTCCCGGCGTGAACATGTCGGAAAAGCTGGCTTTCTTCGAAGCCACCCACGGCACCGCACCGAGCCTCGCCGGGAAGGACCGGGCCAACCCCGGCAGCCTCATCCTCAGCGGCGCGCTCATGCTGGAGCACATAGGCTGGAAGGAAGCCGCCACCCGCATCTACAAGGCCGTGAACACCGCCATCGCCCGCCGCGCCGTCACCGAAGACCTCGCCGCGCAGATGGCCGACGCCCGCACGGTCGGCTGCACCGAGTTTGGAGAGATCATCACCAAGCTGCTGTAATGCCCGCGTGACAGAATGGCGACCGGGGGAAACGGCGCAGGCCGTTTTTCCATCAAAAATCGCATAAAGAAGGGAGGAAAGGAACACTTTTCCTCCCTTTTCCGTCCGCTTGACAGGGCGGCGGGAACGGCATTACCGCAAAAGGGCTTTTAGGGAAAATTCCGCCCACCTTCAGCCCGCAAGAGGCACGCCATGCAATGGGATTCCGCAGCCTATCTCCGCTTCAAGGCCGAAAGGACGCAACCGTCCATCGATCTGGTCAAACGCATCGGCCTTGAACAGCCCCGCAAGCTGCTCGATGTGGGATGCGGCCCCGGCAACAGCACGCAGGTTCTGGCGGACGCCTTCCCCAATGCCCTGCGCATCATCGGCATCGACAGTTCACCGGAGATGATCGAAGCCGCGAAGGACGATCACCCGGACATGGAGTTCCGGATCTGCGATGCCCTGAATTTACCCTCACTTGGAGAGGACGGGTTCGACGTGGTGTTTTCCAATGCCTGCATCCAGTGGGTCCCCGACCATCCCCGGCTCATCCGGGACATGCTCGCCCTGCTCCGCCCCAGCGGAATGCTCGCCGTGCAGGTTCCCATGAACTATCAGGAGCCCATCCACCGGATCATCGGGGAACTTGCCGCCTCGGACGAGTGGCGCGCCGAACTCGCCTCCGCGCGGATCTTCCATACGCTTTCCCAAGAGGCCTATTTCGACATCCTCGCCGCCGAAGCCGGACAGTTCCAGATGTGGCAGATCACCTATCTCCACCGTATGCCGTCCCACGAGGCCATCATGGATTGGTATAAAGGCACGGGGCTGCGCCCCTACCTGAGCCTCCTTTCCGGCGAGCGCGCCGCAGCCTTCGAACAGGCCGTGCTGGAGGAGGTCGCCGCACGCTACCCGAAGCAGGGCAACGGGGAAATCATCTTCCGCTTCCCCCGCTTCTTCTTCACCGCCACGCCCAAAGCCTGATGAGCCTCCCCCTCTTCCTTCCCCCTCAAAAACGGCTTTTCCCATACGCGACGAGGGGGCTTCCGGTGAAGCCCCCTCGTCCGATTCTCTCATCTACATAATCTGCTTCCATAATGCGGACAGCGGCATGACGAAAAACAGACCGGGCAACATACTGAGGATAGGGACCTGCACGAGCCCCATCTGGCGCAGCCCCGCGCCGAGCATGATGATGCCGCCGCAAGCGGAGAAATCCGCAAACATGGTCGGCGTGGTGTACGGCATGAGCATCGTGGCCCCGAACAGCAAGGCAAACTGAATGGCGCACTGCGGAACGGCCAGCACGCCCACCACGCTGCCGATGCTCGCCGAAATGAGCATGGCCGTGAACAGATCGAGCACGCCCTTGATGAGCAGGAGGGAACACTCGCCGGTCAGGCCTTCGCGCATGGAACCGATGATCCCGAGGCCGCTCACGCAAAAAAGGACCGTCGCCACGGCGAACTGATCGCGGAACACCGTCTCGGACAGCGTTTCGGACTTGCCGCCCTTGGCTTTGCCGTTCCGCTTGAACAGCCCCGCCACCTTGAAGGCCCCCTTCATCACCAGGGATTCGAAGCGGGTCAGCTCGCCGAGCGCCGTTCCGAACAGCAGGGAAAGCACGACAGGAGGCAGCGAGTCGCCCTTCGACAGCATGGTCACGCCGATGCCGAGCGTGATGCAGCTGAAGACATTCATGATCTTTTTCCTGAACTCCTGACTGAGCACAGGCCCGCAGAGCGCCCCGAGAATGGAGCCCGCGACAATACAAACGCTGTTCGCAACCGGTCCTATCATGTTCCCTCATTCCTTTGTTGAAACCTTGCCGCCCGAAGCGGAAATCCTGCCGAAGCCACATAAAAAAGCCGCTCCCGAGCCCCGGAAACGGGACTATGGGCACGGCGCGACGTGTATTCGGCACTGCAATCTCAAAGAAATAGCACAAGGAAAAAGGAATAACAATCTGGCCCGTTGCGGGCAGGAATGCAAAAATCCCGCAGCCGGGACCGCGGGATTTATGTACCGGATGTCGTTTCCGGGACTACAGCCCCGGAAAAGAGGCTGCGCCCGTACACACTATTTCACGGCTTCTTTCAGCGCCTTGCCGGGAGTGAACTTCACGACGCGGGAAGCGGGGATGAGGCATTCCTCGCCGGTGCGGGGGTTGCGGCCCTTGCGTTCGCTGCGTTCGACGACCTTGAAGCTACCGAAGCCGGTGAAGGAAACCTGTTCGCCGTTGGCGATGGTTTCGGACAGCACACTGATGGCCGCGTCGAGGAACTGTTCGGTTGCGGCCTTGGTGCCGAGGCCAGCCTTGGCGTGGATTTTGTCAACAAGATCTGCTTTGGTCATAAAAGACTCCTTACCTGAATAGTGAGATGTGCCAGCGGTGGTCTTTACCCTTTGTTTTTGCAGTTGTCACCGGGATATTTTGCGCTATCCTCCCTTATTTGTATTGCAAAAAGCGTTTTTACCACCCCCCGAGTTAGAACACCACCGTTTTGTGGAACGATAACACTTCGAAATCAGACAATAAAATGATAACTTCAAGCATTATACATAAATGACACGACAAAAAGGAAAAAAATGGCCCGGATGGAAAAAAATCTTTGTCGGAATGCCCGAGACGGAGGCAAAAGCCTCCTCGGGGAAGAATCCCTTGCCAAACGGCACTTCAGGGTATATATAGCTGAGTCCCGACTTTATAGGAGCCTGACCATGAAAGAAAAAATTCATCCCAAAGTGTACAAGGCCAAGATCACCTGCGCCTGCGGCAATCAGGTAGAACTCCTCTCCACTAAAGGAGAAACCGTCCATGTGGAAATCTGCTCCGCTTGCCATCCTTTCTTCACCGGCAAGCAGCGTTTCCTCGATACGGCTGGCCGCATTGACCGCTTCCGCAAGAAGTACGCCAATCTCAACAAGTAACGCGCCGGCCTCCTGCGCAGCCTTTACGCCTCCCGGGTGGCCCGCCCTCCGGGAGGCCTTCGAGTTCCATCCCTTTTTTTCGTCCTTCCCCGAAGTCCGCAAGTCAACCAGTCGGGAACCGCGCCGGGGACACACGTTCAGGGAGTGACATTCCGAGGTCTTTCCATGTCCACGCGCACCGGTCGTCCGGCCGCCACGTCCGTTTCTTCCGCCCGTTCAGGGAAACGATTCCCAATGAGCCTTGGGCGCCTTTTGCCGTTCCTCGCCCCCGCGCCGCTCGTCGGCGGGCAGGCCGTGATGGAAGGCGTCATGATGCGCAACGGCGACGTCTACGCGCTGGCCGTCCGCACGGCCGACGGCAACATCAGCGTCGAAAACCGCCCGTGGTTCAGCCTCACCCGCAGCGAGCTGCTCAAAAAACCGTTCCTGCGCGGTTTCCCCACGCTGATAGAAACCCTCGTCAACGGCATCAAGGCACTGAACCTTTCCGCCGAGCGCAGCACGGAAGGGACCGGAGAGGAACTCAAGGACTGGCAGCTTGTCCTTACCCTCATCGTGTCGCTTCTGTTCGCCGTGGGCCTGTTCGTCGTCGTGCCTCACCTGCTCTCGATCATCATGAACTGGATCGGGCTCGGCGGCGACGTTGAAGGTTTTTCGTTCCACATCTGGGACGGGCTGTTTAAATTTCTGATTTTTATCGGCTACATCGTGGGCATCGCCTTCCTCCCGGACATCCGGCGGGTGTTCTGCTATCACGGCGCCGAACACAAGACGATCCATGCCTACGAATCCGGGGATACGGTGACGCCCGAGTCGGCCATCCGGTTCAGCCGCCTGCACCCGCGTTGCGGCACGACCTTCCTGCTGTTCGTCATGTCCATCGCCATCCTGCTGCATACGGTCCTCGTCCCGCTGCTGCTCCTTGTCTGGACGCCGGACAGCGCCGTGGCCAAGCATCTTTTTACTATCGTCTTCAAGCTGCTGCTTATGGTTCCCATCAGTGCCCTGTCCTATGAGCTTATCCGCTACGCCGCGCGTCTGGGCGACGGGTTCTGGGGGCGCATCCTCCGCGCGCCGGGCATGTTTTTACAGCTTCTGACCACAAGGGAACCGGAACTGGATCAGGTCGAAGTCGCGGTCGCGGCCCTCGCTTCCGCCGTCGGCCAGCACCCGCCGCGCCTTGAGACGCCCCCTACCTGCAACCGGAGTCATTGATGTTTGCCAAACTCGAAAGCCTCGAACGCAAATTCCTGGATCTCGAACAGGAACTCGCCGATCCCACCGTTTTCAACGATCAGGATCGATACCGCAAGCTGACCAAAGCCCACTCGGATCTCAAGCCCGTGGTGGACATTTTCCGCCAGTACCGCGAATTGAAGCAGAACCTCGCCGACAATCAGGAACTGCTCAACGACGCCGATCCCGATATCCGCGAAATGGCCCACGAAGAAATCAAGTCCATCGAGGAGAAGCTCCCCGAGCTTGAGCATGATCTCAAGGTGCTGCTCCTGCCCACCGACCCGCTGGACGAAAAGAACATCATTCTGGAAATCCGCGCCGGTACGGGCGGCGAAGAAGCGGCCCTCTTCGGCGGCGATCTTTTCCGCATGTACTGCCGCTACGCCGAAAAAATGGGCTGGAAAGTCGAAATCATGAGCCAAAGCGAGTCCGACAACGGCGGCTACAAGGAAGTCATCGCGCTCATTTCCGGCGACAAGGTCTACAGCCGCCTGAAATTCGAGTCCGGGACCCACCGCGTGCAGCGCGTGCCCGCCACCGAATCGCAGGGCCGCATCCACACCTCCGCCGCCACGGTCGCCATCATGCCCGAAGCCGAGGAAGTGGACCTTGACCTCAAGCCCGAAGATCTGCGTTTCGACGTGTACCGCTCCTCCGGCCCCGGCGGGCAGAGCGTGAACACGACCGACTCCGCCGTGCGCGTGACCCACATCCCCACCGGCCTCGTGGTCTGCTGTCAGGACGAAAAATCTCAGCACAAGAACAAGGCCAAGGGCCTCAAGATTCTTTGCTCCCGCCTCCTCCAGATGAAGCAGGACGAGCAGAACGCCGCCCTTGCCGACCAGCGCCGCGCGCAGGTGGGCACAGGCGACCGCTCCGAGCGCATCCGGACCTACAACTTCCCG
>ERZ839947.3131-NODE-3131-length-10397-cov-3.400986_pt1 | contig 10397 bp, 9 predicted proteins | sample MGYA00519908_ERZ839947 | MGnify/ENA primary metagenome ERZ839947 (study PRJEB31850, sample SAMEA3708857) | human gut metagenome | biome: human gut; feature: human-associated habitat; material: faeces | place: China | collected 2014 ... | reverse complement strand
GTCAAGCGGTTAAGACATCGCCCTTTCACGGCGGTAACACGGGTTCGATTCCCGTAGGAGTCACTTCCGTTAAGAATTTTATTTCTTGACGATAACAAGAACCCTTGATATAATAAAGGGGTTCTAAATATAAGGCGCAATAGCCAAGTGGTAAGGCACGGGTCTGCAACACCCTGATCACCAGTTCAAATCTGGTTTGCGCCTCTTAAGAATCGTTCATGGGAGCGGTTCTTTTTTTGTATAATCAGAAATTCTAAAAGAATTTCTGATTATACAAAAAACGTTCCACTATGGATTTTAGTGTACTGCTGTGGTATCATTGAAGTAGTGGGCAAAAATTAGAAACAGAATTTGCCGATTATTATGGGAAGGAAACGTTATATGTTTGCAGGAAGATATGGAAGAAATACAGCGGGAGGTTTTGTTTCAAAGACTAAACCACCAATTAAGAAAATAATAATTTCATTTATTATAGTAGCAATTATTGAGTTTTTAGCATTTTATGCATTTCTCCCACCATTGAATATTCATTCTATGGAGTTTTGGGAGTTTCAGGGATTCTTTATAGTAGCATTCTTTTTGCTCACATTTAAAATTCCTAATTTTGAAGAGGCAAAAATTCAGTACAATATTGTATCAAAGATATTTGGTATAATTATTCTGTTGGCGGTAATAATTGTAATTATTGGAAATGTAATTTCTGCAAAGATATTTAACGCAGGCAGATATTCATCTTTAATAGATATAGAGAACACAAAATTTGAAGACACTATAAAAGAAACAGATACAATAACAGACGTAGCTTTAATGGACACAGATAGTGCAAAGGTAGTTGGACAAAGAGCTATCGGAGCATTATCAGATGTAGTAAGTCAGTATGAGATTGGAAGTGATTATAGCCAAATTGCATTAAAAGGTGAACCGATGAAAGTGGCATCTTTGGAATATGCGGGTTTTTTCAAATGGTTTAATAATAGAAAAAACGGAATTCCCGGCTATGTGTTGGTTGATGCTGTCAAGTTTGAAGCTGATTATGTAAAATTAGACAAACCAATTAAATACACAGAATCAGGCTGGTTTAATGACAATTTGGAAAGACATTTAAGATTTAAATATCCAACAGCAATATTTGAAGGCTATTATTTTGAGTTAGATGAAGATGGCAAGCCATATTATATCTGCCCAACAATGACTGCAAGAGTAGGCATGTTTGGTGGTATGGATGTTAATGGAGTTGTTATATGTGATCCATGTACAGGTGAAACTAAGAAATATGACTTAAAGGATGTGCCTAATTGGGTTGACAGAGTATATGATGGAGATTTAATTGAACAGAAGTATAACTGGCATGGAATGTTAGCAGACGGATTCATTAACAGCGTAATCGGTCAAAAGGACTGCAAGAAGGCAACAGAAGATTACGGCTACAAAGTAATTGATAATGATGTTTGGATTTACACAGGAGTAACTTCTGTTATAGATGATTCTTCAAATATTGGCTTTGTGATGGTTAATGCCAGAACGGGCAAGGCAAAATATTTTAACGTGGCAGGAGCAGAAGAGTTTTCAGCCATGGAAGCCGCAGAAGGTCAGGTACAGAATCTTGGCTACGATGCAGCATTTCCATCTTTAATAAACATTGATGGAAGACCAACTTATTTTATGGTGTTGAAGGACAAAGGAAATCTTGTAAAACAATATGCATTGGTTGATGTAAAAAAATACAGTATTGTTGCAACAGGAACAAGTCAAAAAGACACATTAAATACTTACAGAAAACTTATAAAAGAAAATGGTGTAAAAACAAGTTCAGATAAGAACAAAAATATTGAACAACAGTACAAGCATGAGCAGGTTACTGTTAAGGATATTAAATATATAAATATGTCAGGAGAAACCTATGTGTACATTACAAGTAATGTCGGTAATGTATATAAGATGAAGTTTTCTGATGATGAAACAATTGTTTTTGTTCAACCGGGAAGTAAAGTCGAGATATTTTATGACGAAAGCAATGAAACAGGAATACGCAGTATAGAAGAGTGGAAAGTGCAAGGTGAAAACGAAACAAATGAAACAACTAACGAACAAACAGGTAAACAAACAGAAGAAGCAACAAAAAACAATAATCAGTAAATGTGTAAGTGCAGTTTTAGTGCTGGCAATGGTTATAACTTTATGTAATGTTCCATACAAAGCAAAGGCGGCAACAACATATTCAATGTCAACGTCAGCGATAACATTACTAAAAGGAAAGAAGCATAAATTAAAAATTGTCAATGCACCAAAAAATGCAAAGATTAAATGGAAAACTTCTAACAAGTTTGCAGTTACCGTATCAAAAAAGGGTAAATTGAAAGCCGTTAATTACGGAACAGCAACAATTAAAGCTACTTATAAAAAGAAAAATTATTATTGTCAGGTTACAGTTCCTGACAGTTCAAAACGAGTTACATTAAATACTTATAATGTAAGTTTGGTAGAGGGAAGCACATATCAGTTACAGCCAACATCAGCCAAAACAGTTAAGTATTTTTCAAACAATGATCACATTGCAACAGTTCATGCAAATGGATTAATAAAGGCGCATAATCCGGGAACAGTAGCCATTGCAGCAGAAAATTCTGAAGGATATGCAACATGCACAGTTACAGTTACTCCAAATACAGAAAATCAGACAGCTTTGGATAATTCAGTTAGCAAAAAAACTACAGCAATTAGACGTTTAACAACTAAGAACAATATAAAATACGAAAGAATTACATGGGCTAAGAATAAGACAATACGATTTAAGATTGCAAATTTAGATTCAGATAACGTAAAAAAATGCGTTTGGTCTACTCAGGATGATGAAATATTGTCAAAGCCAAACAATGACAGCAACGTAATAGTGGCTGGTGCCAAAACAGGAACAACAGGAAAAACAACTATTACGGCTACAGTAACAGATAAGACAGGAAAAACAACAACATATAACAATACCGTTTATGTAACAAAACCCGGAATTAACACAAAGAATCTTGTGCTAATGGGACCTAACATGGGAGCGAACAGACAGCAGTACATATCTTTTTCCGGAATGTCGAAATACAGTAAGATAACATGGGATATGTCACATGCACCGCATGTATCTATTGTAAAATATCACAATAAAGCCAGCATAGTGGGACACAAGGCAGGTTCAGGTGTGATTAAGGCAACTGTTGATGGAAAAAAATATAATGTAAATTACACAGTTTACAATCCTAAATTTAAGTCAATTAAAGCTGTTTTAGCAAAGAAGAAAACAACAACGATTAAAATTGACGGCATTACAGGCCTTACACCTACATATAAAAGTAGAAATACTGCAGTTGCAACAGTTGATGCTAACGGAAAAATCAAAGGAAAAGGTTCAGGGGTAACATTTGTAGATGTGAAACTTGGTAGCTATACAAAGACATATCGTGTGGAAGTTGCAGCCACAGGTATGAAAACAATAATTTCTAAAGCACAGAAAATCGTTAATACTTGGAAATACAATCAGGGAAAACGTATGCAGTATGGGTATTATGATTGTTCATCATTAGTATGGAAGGGATATCAGGTATACAAAAATTACAACAAGAAGTTGGGTAGCACTTCCTGGGCATATACCGCAGGAGAGTTATTTGACTACTTAAAAGGTAAAAATCAGATAGTATACTACGGTTATATAGGATACAACTATATGAAACCGGGTGACCTTATTTTCTATGGCGATTACAATAGTGCGGTAATGTATAGCACACCTGGAAGAACATTGGATATTTACCATGTGTCAATGTATGCCGGAAATGGTAAAGTTGTAGAAAAAGGTGGTAAAACAATAAATTATAACAACATAAAACACATTGTTGGAATAGGAAGGGTAGTTAAATAGTGGAGTACAATATTGGAAATATAGTAACGCTAAAAAAAGGCCATCCCTGTGGAACAAACCAGTGGAAAATCATACGAACAGGGGCGGATTTTAAATTGAAGTGCTGTGGGTGTGATAGAATAGTAATGATTCCGCGGAAAACATTTGAAAAAAGTGTAAAAAAGATAATTTCGGAATAATACCTTAAGTGAATTTCAAAGTTCTGTTTTATGCAACCAATCCAGAAGTTAGTTTTGCATTAAACCAATTAATTTTAATTAAATAAGTTTTAATTATAATTAATTGAAAATTAAATACACAAAATTAAACAAAATGTAGAAAAGTCCTTGATTTAGGGACTTTTTTATGTTATTATGTGTATTCGTGAAAAAAATAATTTTTCCTTGCTTTTTTACTTATAGGTAGAAAGGCCAGAGACCAAAAGGAGGTAAACGCATGAACAAATATGAGATGACAGTTGTTATTAGTGCAAAACTTGAAGAAGAAGGAAGAACTGCAGAACTTGACAAGGTAAAAGCTTTTGTTGAAAAGTTTGGTGGTACTATTGCTAACATTGATGACGCTGGAAAGAAGAAATTCGCTTACGAAATCCAGAAGATGTCAGAAGGTTACTATTACTTCATCACATTTGATACTGATAATGTAAACGCTCCAAGCGAAATAGAAAGCCAGCTTCGTATTATGGAAAATGTCCTTAGATTCATGACTGTTGCAGTAGAAGCATAGTTAAGATAGAGAGGTATTTAATATGAACAAGGTTATACTAATGGGTCGTTTGACTCGTGATCCTGAAGTTAGATATTCAACATCAGGTGACAATCAGTTAGCTATTGCTAGATATACATTAGCAGTAGACAGAAGATTCAGAAGAGATGGAGAGCAGACAGCAGATTTTATCAGATGTGTAGCATTTGGTAGAAGCGGTGAGTTTGCAGAAAAGTACTTCCATCAGGGAACTAAAATCGTAGCAGAAGGTCGTATTCAGACTGGAAGTTATCAGGACAAAGATGGTAAGACAGTTTACACTACAGAAGTAGTTGTAGAAAATCAGGAGTTTGCAGAAAGCAAAGCAGCGTCTGATAATAACGCAGGATTTGCTCAGGCACCTGCAGCGCCAGCACCAACAGCTCCAGCAGGAGATGGTTTTATGAACATTCCTGATAATGTAGACGATTCAGGATTACCATTCAACTTTTAATTAAATTAGGAGGTCAAGTTATGCCATATAATAAGAGTGAAAGACCAGATTCTCCAATGAGAAGAAGAGGCGGTCGTAGAAGAAGAAAAGTTTGTGCATTCTGTGCAAGCGAAAATAAGGCAATCGATTATAAAGATGTAGCAACATTAAAGAGATACGTATCTGAAAGAGGAAAAATTCTTCCTAGAAGAATGACAGGTACATGTGCTAGACATCAGAGAGCTCTTACAACAGCAATCAAGAGAGCTAGAAATATCGCATTAATGCCATACACAGTAGAATAATCGCGAAGCACACAAGCAATGTGTGTACCGCACTACAAATAAAAATAAGTAGCATCCCTTATGCTTGCATAAAAGGGATGCTACTTATTTTTATTTGTAGCGGCTGTCGCATGTTGCGCCAGCCGCGTACTTATTGATTTATTTCAAATGCTTACACAAAATAAACAAGCAAAAAGAAAAATCAATAAGAAATGCGGTAGAAAACAGCTAGCTGTCGCATGTTGCGCCAGCCGCGTACTTATTGATTTTTCTCAAATGCCTACACTAAATAAACAAGTAAAAAGAAAAATCAATAAGTAGTGAGGTATTATTTTTCCGAACTATTTATTTCCATGTTTACTTCATTTTTATTTTTATCCATATTTACATTTACATCCATGCTTTCATCTTCAATAGTATCCTTGTTTACATTTACCTCCATTTCTTCATCGTTACTTTTATAAATGTATTTTCCTTTTTCTGTTTCCTTTAGTTCTGTCTTTTTGCCGTTTTCATCTGTTAGCATTACCTGTATGTTTTTGGTAATACTAGAGCCGGTGGCTGCATATGACACAACGTTTGATGTAGCGAATAAAGCTATAAGAACTAGTGCTACAGCAGCATAACGTAATCTAAAGTTTTTGATTTTATTATTTTTTGCTTCCATATTTCTTACCTTTCTTAAACAGTCATCGGAAATATTAATTTCGTCAAACATTTTTTTATAATTACTCATCTAACCAATCTCCTTTCAACTTGTTTTTTAATTGAGCTCTTGCACGCATTAATCTAGTTTGAATAGTGGTTTCTTTTATATGCAGGATTTGAGAAATCTCCTTTATGGAATATCCCTCGTAGTAATACAAATGAACCACGATTCTATACTTTGAATTTAGATTCATTACTGCATCGTAGAGCGTTGATGTTTTTTCGTCTTCAAAAGAAAATTCGGCATCTGATACAGATTCATCCCAGGATACAATTCTTTTATGCCAAAAAGAAGTACACATATTCTTTGACTCGTTTATGGCTACACGAATAAGCCAGCGTTTTATATGTTCTTCGTCTGTGAAGCCATCCTTGCGCTGTAATAATTTTAAAAAAGTATTCTGCACAACGTCTTCTGCATCATATTTATTTTTGCAATAATTGTAGGCAATTTTGAATACAGTATTGGCATGTTTAGTTACGATCTGATTGTATAATTGTATGTCCACAGGACTTCCTCCTTAATGTCTTGAAAGATCTTTCTAATAATACAACAATTCAAATGGAAAAAATATCACAAAAAAATAATTTTATGAGATAATAAGTTGAATGCAAACCAGAAGTTAGTTTTGCATTCAACCCCTTGAAATTTTTTCGAGACCTTTTTCCACCCCACACCGTCTAATTAATGTATACAAAAAAAGATGAACATCAGGAAGGACGTACAAACAGTATGAAAAAAGAAAAGTTAGGTGAGACAATAATCGAGTCTCAGGAAAAACTGTATCATATAGCAAAGTCAATGCTTTTTGATGATGAAGACTGTTCAGATGCAATTTCTGAGACTATTGTTAAGGCTTTTAGTAAGATCCACACACTCAAGTCAGAGGAATATGTAGAATCCTAATAAATGAGTGCTACAACGTTATCAGACAGAAGAAAAGAGTAGTGTCATTAGAGGATTATATGATGAAAAGTCAGACGACAGAGCATAAGGATTATACGGATTTGTACAATGCAATCGGACATCTAAGTGAAAATGAACGTATTTGCGTATCGTTATATTATTTAGATGGTTACAAAGTTAAGGATATTGCCGAGATATTGAAAACAACAGAAAGCGCTGTAAAAAATAGATTGGCAAGAGCAAGAGCAAAAATGAAAAATGAATTAAAGGAGGCAGAATAAATATGAAGTTGGAAGATTTACAAAGCCAGTTTCCTAAAATGCCCGAAAGTATGAAAGTGATGGTGGAAAAAGAAGTGAATAAACAGATAAAAACAAAGAGAAAATATGCTCCAAAGAGAGTGGCAGCAGTTGCTTTAGTGGCAACAATGGCTGTGGGAACAACAGTATTTGGTGGTTCAAAAATTGCAAACATGTACTCACATAAAGTAAATAAATATGCAGTTAAAGTACAGAAAGAAGACACAACAAAGGCTACTAAAACTGAATATCTTAAAATTAAAAATGTAAGTCTAAAAATGAACTATCTTCCTGAAGGTGTTGTGAGAAACAGCGAGGATGGAAAATTTAATTTAAAGGGTGATGTAAACCAAAAGGCGATAACTCCTACAATTTACAAGATGACAGAAGGGAATGACAAATTCAAAATTTTAGATACAAACGTATTAAAGAAAGAAGACCTGAAAATAGGCGATAACGATGGCGTTTATGTACAAACAACAAAAATGAATGATGAAAGTTATTCCATGGATAAGATAATGTACATTAACTTTGAAAAACAGCATTATGTAGTCCAGTTAAATCTAGGTGAAGATATTTCAAAAGATGAAGCCGTTAAAATAGCCGAAGGTGTACAACTTGTTGAATCAAAAGTAGCTGACAGAGCGGTTGTAGATTACAGTGACAGTATGGCTCAGGGAAAACTCGAGTCGACAGATGCTACAGCGAAAGTTACAAGTGTAGATAAGGCTAAAGTTAATTTAGCTAAGGTTGGTAACAGCTTTAAGGAAAGTGGGGCTGATGATGAAAATAAACTCCTAACTGGTAAGGTTACAGATATAAAAATTCTTGATAACCTTAACATTTTAGGAGCTGTTAAGAAAAACTATAGCGAGGTAATTGATTCAAAAGGAAATCTTTTACAGGACACAATTAAATACTATAAGAGTGGGGATGGTGAAAATAGTATAGATAAGGTTGTTAAGTCACGCAAGGTTAATCAGAAATTTATTTATGCAACTGTTCAGTACACAAACAATACAAACAAGACCATTAGAGATTTTTGCTATGGTGCTAATGTAATGTATTTAGAGGATAGCGGTGACAACATTGAACTTTATGAAGAAACTCCAGGTAAGAACGACAAGTGGGATTTCATTGAGAAAACATCAGCGTATAGTTTTGATGATATAATTTACTGGGATGTGAAGAATAATGGTATCCACAATTCAATTGCTGCAATCAAACCAGGTGAAACTAAAACAGTTCATATTGGATTTATTGTGGACGAGGATATGCTTAAATACACTGTATTGAATTTTACAGATGAAAAAACCGACTTAAGTGACAATGTTATCTCAAACGGACTTGTTGACATTAGACAGTAGAACGGAAAATGAAAACAAAAATAATAAGAATAATAATAAGCAGAGCAGCATAGAATGTAAAGTGACATTTTAGACTGCTTTCGTAGAAAGGGGAAGCTTAGGCTTCCTCTTTTGGCGTGGTGGAGATATATATTTAAAAGTACACAAAAGCTATATAGTAGAGTAAAGTTTTTGTCAGTTAAATAAAAATAAAAAATGAGAAAGGTCCTCTTATAAGTTATAATGGTTTCGACAAAAAAATCACATACAAGGAGGATCTTTCTCATGGATATTGCAACATTATTAGAGGTTTTAGTTAAGGGGTTAAATGAAGCAGAGGAAAAATTTTTTGAAAATCCCAAAGACTTTTTCTCTTTGGAGACATCGGTTAAAAGTACAACGGAGGCATTTGCAGCAGAATATTTAGGTATGGTTCTCAGTAGTATTAATCATAAAATAATAACAAAGGAAACATTTTTCAAACTTATTGAAGTGCGAAAGATGTTTTCTTTTTTGGTAAACTTTGTTAAAAAAATATCTATTATAGATTTTTGAAAAAAAGAGTTCTATAATAGTAAATCGAGGTGTTATAAATGAGAAAGAAAGTATGTATATTGGCTATTTCAGCGATGACTATATGTTCCGTACCGGTTTCGGCAAATACTCATACTATATCCACAACTCAGAAGGTATTGGAACATTCATCTGAGAATCAAATAGTCGATGATGGCGTTTTTAAAGTAGACAAGGTATCAGAGAAGAAGATTATAAAGTTCTACAAGAAAAATTCCAAAAAGAAAAAATTAACAAAAATTGATAAATATAAATTAAAAGTAGAAGATTTAGGAATTGTTAAGAATTCAAGGGATGACGATTTTACAAAGATTAAGTCAGAGGATAATAAAAAATCAAAAACAGCAGGCTATATCAAAAACAATTCGGCTGTTAAAGTAATTGAGTATTCTAACAATTTTTACAAAATAAAATCAGGAAAAGTAACAGGCTATATTGGTGAAAAAGATTTATTGGTAGACAAAAAAGTAGAGCCTTTTTTGCTGAAAAATAAAAACGTTACAGCAAGTTTCCATAAAGGAAATACAAACTTAAGAAACAGTGAGAAAAGCAAAAGCACTGTAATTGGTGTTTGCTATAAGAATAGTGAGTACCCAATTGTTAAGTTTTCCAAGGATTATAAGAAAGCAGAAATTAAAAGAAGCGAAACTGTAACAGGTTGGGTTTCGGTGAAAGAAATTAATATTGGAATCGAATCTCATAAGGCAATGACCACGAAAGCATACAAAGAGTATGTTGCAGCAGAGAAGAAAAAAGAGCAGGAAGTTTTAGATCAGGCTTTGAAGCAGGCAATTAATGCAAGTATTGGTACAACGGGCAATAGCTTGGTTGATGCATCAATTTCTTTGATTTCACATAATGAATCGGGAGATTTTAGAGCCGCAAGAAACAAGTTGTCAAGATTCGCAGGCGAAAAGACAATTACTGTTGGCGCATGGCAGTGGTATGGCGAGAGAGCTCACAATCTTTTGAAGGAAATATATGCTGCTGATAAGGATAAGGCATTTAATCTTGTAAAGAGCGTTTATTATGGCAAGAAGCGTGAAGAAAATGCAAAGAAATTTTTAGAAGTCATTACTTCAGGTGAAAATTGGGAAAGCACAAAGAAAAAATTTACGGATAAGGAAATCACTGCTGTAAAGGCACTTCTTGGAAGTAGTAATGGTGTTAGTGCACAGAAAAATCAGGTCAAAAAAGACGTT
>ERZ839947.3128-NODE-3128-length-10405-cov-2.794976_pt1 | contig 10405 bp, 10 predicted proteins | sample MGYA00519908_ERZ839947 | MGnify/ENA primary metagenome ERZ839947 (study PRJEB31850, sample SAMEA3708857) | human gut metagenome | biome: human gut; feature: human-associated habitat; material: faeces | place: China | collected 2014 ... | reverse complement strand
GGCCTTGTATACCACGGCGGCGGGGGTGTCCGGGGCCATCCCCGCGTCCAGCAGCCCGGCGCAGATGGTGGGCAGGGCGGACACGCCCATGAGGAAGACCAGGGTGCCCCCGGTGCGCACCAGGGCCTCGAAGTCGATGGCCAGCTCCTTCCCCGCCCGCTGGTGTCCGGTGACGATGTGCAGGGAGGAGCAGCAGTCCCGGTGGGTCACCGGGATGCCGCCGTAGGCCGGGGCCGCGATGGCGGAGGTGATGCCGGGTACCTCCTCGAAGGGGATGCGGTGCTCCGCCAGCAGCTCCAGCTCCTCCCCTCCCCGACCGAACAGGAAGGGGTCGCCCCCCTTGAGGCGCACCACGTTGTGGCCCTGCTGGGCCTGCTCCAGCAGAATCCGGTTGATCTGCTCCTGGGGCACGGGGTGGCGGGACGCCTCTTTGCCCACGTTGATCTTCACCGCCCCCTCGGGCATAAGGGCCAGAATGGCGGGGCTGACCAGGCGGTCGTACACCACCACATCGGCCCTCTCCAGGGCCTCCAGCCCCTTGCGGGTCAGCAGGCCGGGGTCGCCGGGGCCGGCGCCCACCAGTGTCACTTTTCCAGGCATGTTCCGCCCTCCTTCAGCCTGCGGGCCAGCGCCTCACCCAGGGCCTCCCCCTGGGCGCGGGGGCCGCTGAGCCGCCCCCGCCGCACTTCGCCCGCGTCGGTTACATACAGTCCGTCTATCGCCCTCCAGCCGGGCGTGGGCCGCGGTGGGAGCGGAGCAGCCCCCGTCCAGGGCGCGGACAAAGGCACGCTCGGTCCGGGCGCAGTCGGTTCCGTCGGCGTCCAGTACGCCGTCCAGGCAGGACAGCTCCTCCCCCGCCCGGGTCTGGAGGGCCAAAATGCCCTGACCCGCCGCGGGGAGCAGCTCTTCCACCGTGAAGTACCGGGTGATGCGCTCCTCCAGCCCCAGCCGCTTGAGGCCGGCGGCGGCCAGCACCAGGGCGGAGAACTGTCCCTCGTCCAGTTTGCGCAGGCGGGTGAGCACGTTGCCCCGCACCGGGGCCACCGCCACGCCGGGAAACAGCGCCCGCAGCTGCACCGCCCGCCGGGCGGAGGCGCAGCCGATGGGCCTGGAGGGGTCCAGCTCCTCCGCCCCCTGGGGCAGCACCAGCACGTCCCGGGGGTCCTCCCGGCGTGAGAAGCCCGCCAGGGGGATGCGGGGGTCCTCCTCCATGGGGAGATCCTTACAGCTGTGGACGGTCAGATCCACCCGGCCGTCCAGCAGGGCGGCGTCCAGCTCCTTGACAAAGAGGCCCTTGCCTCCCACCTTGTCCAGGGTGCGGTCCAGTATCTTGTCGCCGGTGGTCTTCATGGTCACCAGCTCCAGCCCCACCTCCGGGTGGGCGGCGCGGATGGCGTCCATCACCAGCTCGGACTGCACCACCGCCAGCCGGCTCTCCCGGCTGCCGACACGTATGGTCTTCATTCCAATCCCTCCAATGCGCTGCGGATGGCCCGGGCCGCCCGGGCGGTGCGGGCGTGGTCGTCGCCCCGGCCGATGACCCCGGCCACCAGATTCTCGCCGGTACAGACGGCGGGGAAAAAGAAGGTGCACTCCTCCGGGCAGTCGGCCACGCTGACCGGGATACCCTGGACCTTGGCCTCCTCCCCCACCGCCCGGTTGACGGCGCGGTCGTCGGTGGCGGCCACCGCCAGAGCGGCCCCGGCCAGATCGCCGGGGGCATAGGGCCGCCCCTCCCACTGTATGCCCTGGGGCGGGTTCTTACAACGGGGGGCGATTACCGTCACCTCCGCGCCAAAGCGGGAGAGCACCTCCGCCCGGCGGCAGGCGACAGCCCCGCCGCCCACGACCACCGCCTTCTCCCCGGCCAGATTGACGAACAGTGGGAAGCGGAGGGGCCGCTGCTCCGGCAGGGGCCACCTGGGTTTGGCGGCGGTATGTACCTCGATCTTGCGGGCGCAGCGCTCCAGCTCCTCCGGCGTCAGGTTCTCCTTGAGCGCGCCGGAGAGGAGGTCCACCGCCCGCCCCACGGCCAGCTCCACCAGGCCCCTGGCCTCCGGGCCGTCCAGATCGGTGGACAGTACCCGGGCGGCCACCGCCTGCTTCACCCGCTCCAGGCCGGGCAGGCAGGAACGGTAGTTCTCCCACTGGGCCATCTGCTCCAGGTGCCGCTCCACGATCTCCGCGGCGGCGGCGGGCACCTCCCGCCGTGTGTCCACCCCTAGGGAGTCCACGTTGTAGAGGGTCACGCCGGGCAGCTCCCCCACGGCGGGCTCGATGTCCCGGGGGATAGCCAGGTCGGCCAGCAGGCGGGGGTGGTCCTCCACCGCCGCCAGCTCCCGGGCGGAGATAGTGTAGTGGGGGCTGGTGGTGGCGGAGAGGAGCAGGTCCACCCCCTTCATGGCGGCGTAGCGCTCCTCATAGGGGGCCACGGCGCACCCGGCGGGCACCACGGTCTCCCCGTGGCGGTAGGTGCGCAGGGTGACGGTGACGGCGCACCCCAGCCGGTGGAGCAGAGCGGCGGACAGGCGGCCCATCTCCCCGTTGCCGATGACCAGGGCCCGCTTGCCCTCCAGGCCCCCTGCGTCCCGCGCCAGCCGCTCCACCGCGCTCTGGGCCGCGGAGCGGGGCACTCCGGTGAGGGGCACCTTGGTCTTGATCTCCTTGCCTGCGGCGGCGGCGTTGCGGAACAGGATCTCCAGCACCCCGTCCGCCGTGCCGGCCTCCCGGGCGGCCGCCGCCGCCCCCTTCACCTGGGTGAGGATCTGATCCTCCCCCCAGATCTGGGAGCGCAGGCCGCCGGCCACCTCCATCAGGTGCCGGGCAGCCTCCTCCCCCGTGCGGGTGACGAAGGCCCCGGCGAAGGGGGCATAGGGCAGCCCCGCCGCCGCGCACAGGAGCGCCCCCGGCTCCGGCTCCGCCCCGGAGGCGCAGGAGAGGTAGAGCTCCGTGCGGTTGCAGGTGGACAGGAGCACGCAGCCCTCCACCCCCTCCGCCGCCCGGAGCAGCCGGTCCAGCTCCACCACCCGGCTCCGGGGGAAGGAGAGGGCTTCCCGCAGACCGATGGGGGCCTTCCGCCAGTCCAGGCCGGTCATACGGATGTTCAAGCCTCTTCCCCCTTCTTCACCAGCACCACGGAGAAGTAGCCGCTGCCATCGGTCAGCTCGGCGAAGCGGGGGTAGACCGCCTCCCCCTCCATGCCGCAGTTGGCCACCATGGACGCCCGCTCCAGCAGGCCCTTCTCCGCCAGCTTCTCCTTCAGCGCGCCGATCTCCCGGCCCGCCTTCATGAACACCAGGTTGGCGTCCACGTCCAGGCAGTCGTCCACGTCCTTGTGGGAGGCGGGGACAATGAGCAGCCGCTCCGATTTCTCGCACAGGGCGGCGCCCAGCCGGGCCGCCACCGCGCAGAAGGAGGGCACGCCGGGGATGATCTCCGCTTCATACCCCCGGGCCACCACCTTGCGGTGGAGGTAGAGGTAGGTGGAGTAGACGGTGGGATCGCCCAAGGTGAGGAAGGCCACGTCCTTCCCCCCGTCCAGCAGGGCGCACACCCGGTCGGCGTTGGCCTCATAGGCCGCGTCCAGGGCGGCCTCGTCCCGCACCATGGGGGCGTCGCAGAGGAGAATCTCCTTCCCCTCGGCCAGCTCTCCGGCGATGGTCAGCGCGGTCTTCTCCCCGCTGCCCTTGTCAGGCACCGCCAGCACCGCCGCCTGGGCGATGATCCGCTGGGCCTTGCGGGTAATCAGTTCCGGATCGCCGGGGCCCACCCCGACGCCGTACAGAATGCCTCGTTTCACAATAACTCCTCCTGTTTCAACAATCGCAGCAGTTCCCGCCGGGCCGCCCCAATGGTGCCCACCGGGGTCACGTCCAGGCCGTCCCGGTCGCGGAGAATCGCCATCAGATGGGCGATGCGGGGCAGGCGCAGGTGGTTGGCCCGCAGCAGCTCCGCCTTGGTGAACAGCTCCTCCGGCGTTCCCTGGGCCAGCACGCTTCCCCCGCCCAGCAGGTAGGCGTAGTCGCAGCACAGGGGCACCACGTCCATGTCGTGGGTGGCCATGAGAATGGTCATGCCCTGGCTGTCCCGCAGGCTGGTCAGCAGCTCCAACAGATCGCTCACCCCCTGGGGATCCAGTCCGGCGGTGGGCTCATCCAGAATCAGCGCCTCCGGCTCCATGACCAGCACGCCGGCGATGGCCACCCGCTTCTTCTGACCGAAGGAGAGCGCGTGGGTGGGCTTGTCCCGCAGGTGGGACACCCCCGTGCGCTCCATGGCTGCCTCCACCCGGCGGCGCACCTCCGCCTCGGGCAGGCCCAGGTTGACCGCACCGAAGGAGATATCCCGGTACACGTCGGCGGAGAAGAGCTGGTCGTCCGGATCCTGGAAGACAATGCCCACCCGGCGGCGCAGCTCGGTCAGCCCCTTCCGATCCCGCTTCACCGGCACGCCGTCCAGCAGAATCTCCCCGTCGGACGGCTGGAGCACGCCGTTCAGGTTCAGAAACAGGGTGGACTTGCCCGCCCCGTTGGCCCCCAGAATGCCCGTGATCTTTCCCCGTTCGGCCCGGAGGTTAATGCCCTTCAGCGCCGCCGTGCCGTCCTCATAAATATAGCGCAGCTCTCTGGCCTCAATCGCGGCCTCCATCATCCCATCACCCTCCTCTCGAAATACCATGCCGCCAGCTGAACCGCCGCCACCGCCGCCGTCAGCGGGTAGAGCCACGCCCCCCGCGCATAGTCGCCGGACAGGGTGACCAGGCTTCCGCTGTAGCCGCGGGACTCCAGGGCGGTATACACCCGATCCGCCTTCCGCCACGCCCGGAGAAACACCATGGAGGCCAGGGTGCCCAGGGAGGACAGGGAGCGGCGCAGCCCCTGATAGCCCAGCCGGGACTCCTGGGCCAGGCGGATGCGGGAGGCGGTCTCGGTCAGGACAAAGATAAAGCGGTAGATCAGTTCCATCAGCTCCACCATCAGGTGGGGCACGTGCAGCCGCTCCAGCGCCATGGTCACATCGGTCATCGGGGTGTTCAGCGCCAGGAAGTACATGGCTCCCACCGCCCCCAGTGCCTTGCAGAACAGCCGCCCGGCCCGGAGCAGCGCCGCCCCGTCAAAGCCCCACAGCCGCTCCCCCACCGGCACGGCCAGCAGCACCGGCGCGCCCTGGGGGTAGCTGTTGATCAGGATCGTCACGCATCCGACGGCCAGGAAGGCCATCGGGATGCACAGAAAGCGCAGGAAGACGCGGGGGCTGAGTCCGCCCAGGGCGGTAACCAGCCCCCACATCCCCAGCAGGGTAACCAGGCCGACCGTTACGCTGTCGCAGAGCAGGCAGAGCACCAGCGCCGAGCCGGTCAGAAGCAGCTTCGGCATGGGGGAGATTCGCCGCAGCCGCGATTGATAGGCGTAGCGGTCGGTTCCCATCAGCCCTGATCCCTCTTTTCCGGCTTTTTGGTGATGCGGCCCAGGACGAAGCCCACCACGCCCGCGCCGATGGCGGCCTGGAGGGCGAAGAGGAGGGACTCCACCTCGCCGCTGGCCGGCTCCAGAATCGGCTCAAACCAGGGCTCATAGTCGGGCTGAAGCTCCAGGATCACCTCCTCCGCCTGGCCGTCCGCGCCGCCGAACTCGGCGTTGGGCAGCAGCCACAGCGGCAGCGCCGCCAGCAGCACCACCAGCACGATCAGGATCAGATTTTTCTGCCATACTTTCATTCCGGTTCCCTCCTTACAGCACGCACAGGGCGTGGAGCTCTTCCCGGCTGTACTTCTCCAGCACGTTGAACACCACCACGGTCAGCAGGCCCTCGGCGATGGCCAGGGGGATCTGCGTGACGGCAAACACCATCAGGAATTTCCCAATGCCGCCGTTGACCACGCCCAACTGCACCGAGGTCACCACATAGGTGAACAGGTCGCCCAGCGCGGCCGCGGCGAAGACCGCCACCGCCGCCGGGGCGTTTGCCTTGCGCAGCAGCTTGTAGACCGCCCAGGACACGATGGGGCCGGCGATGGCCATGGAAAAGGTGTTGGCCCCCAGGGTGGTCAGGCCGCCATGGGCCAGCAACAGGGCCTGGAACAGCAAAACGATCAGCCCCAGCACCGCCATGGTCATGGGCCCGAACAGGATGGCGCCCAGCCCCACGCCGGTGGGGTGGGAGCAGGAGCCGGTTATGGAGGGGATTTTCAGCGCGGAGAGCACAAAGGCGAACGCTCCGCACATCGCCAACAGGATTTTGGCCTTGGGGGCCTGGGCGATCTTCTTCTGGATGGAGAGGAAGCCCGCCACCACAAAGGGGACGCATACCACGCCCCAGCCGGCGGCCCAGCCCACCGGCAGGTAGCCCTCGGCAATGTGCATGGCCGAGGCGCTCATGGTGAGCACGCCCAGCAGGCCGACGAGCACCGCTGCCGTGCGCAGAAGCCGTGTGTTTCGTTGATTCATCATGTGTTTCATCTTTTCCTATCGCTCGTAGGTGGCTGTGAATTCGGAGCCGGCACGGTTTTCCGGCTTGAGCGTCTCCGCCGCTGCGCGCCTTCCCGGGTCGCCCCAGTGGCCCGTGCGCACCGGCTGTTCTCTTACGGCAGCGGGACTGCGCGGGATTTGCACCCGTCTTCCCGTTTCCGGCCCCCGGATCTATATCAACAGGCTTCCGCCTGGAGCTGTTCCGCCTGCCTGGCGTGCTCCACAAACAGCGCCCGCACCGCCGGGTACTCCCCCAGGCCGGTGAGCACGCAGGCCGTCTCGTAGCCCTCGGCCTCCAGACGGCGCCGCCAGGAGTCCTCCTCGTCCCCCGCCAGATCGTTCTTGGCGTGATCCCCCGCCACGGTCATCAGGGGGCGCAGCTCCACCCTCCGCACCTGGGGCCGCTCCTTCAGACGGCGCAGGGCCTCCCCAAAGCCGGGGTAGCCCTCCACCGTGCCGATCACCACGTCCTTCCGCCCCAGATCGTGGAAGGCGTACTCCATCAGGGCGTAGGCCGAATTGGCCTGGTGCTCCGAGCCGTGGCCCATATAGAGCACGGCGGTGTCCGCCCGCTGGGCGGGCAGGGCCTCCATCAGGGCGCGGCCCAGGGCCGCGTAGTCCTCCGCCGCCGTCAGCAGGGGGCGGCCGAAGGACATGCGGGCAAAGCGGGCGCGGTACGGCTCCGCCTGGGTCAGCAGCTTGTGGTACTCCTCCCCGTTCATCACATGGGTGGGCTGTACCACCACGTCGGTACAGCCCTCGGCCAGCAGGCGCTCCAGCGCCTGGGGTACGTTGTCGATGTGGGTACCCTCCCCCGCCAGCTTGCGGAGGATCATGCCGCTGGTAAAGGCCCGGCGCACCGTCCGCTCCGGGAAGGCCGCGGCCAGCTCGGCCTCAATGGCCGCGATGTTTTTCTCCAGGGTGTCCCGGTGGCTGGTGCCGAAGGACACCGCCAGAACCGCTCTCTCTGTCATCGTGCGTCCCTCCCGTTATTCCCGCGCGTTGTTGCTGGCCTGATAGAGCATGGCGTTGCAGATGGCGGCGGCCACGTTGCTGCCGCCCTTCCGCCCCCGGGCCACGATATAGGGTACGTCCAGGGTGAGCAGCAGCTCCTTGCTCTCCACCACGTTGACGAAGCCCACCGGCACGCCGATGACCAGGGCGGGCTTCAGCTCCCCCGCGCCGATCAGCTCGCAGGCCCGTACCAGGGCGGTGGGGGCGTTGCCGATGGCCAGCACCAGCGGCCCCTCCAGCCGGGCGGCCCGCTCCATGGACACGGTGGCCCGGGTCTCCCCCCGCGCCTTGGCCTCAGCGGCCACGTCCGGGTCGGACATGAAGCACACCGCCCGGCCGCCGAATTTCTCCAGCACCCGCTTGTTCACCCCGGAGAAGGCCATCTGGGTGTCGGTGACGATGGTGCAGCCCTGCCGTATGGCCGCGACGCCCGCCTCCACCGCCCCGGCGGAAAAGACCAGGCTGTCGGCGTACTCAAAGTCCGCAGTGGTGTGGATCACCCGCTTGACCACGGGCAACTGCTCCGCCGGGAACACCCGCTCCCCCAGCTCCTGGCCGATGAGCTCCATGCTCCGGGCCTCAATGTCCGCGGGGGCCACCCGCTGCAATTCAATGTGTTTCATGGCTCTATTCCTCCCCGTTGAGAATCCGGTAAATGCGTTTCATGTCCAGGCTGGCCCGCAGGCCGGCCGCCAGCTTGTCGTACTGCTGCTGGGCGTACGCCTGCCAGTCCACGCTGGCCGCGCCCGGCTCCAGCCCCTTGGCCTCCAGCAGGGCGTTCACCAGGGCGGCGGCCGCCTCCGCCTTGTCGAAGATGCCGTGGACGTAGCAGCCCCACACGTTGCCCGCGCTGAGGCCGTCGGAGCGCCGCTCCCCGGTCTGGGTGGTGAACTCCGCCAGGGGGGCCGCCCCGCTCTCGGTGCGGCCCATGTGGATCTCGTAGCCCTCGAAGGCCACGCCGGCCAGGGAGCGGAAGAGCCCCTCCGGGGCGCGAAAGGCCCCCGTCACCCGGGTGCGGGTCTTCTCCCCCTGGAACACCGTGTCGGCGGGGAGCAGGCCCAGGCCCCGGAGGGAGCCGCCCCCCTCCACCCCGTCGGGGTCGGAGACGGTATTCCCCAGCATCTGATAGCCGCCGCAGATGCCGATCACCGCTCCGCCGGCCGAGGCATGCTTGAGCACGGCGGCCTCCATGCCGCTCTCCCGCAGCCAGCGCAGATCGTCCATGGTGTTCTTGGTGCCGGGGAGGAGCACCAGATCGGGGTGCCCCAGCTCCCGGGGATTGCGGACGTAGCGGAGGGTGACCTCCTCCATCCGCTCCAGGGGGTTGAAGTCGGTGAAGTTGGACAGGCGGGGCAGGCGCACCACCGCAATGTCCACCAGGCCCACCCTTCCCCCGCCGCTCAGGCGGTGGGAGAGGGAGTCCTCGTCGTCCACATCCACGTCCAGCATGGGGACAACTCCCAGCACCGGCTTGCCGGAAAGCCGCTCCAGCTCCCCCAGGCCGGGGCGGAGGATATCCACATCCCCCCGGAATTTGTTGATAATCAGGCCCTTGATCCTCGCCTGCTCGTCCGGCTCCAGCAGCTTCACCGTGCCGTAGAGGGAGGCGAACACGCCCCCCCGGTCGATGTCGCCGCACAGGAGCACCGGGGCGTTGGCCCGGCGGGCCATGCCCATGTTCACGATGTCGTCCTGCCGCAGGTTGATCTCCGCCGGGCTGCCCGCCCCCTCGATGACGATAATGTCGTACTCCGCCGCCAGGGACTCGTAGGCCGCCATCACCTCGGGGATGAGGCTCTTGCGGTAGCGGAAGTACTCCCCCGCCGGCATGGTACCCCGGGGCACGCCGTTGACGATCACCTGGGAGCCCACGTGGCTGGTGGGCTTGAGCAGGATGGGGTTCATCCGCACGTCGGGGGCCACCCCCGCCGCCTCGGCCTGCACCACCTGGGCCCGGCCCATCTCGAAGCCGTCGGGGGTGATGGCGGAGTTAAGGGCCATGTTCTGGGATTTGAAAGGGGCAACCTTATAGCCGTCCTGGGCAAAGATGCGGCACAGCCCCGCCGCCAGCAGGGACTTGCCCGCGTTGGAGGCGGTTCCCTGGATCATAATCGCGTTGGCCATCACAGCACTTCCTTTAAGGCGGCCAGCAGCCGCCGGTTTTGTTCCGCCTGTCCCACACACACCCGGTACCAGTCGTTCCCCAGGCCGTGGTAGTTGGCGCAGGAGCGGATGAGCACGCCCCGCATGAGCATCCGCTCCTTCAAATCGGCCGCGCCCGCCGCCCGGAACAGCAGGTAGTTGGCCTGTCCAGGCACTACCTCCAGCCCTAGGGCGGCCAGGCCGTCCGACAGGGCGGGGCGCTCCGACGCCAGCAGGGTCCGGGCCTTCTCCGGCCAGTCGGGGCACTGCTCCAGGGCGGCCAGCCCCGCCGCCTGGGCGGGGGTGGAGACGCTCCAGGGCGGGCCGGCGGCGGCCATCCGCTCCAGAAGTCCGCCGTTGGCGGAGAGGGCGTAGCCCAGCCGCAGGCCCGCCATGGCGTAGCTCTTGGTGAAGGCCCGCAGGAGCAGCAGGTTGGGGTGCTCCGCCAGACAGGGGGCCAGCCCCGGCCCCGCCCCGTCGGAGAGGGGCAAAAAGCACTCGTCCACCGCCAGCACCGCCCCCACGGCCCGGCATTGCTCCGCCGCCGCCCGCAGCAGCGCCCCGTCCACCAGCCGCCCGGTGGGGTTGTTGGGGGTGCAGAGGAAGACCAGCTCCACCCCCGGCGCGATGACGTCCAGCAGCCCGCCGTCCACGTCAAAGCGGTTCTCCCGGCGCAGGGGGTGGCGCGTCACGGCGCACCCAGCCGCCGTCAGCGCCTCCTCGTACTCGGAGAAGGCCGGGGCGGTGACCAGCGCCCGCCGGGGCCGCAGGGCGTAGGCCAG
>ERZ839947.3126-NODE-3126-length-10416-cov-2.970852_pt1 | contig 10416 bp, 11 predicted proteins | sample MGYA00519908_ERZ839947 | MGnify/ENA primary metagenome ERZ839947 (study PRJEB31850, sample SAMEA3708857) | human gut metagenome | biome: human gut; feature: human-associated habitat; material: faeces | place: China | collected 2014 ... | reverse complement strand
GGCGCCCGGGTCACTGCTCATCCATGACCTCGAGCGGGGCCAACGACGCGCTGGTCAGGGGCGGTGGGCTCGAGAGCGAGGCGCACAGGGCCGATGCGAACGGCCCGGTCTATCTGGAGCGAATGGAGATGGTGAACGACCTGTGCTCCCGGCTGAAGCGCTACCTGTGGCGCTTCACGGGGATGTAACTCAGGAACCCACAGGCTTACCTTGACTGGTACGTCTACCTCTTCAGGGTCAACCGGACGCGCGACAGGCGGGGTCCGCCTGCACGGGTGGTGCGCCATATCCTGATGGCCGGCGCGACCTACCGCAGCTTGGGATAGGTGTGGCATCACCCGTTATCTAAACTGTTGGATTAGGCAATTAAGGAGCGGCAGATGAGCGCGATCAACGTTAGACAAACGACTTTTTAGTCAAAGGCAAGTGTGAATTAATCGCCCTTCTTCCGATATCGACAGCCAGGCAACAAGCCATCACCAGCGATGGAATCACCATCACTAACAGTATTCCAAGTTGATTTCCCAGATTAGTAAAGGTAAATAGACGCTTCCAGAGCCAGCTTTGAGCAAGTGAATTGTCAGAAATCAGATATACGGCAAAAGCGGACCCCGCAAGCCAATTGACACGAGCGGAATTAAATTTATACTTCAGGCACAATTTAAACACTGATAAAGAAATTGCAAATGCGAGGCCCATTGAAAGAATATTTGCTGACGAGTAAACATACCCGTTAAATAGGTTTACAGAGAAATCGTGAATTATTCCCTGCGAGTGATACGGAAGGAATAGAAAGCAAACTCCTGATGCAAAACATACGGCCCCGACAAGCGCCAGCTTGTTCCAGCTCATGAAATTTAAATCAATGTACCATCGAAAATAACAGATATCAATCGCAAGAACAATGAGATCGACAAGCATTCCTTCGGCTGGAAACGAAACGAAGGGCAGATATCGAAATAGTCCAAAAGCGAAAGATAATGATACTGCAAGGTATTTGTGTTCTTTCCTACCGCAAGCTTGAAGTCCTTTCAATATATAGGGAAGCAGCAAAATGAGGCCGGCATAAGAAGTGGTAAACCACCAACCGTACCCAGTGGCTATTGGAAAGACCGTATTGACGATAAAGGAGGCTGAGAGTTGCGCATTACCGGTAATCGCAGAAATGATACCCAAAATGATACTGTAAAAAACCACTTCATTATTAAGAACCACTAGCTTCTTAGCTGCATCTTTGATGCCAAAAGAAGCCCTGCCTGCTATAAACCAAACGGTGATAAACACGAAGCAGCCAACTGCAACTTTTCCAATGGGAAGAAACACGCCCTTAAATATTAAACGGGTTAAAGGACTAGCAAAAACCGATATATTATCTGCATTATGTATTACAAAATGATGCGCAACTACACACCACATCGAGATTAACCTAAATAGCTCGATAATGGAATTCCGCTCTTTTGTCATGGAGCCCTCCGGCTGTTTTAATTTTCTGCATAACATTAATACAAATTAATTCGAACATAGCATAACAACTGAAACAACACTGCAGCCGGAGCAGGGATATCACCACCATTGACCAGCAGATGGCAACCCGCGATGAGAACCATCAGGTTTAGCACCGATCCGAACTTCAGCAAAGGGCCTAACCTCGTTTGTATAAGGCTGATTTCCACTTTCTTTTTCGCAACCGACAACGCTGAAGATCTAAAAAGAAGCTGAATCAAACAATTGCATCGAGTTCATTCATGATTATCAAACCGATTCTCAAGCTCTTTTTCGAGCAAGGCAATCCTTTGTGTAAGGCTTTTGATTGCTAAAACATGACGGCTCACCGCAACGCTAAGGGATAGAGAGATTGCAAGCAACAGTACAATTGCACCCAGAAAGAGGAAATTGGCAGGGTTAACAAACCCGATAGCCGTGGAGCAAAAATATATAATCTGAGGGAATAAATCACAAAGCAAGGCCGCCATGCACATTAAAATCCAAAGCAGAGAATACTTAAGAAGCATCTTTCCTTTGGATACGAGACGAAGAACATAAACGAGGAACCCACCAAAAAAGATGGCCGCCCCGATCCTTAAAACTAAGTTCATTATTGGTCTCCCCTATGGACCCAACACACAAGGACAATAGCAAGCGTAACTTTAATCATGTAGTAGACGGAAGAGAGAACCCCAATGGATGAACGCCCGCCCTGGCGCTCATTCATCTTTACAGGTGCTTCCATAACGGGAAGACCGAGCTTCATAGCCAAAGCTATCGATTCCGGCTCCGGATAGTCATCAGGATAGCTCTTGCAAAATAAGTCGATGGCGTCTTTATTGCAGGCTCTAAAGCCAGAAGTGGGATCGGTGACCAACTTACCCGTAAGCAACTCAAGCAAAAATGAGAGCCACTTGATTCCAATACGACGCATAAAAGTTGATTGGAAACCGTCGGTCTCGACCAAGAATCGAGAGCCTATCGCCAGGCTCGCCCCGCCCTCAATCAGCTTAACAAGCTCAGGTATATAAGAAGGATCATGTTGGCCATCGCCATCAACCTGAATGTCGATATCATAGCCAAATCTCTGCGCATACTTATGGCCCGCTTGGACCGCCCCACCGATACCAAGGTTCTGCGGCAGGTCCAATATGTTGATACCATACTCTCGACAAAGCCCAAGCGTTCCATCTTGTGAGCCGTCGTTGATTACGACATAGTCATATCCCGCAGCTTTTATAGATGCAACGGTATCGAGAATGCACTCCTGTTCGTTATAGGCAGGAATTATTACGAGAACACGCGGATATCCTTTTGAATATGTTGTTGCAGCAAGAGACAATCGAGATTCATCCATTCCAAAAAAGTTGGCTCTTAGCGACGCTCAAAGAAATTGCGACTCTTACAGCCCAACACACAACTTAACTCAGACTTAAGTTTACAGCATCCTGACTAGCCAACGCGAAGTTACATCTCAAGCTTAGATATTTAGCTTGCTCAACTGGGGCCCACATGGAGCCCCTCCGCCTATCATAGCAGGGTAAGGGTCCCGTGCACCTCTGTCTAAAATGCGGGGCGCATGTCCTGAGTCCTCAACGTCGCCCCATTCGAACCAATCGAATCCAACCATTTGCCCGCTCCTACTATAACCATGACCTATAGCGCTAGTTTAGAGAAACCGGATATACAGAAGCTCGAACATCACAAAATAGAGCAGCGCAAATGGAGCCCCGAGCATAAAGGCTGTACATTTAGTCTTCTCTTCCTCATCGCAGTAAATAGGAAACCTAAGCAAAAGACAGGCGAAAGGTATTAACAAAGGTATGAGATATCGCGCCTGAACACCCGCAACTGTCTGGCTTCCAACTCCTGTAAAAGCGATGTACAGAGCCAAAGCAACTAGATGGCAAGTAGCAAGAACCAGGAATAGAGTCCAAACAATTCCGCAACGGCTAAGCTTAATTTTAGTAACTTTTTCATTATCAATAATGCAAATAGCTTCAAACAACACGATGGGGAGATATGAAAGCCATGGGAACAGATTGGATACGTCCCCAAGATAAGCCATATTCGTTGATATTGAGTTGAGAAACGCCGGGGTCAGCATCGATCCAAAAACGAAATTCGAGATTACAGCTATAGTTCCAACCGGATTTGCAAGCACTCCCGTCGTTTGACCAGCCGTAGAGACTTCGGAGCCACCACGTGCATCAGAAATGTTATTTACGACAGAAGAGAAATATGGCGTCAAGAAAGATAAAATCATTATGGCGCAAACGAATAGCGCGGTTCCAATCAAGAAGCGCCTTTGCTTGCTCGACGTATATTTATTTGCAGGAATTAAAAGCGCAAGTCCGAATAAGGGAAAATAAATCGCTTTAGCTGCAAATCCGATTGCAAAAGATAGTAAAAATCCAAAGAACGTTTTTGCAGAAATATCCTCTTCAGAAACAAGCATCTTCAACAAAAGAGCTGTTCCTAACAAACTGAACGATATCACACAGGGATCATACGAGTAACTGGCTGCCATTAACACAGCAGACGGGAACAACGCAATACAAGTAAAAAGACATTTTCTGCAAGGAGCTATCCGAATTGCGATTCCGCAGATAACTGCATACGCAAGTAAATTAAATATTTTTCCCAATGTAAATTTGATAGAAAATGGGAGATGAAGCAAGCGACCTAAGCAAAGGCCGATAGATGAAGGAAAATAGGCAATTTTAGAAAGAGCCACACTATCAAAACAATTAAAACGTTCGACACCTTCAGCTATATCATTTTTATCAGCCTCTCTGACTAATTGCTCAACAGAGCCACGGTTAAACTCTCTTGTTTCATCTATTGGATACTTACCCAAAGATGCATCCAAACTAAAGCCGTCCCCCATATAAAACTGCTCGACTATTATTCGGTCAGAATTACTTATTTCAGCATTTGTGAGGTAGGAAAAACTGTTTGCATTTTCATAGTGGACCTCATCATCCCATGTAAGAAAATTTGTAACGGGGAAGCAAATAATTACGGATAGACCAACCGAGACAATGCATGCGAAGGCGAACAGTTCGGGCTTCCGGAAAGAAATGCCCCCATTAATAGCTATCAACCCGACAAAGACCGTAATGGGCAAACTAGACGCGAACAATACACTCTTTGACTTATCGAGCGGAATACCGATAATAGCGATTAAAACAGCAAAGCCAACAGAAACCGCCAAAAATAAGAAACATTTCCTAGCATCAATTTTCTTAACCGAGGATACGAAACTCTTCACCGGGCCATAGCAAAACTCAATGCCCTGAAACGCTAAAACAAAATGAAAGCATATAACAAGGCTTGCAATATTCCATGCTTCAAGATCGAAGGGGCCAACCGACTTCGCGCCAGCCAAAATGATGAAAACTATCAGAAAGCTGCTGATTATGCTGGACACGAAAAGAACGGTTATCTGACGAATAGGATCACCACTCGACTGTGATTTCGGTTGCAAATATAAGCACGCAATAACAACGACATCGCAAAAGAGTTCAAGAATGAATAGATTTAAATTCTTATAGTGCCATGATGTCGTGGCGGCCAACAAGAAAAGTCCCAACCCGAAGACGGCAAACGTATAGTCGCCTTTCTTAATTGCAGGATTATTCAAAATGCACATCTCCAACCAGAGTCAAAGTCAAATAAAGTAAATCGACAATAACAAAATTGGCACCTATATCCAACTTCATTCAAAAGCTAAGCAGAAGCCAGCCAAGTATCACTTAGCAAATACAAAACGCCTTCTCGACATCCCTTGCAGTGGCATCCCAACTATATCGCTCTTCAACAAGAGCCCTCGCATTACTAGACTGAAGAGAAAGAAGGGTTCGATCATCGAAAAGCCTGCATAATGCCCAAGCCACCTCATCAGATGACATAGACTGAATTATCGTACCGTAGTTATCATCTGGAATAAGCTCGCGCGCGCCTCCCACATCTGTTACCACAGCAGGCGTTCCACAAGCTGAAGCCTCAAGAAGCACCGTCGAGAAGCCTTCGGACCGAGTCGGAAGACAAAGCACATCCGCTTGTTGGAGTAAGGAGGAAATATCCTCTGTGCTACATCTCCCAACCCAATACATGTTCGATGACGAGGCCTCCTTGACCTCATTAGCGAGCGGGCCATCCCCTGCAAGAACAAAATAAATATCACGGCTGGCTAGTTCTTTTGAACGGGCCGCCTCAATAATTGAATATATTCCTTTTTCAGGAATAAGCCGCCCGACAAAAGCCACAACTAAGGTTGATTGCAAAATGCCCAATTCTGATCGGAAATCCCTGTCAGAAGAGATATTCCTATAAGAAGCAGCATTAATCGAATTTGAAATGACACCTCTCGCATCGATATTAAAATGCTGGAGCCATTCAACACTTTTAGAAGAAATCCCGTAAAAATCAGGTTCAAACGTTTTTACGCGATCAGTAATCCAATCTTCATATCGACGAACAAAAAAATCAAGAAATGGTTGATTGAAAGAAAGATACGCTGAACCGTGGTCGAGAACGACGGCCCTAGTGTTATGATCCGCAGCAAACTTCAGCCCTTCGAGTGAGAGGGGGAAAAGCCTCGTGTTGATAAGTACGCCGTCCCACTCATAATCATCAAGGCTTTGCAGGAGCCGGTAATAATCGCTGGTTTTTTTGGGAAGAGGAAGCCTTCCATCAAGCAATGAAACACATGGAAGCCGAATTATCTCGAGACCGTTTTCGATTGAATGACCGACTCCCACGCGCATAGAATCATTTGTAACGATAACTACCCTGTCGCCGCGTGCAGTCAGGGCGTGAGCAAGACCATCGACAAAATTACCAATTCCGCTAAGTTGCGGGTGATAATGGTGGGTGAAAATACAAATAGAAGAGCTCATTACATAACCTCATCTGATAAAGAGTTCATATCTTTAATCCTGTGCAGTCCAGACTTCACCATCTCCAAAGTCAAGCAGAAGAGGAAGATGGGTATGTCGATTTTCCGGCGCCGAAATTTTCTTCGAATCGCCATACATCGTGCAAGATATTTATCCGTCATACAAGGAACGGGGAATTCGCTGACCTCGAAAACCGCACTGCCCATAGGAAAAATCTCTGAAATAGGCACTGGCGCCATATTTGGCCAGCTTAATGTCAGACAGCAATCAGAAACCGCAGCCTTATTAGAATCGGCAATACATGTGTCAAACAGATCCTGGTAACAATACGCATCTCTAGACACCAGCCATTCCACCAAATGCATAGCGAAACAACCTATTTTTTTCAAGTCGGCCAAGAATTCCTACATGCGGGACAACAATAGTAGAAGAGTGGTAAAGATAGGTTCTTTTCTGTGCAATTGATGCAGTTCGGACTTGCTTTGCACGAAGGCGTCTATCTGTATAGAGCTGGTCATATGGAAAAATGTCGACAAAAAAGCCCATCGAACTGGAAGCTTCTCGATGCTCCTGATTCTCGAAGCGAGTTCCATCGCGATACACCATAGCAAACATTGCAGCATAGCCAGCAGTATTCCGCGATGTATGGAGCGAATATCCTTCCGGTAATCCACCCTCGGCTAAAGAACAAAAGCGGTCATAATCTGTGCGCATCATTCCGATATCTATATCATCATCCCAAGGGATAAACCCCCTGTGACACATTGCTCCTAAACATGTTCCGCCGTCAAGCCACCACCTAATGTTGTGTGAAGAACAGAAAGCAGCGATGACCCGAAGGATGTCCAATTCAATGTTTTGCAGCTTTAATAGTGCGTGGGCTTTAGATATCATCGGACTATCTCTTTTCCCCGAACCATTGTTGCGTCTGTTTCCCCAAAACAAAAGACTGATAAATAAGACAAATACCATTGGATATAAGCGCCGATACAGTAGGGCCATTTAACCCAAACAGCATTTGCGCAGGAGCCATCACAGCAACAGCACTAATTAGGGACAATATGCTGCCAACAAATACTCCACGGTAATTATCAAGAGAAACCAGCAAATCGTTGACAAACCAAGCGATGCCAGTCAAAAAGGCACAGGCCAACATGGGCTGAAGGAGATCGACATGTTTAGCGATTCCAACGCCATAAAACAATGACAGTAATAATTTACCGAAAAAGAAAAGGGCAACTGAAGATATGACGCCGACAAAAAAGATGCCAGCAAGTATTTTGCCTATGAGCGTATAAAAGGACTTTTCTCTAGAATAGTAACGCTCTACTAGATAACCTAATAAAGGATTATAGATATACGTCGCACCCATTTGGATAATTGCCACGGGTGCAGCAACTGATGCATAAATACCCAGAGCAGAATCTCCGAATGTATAAGATAAATACTGCCTGGGAATATTCGGTGCCGCAGAAGCAGCAATGCCACCCAGAACGATGGGCAAGCAGCCACATAGGAAGGCTCTGACCTTCGCTCGGCTAATTCCAAGCTTGATTGCAGAAATCCGATTTGATCTTGGATAATCGTAAACTATTCCGATGGCTATTGTCGCTACCGTCATTAGCAACAGTGCACCTTCAAGGTTATTTAAAAATCCAAAGACAACAATGAATGAAAGAAGAGAACAGACACCCTGCATGATGAGGGATTTCCCAATATAGTCCATCCTATGGCCAACCTGATCATTAGCATGCATGACATCAATGACTAAAGCGGCGGTTTTATAGAGAGCATATAAAAGAACAGCAGGCACCGCATCAATACGACACGTAACAATGGAATAGACAGCTAACATTGCAAACGCAATAAACGTAGTAATGAAACGGAAAGTTAGGTATTCACCTGCAGAGTTTTTCCTTTCAACATCTGCAATTTGTACCGTGTACATCCTGTATTGGGCTAATTGAGAAAACATGTTGAAAATAGACATAGCCAGCGAGTAAATGCCAGCTGCACTATATCCATCAGACAACCGAACAACCAAAATGGTGATAAGCCACTGACAGCCCAAATTCATCAAAGAACCGGCGGTATTCCAGATCATATTATGTTTAATCGAAAGAGTCTTCTCTGTGGCCTTCACAAATATAAGCACCCTTCTAAACCTGTCGCGATAAGGATACGGAGCTATTTTGCAGCTTTAAGTTCTTTCAAAATCAAAATAAATAACCAATTCGGCACAAGTCGTATAACGATATCGGCTTTAGCGATAGGCGGGCAAGCTCGTCGGTATTTAAGTAAACCAATTATGGAACGCCGTTCTCTAGCTTCAGCGAAACCCATTATTTCCTTTAGATGCGGTGAATCGGGAAATCTATCGGCAAATCGCCTGGCAGTATCTACCCTGTTTTTAACCCTTGTCGAATACCAATCATCTTTTGAAGAAATACCTGCAAGGAATCCAGTTTCATTACCGCCATGTCGACGATACTTAACCAAAGGGGTCATAGTAAAGCTGCACTTCCCCAGTTCGCTGCAGCCCAATGTCAACCACAAATCATGTGCAGTGGATTCCGGAAAGGGAATCATAGACTTAGCCGCACTCGCATCTAACATGAGAGCCATGCCAATGCCGTAGCACACGCTTGCGGCCTGAACAGTAATATCCTCTCCAGAGCACCAATTTACTTCCGGCGAATTAGGGTGAGCTTTTCTGTAGCTCTCTACCAGCACATTTCCGTTTTCGTCGATTACTGATCTATCACAGACATCAAGAATTGAGCCTTCTTCTAGCATATGACTGAGCGAAAGCTCAACTCTGTTAGGCTCCCAAATATCATCCTGATCGCAAAATACTACGTAATCCCCTTCCGCCAAAAGGAGTAGCGCTTCGAACGATTTGACATAGCCGAGATTTTTATCACCATGATAATAACGGTAGACGTTTTTCGTTATATGCGCTTGGATAAACCGCTCTAATGAAGCCGATTCAGGGCAATCATTTCGAACCAAAAGCGTAACCGGAAACGTTTGTTCATCTATCGAATCAAGTTGTTCGGCAAAAAACTCAAGATCAGGCTTATAAGCCGAGAGAAGCACACATACGCCAGTATCTTGTCCTTTATCTATTTCCAAAAATCCTCCCAAAGTCATTATTTAAGATTAGCAAAGCAATCAATAGAGCATGAAGGCATTGTTTATAACGCTCAAAAAAGACAGGAGAAGCCGCGACCTTTAGATAATACATAGCGGCAAATTGAATGGTACTCCAATAATTATTGACACCAACGCAGCCATATCGCCCATTACAGTCTGAAGTAAGCCATCGATAAATTTCGACGGCGAGCATTCGGCGCATTGCCTACGATACGGGCAAGCTCCGAGGGGCCGCCAATCGGGCGCCTCCGGATGGCCGTCTGCCCCTGCCCCGTAGAGGGCCGGGGGGGTGTTGCCACCGGGAGCGCTCGCCACTCCGGACGACTGATAGGAAACTGCCGGGCGCAAGCGCCACGGCCGGGTAATGTGGGTGTCGCAGGGGGTCCGATCGGCCTACCGATTGGAGGATACCACCGTGGCACCAACTAGAATGACGGAAGCCGTCATCGGGTGTGTTTCGTCAAGAGGATTTGAGCAAAAAGAGCATCGGAAATTGAGCAGCCTGAGCATCGGAAGCGCGCACGCTTTTTGAGCGGCTAGCCCTCCTGCATGAGGACATGACGGACGCGGTAGGACTCGCCGCGGAACTGGACGAGCCTCCCGTAGTGGACGATGCGGTCGATCACGGCGGCGGCCATCTGGTCGTCCCCGAACACCGATCCCCACCTGCTGAACTCCAGGTTCGTGGTGATTGCCACCGACTGCCTCTCGTATGCATCGGCGAAGACCTGGAAGAGCAGCCTCGCCCCGTCCGCGTCGAGCGGGAGAAACCCGAGCTCGTCGATGACGAGCAGGCGGGCCTTGCCGAGGAGCGCGGCCTCCCGGTCGAGCCTCCCGTCGTCGCGGGCACTCCACCGCCGCCGGCGTCCCG
>ERZ839947.3123-NODE-3123-length-10449-cov-2.615451_pt1 | contig 10449 bp, 8 predicted proteins | sample MGYA00519908_ERZ839947 | MGnify/ENA primary metagenome ERZ839947 (study PRJEB31850, sample SAMEA3708857) | human gut metagenome | biome: human gut; feature: human-associated habitat; material: faeces | place: China | collected 2014 ... | reverse complement strand
CCCGCATACGTAGGTGCAGGAATCGGCAAATGCGCGGGGGCAACTCCTCAAGGCTCAGGCTCACCGACTGGTTACACAGCACCCTGACTTTGGAAGCCAAGGAGTGCAACAGCGCCAGCGTCAGGGCGGGATAGTTTGGAAGGATCTCGTGAAGCACGCAATCACGGGAGAAGGCATACACCACGCAATCCGTTCCCGCCACGATGGAACTCCGCGCCGGGACCTCGTCAAAAAACGGCGTTTCCCCCGTCACCGTCCCCGAGCGCATGGACATGAGGATCTTTTCACGCCCGTCGAGCGTCGTCCGCATCAGCCGGGCTTCCCCCTGATGCACATAATAGAGGTATTCGCCTCTTTCCCCGCCGTGCATGATTTCCTCACCCTTGCGGAAACGGAGGCGCGTACCGAGATCCAGGACCTGACGCCACACGCCGGCTTCCGGCGGTATATGGGTGAATTCTATCAGTTTCGCGTCATTCATCTCCATAGGGGTCTCCTTGTGCGCAAACGCCATTATCCCGTACAAGGCGAATAGCCAGATACATTTCCCAACAAAAAATTTTTTATCGACAACGGGTTGTACATCACTCTCACCGCATGGGCAATCCTTTCCGGGCCCGGCCTGTACAACTTTTTCTTCACAGGAGACAAAAAATATCCATCCTTGAGAAAAATGTAGCAACCGTTACATCACATATTCTCTTTTACAGCTAGAGTCACTTCAAGCTTTCCGTACCACTCTCTGGAGGAGAAGATCATGACTCTGTCGATGACGGGAAAAAACAGGTCTCTGGCTTTAAAGTGGTTTATATCTTTTGCAATACCTTTGATTGTCTACTGGGCGATGCCCATAGACGGGCAAACCGTCACGCACCATATGGCCCTCTTCCTTTCCATTACGACATGGGCCATCTGCATTTGGGCTATGGATGCAATGAATGAAATCGCCGTTGGCCTTATCCTTCCCGTACTCTACATCGTCCTGTGCGGCGTCAAACAGCAGGTTGTATATTCTCCGTGGCTTTCTGAAGTGCCCCTTATCGTCATCGGCGGTTTCGCACTCGGCAAGATCCTACAGGAAACAGGCCTCGGCAAGCGCATCGGTTTGACTTGCGTGCGTTGCATGGGCGGCAGTTTCACCGGTACTCTTATCGGCATTACCCTCGCCGTCTCCATCGTGGCCCCGCTCGTCCCGGCCATCACAGGCAAGGCCGCCATCTTCTGCGCCATCGGCATCAGCCTGTGCGACGCACTGGACTTCAAGGCCAAGGGACGCGAAGCCACCGCCGTCATCCTTACCTGCTGCCTCGCCGTGGCGTCGACCAAACTGTGCTACCTCACGGGCGGCGCGGACCTCGTACTCGGCATGGGCCTGCTGCAAAAGGCTTCCGGCATCAGCAGCACATGGATGGAATACGCCATGCACAACTTCCTTCCCGGTATGCTGTATACCTTCATGTCTGTGGGGCTGGTCATGCTGATCCTCCCTTCCAAGGTAGATCGGCAGGCCCTGCGCGCCACCTTGCAGACCAAGTATCAGGAACTCGGCCCGGTGACGTCCGAACAGAAGCGCGCCGCCATCCTCATGCTCGTTACCCTCATCCTGCTCGCCACGGACAAGCTGCACGGCGTCGCCGCCGGGCTGGTGCTCATCGGCGTCACCTTTGCGGCCTTCCTCCCCGGCGTCCGGCTCCTCGACGGCCCCAAGTTCAGCAAGATCAACTTCGCGCCCCTCTTCTTCATCATGGGCTGCATGACCATCGGCAGCGCCGGCGGCTTCCTCAAGGTGACCACGTGGATCGCCAACAACACCCTGCCCTATCTGCACGGCATGACCACCACAACCGCCGGCCTGGCCTCCTATGTGCTCGGCGCGCTGGCCAACTTCCTCCTGACCCCGCTCGCGGCCACCACGACCATGACGTCTCCCGTCACCGAGCTCGGCATACAGATGAACATGGACCCGCGCATCCTCTTCTATTCGTTCCAGTACGGCCTCGACAACTACCTTTTCCCTTATGAATACGCCGTGATCCTCTACTTCTTCAGCTCCGGCTACATGCTCTTCAAGGATATGCTGAAGGTGCTCGCGGCCCGCATGGTCCTCACCGGCATCTTCCTCTTCTTCCTCGCCATCCCTTACTGGAAGATGGTTTTGTAAGGATTCCGCCGCGGGTCTCCTCCGGGCGGCCCGCGGTTCACCCTCCGCCGCGAGGAACGGCGGAAGGCCGCGCCCGCAGTGCCGGGCGCGGCCGAAAGAGAAGGAGCGTCTCCATGTTCAGGCTTACCTCATTGGCTACGGCCCTGCTGTCCCTGTTCATGCTCTCAGCCCCGGCAAGCGCCTACGAGGCCATCACCGGCCCCCTCGGGCTGCTGGCCTATGACAAGGCAAAGGCCTACGACGGCTACACGCTGTTCACACCGCACACCAAGGTTTCTTCGTGGATTGTGGACAAAATCCAGGATCCAGGCAGCAGAAAGACCTACCTCATCGATATGGAAGGCAATATTGTCCATACGTGGAAGCATGACCATCCCGCCTTCTATGCGGAACTGCTTCCCAACGGGAATCTGCTCCGCGCGGAGAAGATCGCCGGCAGTCCCGTGAACTTTGGCGGCTGGTACGGCCTGCTCCGCGAGTATGCGTGGGACGGCAAGGTGGTCTGGGAATACAAGGTCAGCAATCCGCGCCAGATCGCGCACCACGGTTTCGATCGCCTGCCCAACGGCAACACCGCCATCCTGATCTGGGAAAACAAGACGTATGACGAAGCCCTCGCCAAGGGCCGCGATCCCAAGGACAAGGCCCTCAGCCGCAACGGAATGCCCGCACCCGGACAAGGGCCCGACGGCCAGCCGCTTCAGGGCATCTGGCCCGATGCCATCCTTGAAGTCACGCCCAAGGGTGAAATCGCGTGGGAATGGCATGTCTGGGACAACATCGGGACAGGCCCCGACCAGATCGACATCAACTGGCATCTGCCCCTGAGCATGGGCTATTTCGCCCGCGCCGACTGGACCCACTGGAATTCGGTCCGCTACAATGCCAAGACCGATCAATACGCGGTCAACTCCCGCGACTTCGGTGAAATCTACATCATCGACCGCAAGACCAAGAAGATCGTCTGGCGCTATGGCAACCCCGCCACCCACGGTATGGGCAAGGCTCCTTCCGGCTACCACGACGACGGCGATCAGGTGCTTTTCGGCTCGCACGACGTGGAATGGCTGCCCAACGGCAATATCTCCATCTTCAACAACGGCACGCATCGCCCCAGCGCCAACCGCAGCTCCGTCATGGAAATCAATCCCGCCACCAATCAGGTGGTCTGGCAGTACGAAACCAAGGATCACAACAGCTTCTATTCCGACTTCCAGTCAGCGGCCCAGAAGCTCCCCAACGGCAACTGGTTCATCACCTCCACCAACAACGGGCATCTTTTCGAAGTCACTCCGGACAAGCAGGTGGTCTGGGAATACAACAATCCCATCTCCACCGACGATCAGGCCTATTGCGTGAAGCGTGACGACAATCCTGAAACGCAGGTGCACCGGGCCTACCGCTACGGCAAGGACTTCCCCGCCTTTGCGGGCAAGGAACTGAAGCCGCAGGGCAAGCTCGCGGCGGGATGCCCCGACTGGTACCAGCTTCTCGAATTCAAGCAGGGCCCCAACTTCAGCTCGAAGTGACGCCCTCTTGCCCCGTCCCTACGCCCGGAAGGGACCCGCCCCGGCTTTTTCTCCCAAGCCGGGGCTTTCTTGTGGAACAACGCTGGAAAAATCCATCCAATCCGGCCCAATCCCCCAAAATTCCATACCTCTACAGAAGCCATAAAAAATGGGGAGAGTCTCAAAGGAACCTCCCCAAAGCAATGGCTTTCCGCCTGTTAAAAGCTCTACGGCGTCATACGCGGGCGACGGCGAGGAATACGGTATGCATGATGCTGAGGAGCACCACGAAACTGGATTCAGCGGCTCCGCACGTTTTTCCGTACAGGGTCACGGCCAGCCCGCGCATGGCGAACTGGATGGCCCAGCTGGAGCCGATCACGCCGCCGCCCACGCAGGCGGCGCGCTTGATATCTGCAACCTTCATAATGACATATCTCCTTATTGCCGGGGTGGCAGGTGTCCCGGCGGGGCGTTGCTCCGCCCCAGCCGGGATATGGCGAGCCGCCAGGCGTTGTGGGGACAAGCGTCTGGCGGCCTCGTTCTGGTTCAGCATTCCGAAGGGTCGTCCGGTAGAGGCCCGGAGGGGTCTCGCAGGCTGTGCTGAAAAGCCGCGGACAGGCGTTATCTGCGGTAGCGCAGGCCGGTGGCGGAGCGCACCATCTCGTCCCAGGTGGCGAAGTCGGTGCTCTCTTTCACAAAGGCGTCCAGCAGCGGCGGGGCGTAGATCAGGGTATCCGCCTTCCAGTTGACCATCACGGCGCTGGAATACCGGAAGCCCTCAAAGCTCTCAAAGCGGGTATACTCCTGCATGAAGTCGTCGGTGAAGATGTCCTCCAGCAGGCGCATCAGCTCTGGGGCGTTTTCCAGAAAGACAAAGCCCTTACTTATCGTCTGATCCATAGAACTTCTCCGCCTCTTTTTCCACGTAGGAGCGCCAAGCGGGGGCGTCGATCTCCATCCGCTCGCGGATCCAGTGCATCTGCTCGGGCTTGCCGGTCATGGCCTCCTTGCGCAGCACGGACATGTAGAGGGAGCCCTCTCCAGGGGGGCACCCCTGGAGGAAGAAGGCGTTGGGATGCTCCTTCAGGTGCTTGCGGGCGCAGTTGCCGTGGAGCAGGATCTTCTCGTCCGGGGTATCGGGGGAAAGGGTGTTCCGGCCGCCGGCCACCACCACCATGTCGGTGTTGTCATCATAGACGCCGATGGCCTTCAGCGTCTCCATGTTGAGGGTCAGCAGGGCCTGACAGCTGGAGCAGGCGCCCTCACAGTGGACCTCATACTCGGGCCAGCGGTTGCGGATGTCCTCCAGGTAGGGGACCCACATCTTCTTGTAGCAGTCGGCCACCTTGTCGCCCACCACCTCGATGTCGTCGCGGTTGGTGGTGCCCAGGCCGGCCTCCTGGGCCACGCGGAAGTAGTCCACGCCGTCGGGATCAATGCCCACCAGCTCGCAGGCGATGCGGTCCAGCGCCACGGGGTCATAGGAGCCCATGATGCAGTCCACCTCGATGGGCACGGGGGTGTGGGGAGAGTAGCCGCTGGCGGCGTGCATCACGTCCATGATGTTGATGTCGGCGCGGCAGGCCCACCACACGTCCATCATGGCCATGGTCAGGTTCTGCTGGTGCATCTGAACATGGACCTGATCCTGCACCACGCCCTTGATGTTCTTCAGCGCGCCGGAGAACACCATGCTGGCGTGGGCCTTGAGGATGGGCAGGTTGATGATGTGCTCGGCCTCCAGCAGCAGGCGGGGCAGCTTGACGTGGCTGATGTTGGAGCGGTAGCCCCGCACGGCTACATTGATGAGATCCTTGTCCTTCTTGATGTCCACCAGCTCGACGCCCTCCTCCCGGGCGACGGCGGCGATGCCGCAGGCCTCATAGCACTCGTCGGTGTCGCAGCCCACGGCGGCGGCCTCGGCGATGACAATGCGCTTGGGGTTGGCCTTTTTTACCTCATGGATGACGGCGCGGACGGTCTCGGGGTGGGTGCACACGGCGAACTCCGGGGGAGCCGCGTGCCCCGCGTTTGGCTTGAGCACAACGGTGGAGTTGGGCTCGATCATTTTGGCAGCGCCGCCCATCATGTCAAAGACGCGGGTGACATTCTCCTGCACGTCCAGGCCATGAGCCAGCGCCACAAGGGACTTCTTGCTCATTGCGTTTACCTCCTTCTAAAGATTGACTATTTATGGGCCCGGCCGCTTACTGCTTGTGCGCGGCCATGTAATCCTGGTCATACTTGTGATCCTGCAGGGCGAGAATCAGCAGAATCGAAAGGAACGCCAGCCCGGCAAACACGATGTAAGCCACGCTCAGGCTGTTAAACAGCTTCTTGATGAGGCCGTTGACGGCGAAGTTGCACATGAAGATGATGTTGGTCAGGGGGAACACCACGCTGTTGACCTTGGCGTAGCCCACCCGACCGAACACAGAGCCGGGGACGGAGTTCATCAGGGCGGGGGCTGCGGCGCCCAGGAAGCCGATAACCACCAGGGACACCCACACCAGAGGCATCACGCCGCTGATGTTGAAGAGCATGGCCACAATATACAGCACGCCGGTGAGCACGCCGGCCTTCTTGATGCCCAGCCTGAACAGGATGCGGCCGAAGATGACGGCGCCAATAATTCCGATGACGGCGATAGCGCTCATAACACTGACCGCCAGATCGGGGGCAATGCCCACCTCAATGTTGCGGGCCACCAGCTGGGTCATGATGCCCATCTGGGCCAGCATCAGAAAGCCGGTGGACAGAGCGCACAGCCAGGTCTCCTTGGTGCGCAGCAGCTTGCCGGTGGTCCAGCCGGAGTTGTCCAGCTCGGGGGGCGCGGAGGAGTAGTTGGCCTTGGTGACGTTATCGGGATAGAGGCCCCGCTCCTTGGGGGTATCGCGCAGAAGCGCCATGCCGATCACACCCACCACGGCGGCCACGCCGCCGCAGATCACAGAGCCCATCGGCATGCCGATCGAGCCCGCCAGGACGTTGAGCAGCGGGACAAAGAGCATGGTTCCAAAGTTGGAGCCCATTGCCACGATGCTCATGGCCTGTCCCTGTCTCTTGGGGAACCACATGGCCACCAGAGTACCCACACCCACAAAGGAGCCGGAGCTGAGGCCGCCGCCCACAAAGCACATGGCGATTAAGTACATGGGGACATTGACGGCGTTGCAGGCCGCGATATGGCCCAAGCCCGCCAGAATGAGGCAGCCGGCGGCCACTTTGCTGGGGCCGATGCGCTGGTTCACCTGCCCTGCTGCGACGGCGATCAGCACGCCGACGATGCCGGCCACGGAGTTCATGGTCAGGATGATGCTTTGATCCACGTTCAGCCGTTCCGCCACAGCGGGAGAAATGATGTTGGTTCCGTCTGCAAAGAAGCCGCCATTGCTGAAAAACACCAGCAGCCCAAAGATCAGCAATAACCAGCCCCAGGGTCCAAATCCTCTTTTTTCTCTCATAATACGCAATCCTCCTGAGTGGGGAGCGGATGCCCGCCCGTCATTTCATGAATTGAGTGCGCCGCGCCGTATAGTCCTGAACCGCCCCTTTCCGCGTTCTCTCCTTTTTGTGATTTTTTTAACGCAGGCCCAGTATATCCTTTACAGCCGCGTTTGAAAAATATATAATCTTTAGAACGGTATAAGCAATTTATATACTTACCGGGAGGGAAGTTGGCATGGAACTTTCACAGTTGAGATACTTCATCGCCGTAGCCAAGCTGGGCAATATGTCCAAGGCCGCCGAGACCTTGTTCGTCTCCCAGCCCAATCTGAGCACCAGCATCTCCCGGTTGGAGGAGGAGGTGGGCGTCCCCCTCTTTGAGCGGCGGCGGGGCAAGATCGCCCTCAATCAGAACGGCGAGCTGCTGCTGAAAAGCGTGGAGCAGGCCGTTTCACTCCTGGACGCCGGCGTCCAGGCTGTGCGGAACCAACACAGCGGACGGCCCGAGCCCCTCTCCATCGTCTGCATGACGGACGACACCACCCTCCTGGAGCATTTTCTGCTGGAGCACCCCGAGGTCAACCTCATCCACCAGCGGGCCGACCTGCCCAACGTCACCAGTCTGCTGGACCGGTGCGAGGTGGATCTGGCCATGACGGTGCTCCCGCCCCCGTCGGAAGAGGTGGTCTATGAGCGCATCTATGCGTGCAACTTCGGCATGCTCATGCGCCGGGAGCATCCACTGGCCGCCCTGCCTGCGGTAGCCCACCGGGAGCTGGCAGGGGTACACCTGGCCATCGACGGCTCCCGGGTCAACAAGGAGACCTTCTGCGCCGCGGAGAACAGCAAGTTCGGCCTGACTCCCATCATCGACTACGACGTACGGCACTTGGACCTTCTCACCTCCCTGGTGGAGTCCAACAACTGTGTCTCCATTGTCCCCGCCGTCAAGTACAAGGAGCTCTCTCTTCAGGGCAAACACCCCGACCTGGTGTTCCGGGAGTATGCCGACGGCGCGCCCACCGCCTACTGGGGCATCGCCTATAACAAGCGCCGTCCCCTGACGGAGCTGGGCCAGTGCTTCCGCGCCTTTGTCCAGAGCTACTTCACCTCCATCGACACCCGCTACGCTGATGCCCAGGAGCCTTCCGCCGGCTAACAGTTCAGCCCCGCCCCCGGCATGGCCAGGGGCGGGGCTGTGTGTTCCCGGCGGGCGGAATAGTGTCCTACCGGCAAGGCGGTGGGCACCGCATTGGCCACCGCCAGCTCCTCCCGGGCAAAGTAGTCGTGGAGTGTGAGTCCCCGGTCCGCCGCCAGCGCCGCCGTCTGGGGGCCCACCATACCGGCGCAGATCACCTGCCCCGGCCGCAAAGCGTCCAGCACCAGGGCCAGGGGGTGCTTCCGCCCGGACAGGGGCGCGTTGAGCAGGCTGCCCTCCCCCGCCGCCGGCAGGGGGAGCACCACACAGTCCGCCAGGGCGGCCCCCTCCAGGCTCTCCTCCATCTCCACCCCGTCCAGCGCGCCCAGCCGCTCCAGCGCATAGGCGTGCACCGTGTGCCCGTCTGCGGCCAGCAGCTCGGCCAGCTTGGCCTGCCTCATATCGCCCCCCGCCACCCACAAATTCAGTTCATTCCGCATGGAATGCGCCTCCCTTCAACGTGACTACTCCCATCGTATTCCCGCGCCGGAAAAGGGTGCGTCCGCCCCGGGCGGACATTTCCCTTGAAAAAAGACGAATTCTGCGGTATAGTAGATCGGATTCTGTTGGAATGAGGAGGAATGGATTTATGACGGAAAAGAGGCACCAGTGGGCCTCCAACTTGGGCTTCATCCTGGCCGCAGCCGGCTCTGCGGTGGGCCTGGGCAACATCTGGAAATTTCCCGGCAAGGTGGGCGCCTACGGCGGCGGCGCCTTCCTGCTGTGTTATCTGCTGATCGTGTTCCTGGTGGGCTTTCCGGTCATGCTGGCGGAGCTGTCCATCGGCCGGGCCACCCAGAAGAATGTGGTGGGGGCCTTCCGCACTCTGAACCCCCGGTGGCGGTTCGCGGGATACATCGGCATCGTCACCCTGTTTGTCATCCTGTCCTACTACTGTGTGGTGGGGGGCTGGGTGCTCAAGTATGTCCAGATCTACGCCGCCGGCGCCCACTTCGGCGCCGGGCCGGGCGCCTATGCCGACTACTTCTCCGCCTTCAGTGCCCGTCCGGTGGAGCCCCTGCTGTGGGGCCTGGGCTTTCTGGTGCTGTGCATCGTGGTGGTGGTGCGGGGCGTGTCCCAGGGCATTGAGAAGGTGAGCAAGGTGCTCATGCCCCTGCTTTTCCTGCTGCTGGCGGGCCTGGTGGTCTACTCAGTCACCCGCCCCGGCGCGGGGGAGGGCCTGCGCTTCCTGTTCGGAATCGACCCCGCCAGGCTCAGCGGCGACACCCTGGTGGGCGCATTGGGACAGGCCTTTTTTTCCCTGTCCGTGGGCATGGGCATCATGGTGACCTACGGCTCCTACGTGCCCAAGTCGGAGAACCTGGCCAAAAGCGCCGGTTGGATCTGCGCGCTGGACACCCTGGTAGCCGTCATGGCCGCCCTGGCCATCGTCCCGGTGGTGATGATCACCCAGGGAGAGGAGGGACTGGGCATGGGCGGCGGCTTCGCCTTCATCAGCCTGCCCGCCATGTTTGCCGAGCTGCCCGGCGGCCGCTTTTTCGGCACGGCCTTCTTCGCCCTGCTCTTCCTGGCCGCCCTCACCAGCGCCATCAGCATCCTGGAGAGCCTGGTGGCCTTTCTCACCGAGGAATTCCACCTCTCCCGGGCCAGGGCGGCCATCGGCCTGTCGGTGCCCATGGCGCTGCTCAGCGCGGGCTACTCCCTCTCCCAGTCCGCCGGGCGGGGCATCAACCTGCCCTGGTTCGACTTCAAAAACGGGCTGCAGATGCTCCCCATGAACGCGGTGATGGAGAAGTTCACCGACAATCTGATGATCCCTCTGGGGGCGCTGTGCTTCTGCCTCTTTGTGGGCTGGGTGTGGGGCACCAAAGCCGCCGGGCAGGAGATCGCCGGCGAGCACGGCCTCCGGCGGATGCAGAAGCCCTGGGCCTTCGCGGTGCGCTTTCTCGCCCCTCTGGTCATCGTGGTCATCCTGTACTTCACCCTCGGCATGGGCGAGGGCCTCTCCTGACAAAAAAAGCGCGGACCGTTGTACGGTCCGCGCTTTTTTGCGGGAATACTAGCTCACAGGGTGTCCGCCCGGTAGGCCAGGGTGCGGCTCTCGCCGGGGGCCAGGACGATGCAGTGGGCTTTATCGGTGAATTCCGGCCCCTCCGCCGTCCCGGCGGCGC
>ERZ839947.3118-NODE-3118-length-10461-cov-3.879589_pt1 | contig 10461 bp, 10 predicted proteins | sample MGYA00519908_ERZ839947 | MGnify/ENA primary metagenome ERZ839947 (study PRJEB31850, sample SAMEA3708857) | human gut metagenome | biome: human gut; feature: human-associated habitat; material: faeces | place: China | collected 2014 ... | reverse complement strand
CATTGCAGTCCCGCAGCTTATCCGGCATGGCGGCGCCGCCGAGAGCCGTCTTGCGGCGGATGGATTCCCGGGCCTTTTTGGCGGCCTCTCTCGCCCGATTGGCAGTGAGAGCCTTATCCAGGATCATCCGGCCCACCTGGGGGTTCTCCTCCAGGAAGATCTCCAGCTTTTCGGAGACGATGTTATTCACCAGGGTCCGGATCTCACTGTTGCCCAACTTCGACTTGGTCTGGCCCTCAAACTGGGCCTCTGTCAGCTTGACGGAAATGACGCAGGTGAGGCCCTCCCGGCAGTCCTCGCCGGAGACCTTCTCGTCATCCTTCAGCAGCTTGATCTTCCGGCCGTAGGCGTTCAGCACATTGGTGAGAGCCCGCTTGAAGCCCTCCTCGTGCATGCCGCCCTCCGGCGTGTGGACGTTGTTGGCGAAGGAGAGGATCGTCTCGTTATAGCCGTCGTTATACTGCATGGCCACTTCCGCCACGGAGTCCTCTCGGGCTCCGGACATGTAAATCACGTCGTTGTGAAGCACATCCTTGCTCTTGTTCAGCCAGGTAACAAACTCCCGGATGCCGCCCTCGAAGCACATGTTGTCCTCCTGCTCCCGTCCGGGGCGGGCGTCCACAGTGCGGATGCACAGGCCAGCGTTCAGGAACGCCTCCTCCCGCATCCGGGTGTGGAGGGTATCGTAATTGTACTCCGTATCCTCGAACATCTCCGGGTCCGGCTTGAAGGTGACAGTGGTGCCGGTGTGGTCTGTATCTCCCACAATGGTCATGGGCTGGGTCACATTGCCCCTGGAGAACTTCATCTCATAGATATGTCCGTCCCGGTGGACCTGGACCGTCAGCCATTCGGAAAGGGCGTTCACCACACTGGCGCCCACGCCGTGGAGACCGCCGGAGACCTTATAGCCTCCGCCGCCGAACTTGCCGCCGGCGTGCAGCACGGTGTACACCACCTCCAGCGCCGGGCGGCCGGTCTGCTTCTGGATATCCACGGGGATACCACGTCCGTTATCGGTGACGGTGATGGTATTGCCCTCGTTGATGGTGACGGTGATATCCGTGCAGTAGCCCGCCAGCGCTTCATCGATGGCGTTGTCCACGATCTCGTAGACTAAATGGTGCAATCCGGAGGCGGAGGTGGAGCCGATATACATACCGGGGCGCTTGCGCACCGCCTCCAGTCCCTCCAGCACCTGAATTTCCGAAGCGTCATACTCCGTGGTGACGGCGGTTACTTTTTCCAGTTCAGACATGGGTTCTTTCCTTTCCTTGCCCGCCGGTGACGGCAGGTTGATCGTTTTCCGTGCGCTTCTGAAGCGTCTGTGTGTTCAGCTGGGAGATATAGACCAGCTGCTTATGGTAAGGGTGGTCGCACACCAGAAATGACTTGGGGATATCGTCGCAGGCGTCCAGCACCACGCCGTCCCTCTCCGCCCGGTCCAGAAACTCTCTGGTTCGGGGGGACTGGGAGGTGATGTCCAGATCGAACACGCCGATGATGCGGCGGCGGCTGACCATGACGTTCTTGCCGATGTGCAGATAGCTCATGTCAGCACCTCCCCGCCGCGGATATGGAACACCTTGCCGGAGAGCAGGGTGTCCAGCCGGTCGTTTTCGCAGCAGGTGATGAACACCTGCCCCCCGGCGATGCGGTTGAGGACATACTCCTGCCGCCGGGGATCCAGCTCCGACAGCACGTCATCCAGCAGCATGATGGGGTATTCCCCCATGGTGTTTTTATGAATTTCCCGATCCGCCAGCTTCAGGGCCAGCGCCGCCGTGCGGACCTGTCCCTGTGAGCAGAACTGCCGGGCGCTGCGGCCGTTGACCAGCACTTCCAGATCGTCCTTATGGGGGCCGGAGAGGCACAGCCGGGAGGCGATCTCCGCCTGCTCATGGCTCTGCTGATGCTCCATCAGGGCCGCAAACAGCTGCTCCTGCGGGAGAAAGGGGTCGTGAACGGTGCTGACCGTCTGATATCGCAGCTCCAACTCCTCCCGCTGGCCGGAGCACTCGTAGTGGGCCTGCGCCGCATACTCCGCCAGCGCCCGGCAGTAACGGGCCCGGTAGTGGATCAGCACCGCTCCCACCTGACACAGCCGCCGGTTGAAGTCCGGCAGGGTGGCCAGCAGCTGGGGGTAGTCGCCGCTGTCCCGGAGAATGCGGGTCTTGTGCTCATAGAGCCGGTGGTATTCCGCCAGCGCCTCCCCGTACCGGGGCCGCAGCTGGCAGAGGGACAGATCCATGAACCGCCGGCGGGCGGCAGCCCCCTCCCGAATGAGCATCAGATCCTCCGGGGAGAAAAACACGGTGTGCAGCACGTCGGAGAGGGCGGCGTTGTTCTTGGCGGGAACGCCGTTGACGCTGGCCTTGCGGCGGCGGCCACGGAACAGCTCTACCTCCGTGCGGAACTCCCGATCCCGTGTGAACATCTGCCCCAGGATGTATGCCTTGTCCCGGTCGAAGCCGATAAGCTCCCGGTCCGCTCTGGCCCGTGGCGACTTGCCGCAGGAGAGATAGACCATGGCCTCCAGCAGATTCGTCTTACCCTGTGCGTTCTCGCCATAGATCACGTTGCAGCTGTCGTGGAAGGTCAGGGACTGCCGGTCGTAGTTGCGGAAGCCCTCCAGCGTCAGGGCGTCAATCCGCATAGCGCACGCCGTAGTGCAGGCCCTCGGCCTCCACGTCGTCGCCGGGGCGGATTTTCTTGCCCCGCTGGGTGCAGACCTCGCCGTTGACCAGTACTTGGCCCTCCTGAATGAGGAGCTTGGCTTCGCCGCCGGTGGCGGTGACGGCCGCCAGCTTCAACAGGTCCTGAAGCTTGATGTATTCTGTGGTGATGGTGATGGTTTCCATAGATGTCCTCCTGTGAGGTGATGAGGTGGGGTTTCTTTTTTGCCTCCGGCGGGGTACTTTCTGCCAATAGCGGCAGAAAGTACCCAAAGAACGCCAGCAGAAACCCATGGTTTCTGCACTTCCTTTGGCGGGTGCAAGAGTTGCTGCCTAAGTCCTGCCGAAGCAGGGAATTGACGTATTTCTACTCACGCTGCCGCTGCATTGGGAGTTTGAAGGAACGTGCTGTTCTACCGTGGGAAACGGATTGCCCCAGCGGTAAACGTAATATTTTCTTCGCCTGAGTGGGAGCGGCAGCGGGTCTGTTGCTGAGTCAATTCCCATTATGTCCCATAACGAACGCAACTCTTGAGAGTAAAGGAAGTCTTGAAACCATCGGTTTCAAGCGGCGTTTTTTGCATACTTTTTGCTGCTGTTGGCAAAAAGTATGCCGCCGGAGGCATAAAAAGCTACTGGAAAAACAGGCTGCCGGAGACAAGCAAAACGCCCCGTTCAACAACTATCCGTATAATCCTCTCTCTATATTTCAGTTTGTTATCATGCCTTCAGCCGCACCGGCAGGACCATATAGAGAAAATTCTCCTCCCCTTCCACGGGGGTCATGATGCAGGGAGAGATGCCGGTGTTCAGCTCCATCTTCACCTTCTCCGCCGGGGCATAGCGCAGGGCGTCCATGAAGAAGCGGTTATTAAAGCCGATCTCCAGCCCCTGACCGTCGCCCTCCACGGGGCAGATGTCCTTAGCCTCGCCGTTGCCGGTCTTGGCGGACAGGTACACCCGGCCGGCATCAAAGATGCAGTGGACGGGGCTTTTCAGTTTCTCACTGATGACCACGCTGACACGGTCCAGACTGTTGAGCATGGCCTTGGTATCCACCAGAATGGAGATGGGATTGTTTCGGGGGATGGCGTTGCGGTAATCCAGAAATTCGCCCTCCAGACGGCGGCAGATCAGCTGGGTGGAGCCGGTCTCGAACATCAGGTGGCGCTTGCCCTGAATGATGGTCATGAGATCGTCGCTGTCCTCGCAGATCTTCTCCACCTCGTTGAGGGCGGAGCCGGGGGCCACGAACCGGAAGGCGCCGCCGTCGATGCGCTCCAGCGGCTCCCGCCGCAGAGCCAGACGGAAGCCGTCCACGGACACCATGGTCAGGCCCTGCTCGTTGATCTCAAAGAGGGAGCCGGTGTGGATGGGACGGGTCTCGTTGGTGGAGACGGCGAAGCTGGTCTGGTTGATCATGGCCTTCAGGATCCCCTGCTGGATGGCCACGGAATACTCGTCGTCCACCTCCGGCAGCTCCGGGTAGTCCTCGGCGGACAGGCCCATGATCTCAAAGCTGGCGTCGCCGCAGGTCAGGCGCACCATATATTTCTCATCCGCCGCAAACACCACCAGATCGTCCGGCAGCTTCCGGATGATCTCACCGAACAGGCGGGCGTTGAGGACGATGCGGCCCTCCTCGTGGACCTCGGCCTCAAAGGCGGTGCGGATGCCGGTCTGCATATTGTAGCCCGACATGGTCAGCCGGTCGCTGCCCTCTACCAAAATGCCCTCCAGTGCTGGGATGGAGCTTTTGGCGGCCACGGCACGGGACACGGTATTGACGGCGCTTTGCAGCAGCGCTTTTTCGCAGGAGAAACGGAGCATATTCTTATTCCTTTCTTGTCGAACGATTTTTGTCATGCTTCTCAGAAAGAGAACATAAACTAATCTTTTATTCAGTAACAGCCGCAGTAGAGAATTTTCTTGTGGAAAACAGCCGCAAACCCTTGCTGCGACACGGTTTTTTCTCCACTGCTGTTTGTGGACGAAACCTCCCCTTTTTCCACAGGGAACGACGGTGTTTTTTTGTCCCCATCTTTTCCCTGTGGAATCCACAGAGTCTTGTGGAAAAGTGGGGTCAGCGTTTGGCGTTGATGTTGGTGGTGATCTCCTTCACTACCTCGGCAAAGGCTGGGTCGGTACGCATCTGCTTCTCCACCTTATCCAGCGAGTGCAGCACCGTGGTGTGGTCCCGGTCACCAAATTCCTTGCCGATGTCGTTGAGGGAGAGATTGGTCATGCGGCGGATGAGGTACATGGCGATCTGCCGGGCGTTGACCTCGTTGCGGCCCCGGCGCTGGCCACGGAGCACATCCTCCTCCACGCTGAAATACTTGCAGATATAGCTGATGATCACCGACGGCGAGGGGATGTACTCGTTGCTCTTTTGCAGCATATCCCGTACGGCCCGGCCCACGGATTGCTCATCTACCTGATCGCCCAGCAGATCCCGGTAGGCCAGCAGCTTATTCAGGGTCCCCTCGATCTGCCGCACGTTGGCGGTGACGTTCTCGGCGATGTAGCCGTAGATCTCGTCGGGGAGCTTTACCCCCAGCATGGCGGCCTTGTTCTTGATGATGGCCAGTCTCGTCTCGAAGTCGGGAGGGGCCACATCCACCATAAGGCCCGACACGAAGCGGCTTTGCAGCCGGTCCTCCAGCTGGGTCATCTCACGGGGCGGACGGTCGGAGGTCAGCACGATCTGCCGCCCGGATTCGTACAGGGTGTTGAAGGTGTGGAAGAACTCCTCCTGGGTCTGCTTCTTGCCGGCGATAAACTGGATATCGTCCACCAGCAGGATGCCTGCCTGCCGGTACTTCTCCCGGAACTCGGCGTTGCTGCCCTCCCGGATGGATGCGATCAACTCGTTGGTGAAGTCGTCGCCCTTGATGTACACGATCCGCAGGTCCTCCCGCTTGCGCTTGACCTGATGGGCGATGGCGTAGAGCAGATGGGTCTTGCCCAGTCCGGAGTCGCCGTAGATGAACAGAGGATTGAAGTTTTCCGCCGGCTTATCCGCCACGGCCCGTGCCGCCGCATAGGCCAGCTTGTTCTGCGGCCCCACCACATACGTCTCGAAGGTGAAGGCGTCGGAATCCAGCAGGGAGCCGGGCTGATCCGGTGCCACACCGTGATAGGCAGCCAGCTGCTCGTCGTTGAGGATCTTCACCTCCAGATCGGAGGAGAAGATGTCCTTCAGCGCCGCCTTGATGTGCTTCATGAAACGGGTCTCGATGGTGCTTTTTTTGAAGGAGTTGCTGCAATGCAGCACGAAGGCGGAGTCCTCCATGGTGACCACGTCTACCTCGTCGAACCATGTGCGGATGGTGGTCTCGCTGAGCTGCTCCTGTAATCGGCTTAGTACGCTCTGCCATACGTCAGAAATGGAATTCAATGAAAGCGCCCCTTTCCCCTGATGGATCTCTATCTCTGTATTTGAAAAAAATTTATCCGAGAATAGTATAGCAGAAACCCCCGGAAAAGTCTACACTTATTCTAATATAAGCTGCAAAAAATGACACACCGGAAGGCACGAGATGTAGGGAGAAAAACCGGAGGAAAACCACCAGATTTTAGGCTTTTGCCGAAAAAACACACCGCTTTTCATAAGAACCCGCTCTTTTCCCCTTCAGATTTTTGTTGACAGGCGGAAAAAGCTCATGTATAATGACAAATGCGCTTATTATAAGCGCCTGACGAATGTCAACTGCGGCCGTGGGAGAATGCTTCCCACCCGCCGTCGAGTATGTGTGGCAGAGGCTTTTTCTGCCGCCTGATCTTACAAAAGATGGAGGTGTCATGCAATGTTCCGTACCTATCAGCCCAAGAAGCGTCAGCGCTCCAAGGAGCACGGCTTCCGCAAGAGAATGGCCACCCGCAACGGCCGTAAGGTGCTGGCTCGCCGCCGTGCCAAGGGCCGTGCTCGCCTGACCCATTGAGGTCACGGAAAGTGCATCGGTCATAGATAATCAAACAGGGACGGTGGATGGGAAAAACCGCCGTCCCTATTGGTCTATGTAATTCAGATTGGTAAAAGAGGACGCTATGAAGGCAGCCGTCACGGTAAAAGAGAATTATGAGTTCCGCCGCATCTACCGCAAGGGGAAGAGTCTGGTGTCGCCGCAGATGGTGCTGTATTGGCAGAAAAACCGTCAGGGACAGTCCCGTCTGGGGATCACCGTCAGCACCAAGCTGGGCCACGCCGTGGTCCGCAATCGGGTGCGCCGCCGCTTCCGGGAGCTGTACCGGCTCCACAAGCCGGAGATGCAGCCGGGCTACGACGTGATTTTAGTGGCCCGTGGGCGGGCCGTCCGCAGCACCTATCAGCAGCTGGACGAGACGTATCTCCACCTGCTGCGGCAGGCGGGCCTTGTGCCGGAGGAGACGGCATGAAGCGGGCGCTTTTGAAGCTGTTCCGGTTCTACCAGACCTCCGTCTCCCCTCTTTTTCCGCCCCGGTGCCGCTATATCCCCACCTGCTCGGAGTATGCCGTGGAGGCGGTGGAGAAATACGGCGCCGCCAAGGGCGGCCTTCTGGCCCTGCGCCGTCTGATGCGATGCCATCCTTTCCACAAGGGCGGGTATGACCCTGTCCCCTGACGCAACAGCCTCGTTTTTCCCATCCCATTATAAAACGGAGGTATCTACCCCATGTTTGCACAAATCGGCTATTACATCTGCGTGCCGTTTGCGTGGCTGACCCGGCTGTTTTACAGTCTCACCGGGTCCTACGGTCTGGCTCTGATCCTCTTCACTCTGGTGGTGAAGCTGGTGATCCTGCCCTTCCAGCTCAAGAGCAAGAAGAGTATGCTCCGGATGAACCGGATGCAGGGCAAGGTGAAGGATATCCAGACCCGCTTCGCCAACAATCGGGAGCGCCAGCAGCAGGAGATGGCGGAACTGTACGCCCGTGAGGGCGTGAACCCCATGTCCGGCTGCCTGTGGTCCTTTATCCCCTTCCCCATCCTGATCGCCCTGTACGCCATCATCCGTACCCCTCTGCGGTACTTCATGAGCCTGTCCACCTCCGTCATCGAGGAGATCGGCACGCTGGCAGGTACGCTGGGCTATGAGGCCAGCAACAACACCTATGACCAGATCTATCTGGCCAAGTTCATCCATGAGCACTGGGAGAGCTTCGCCGGGAAGTTCGATGGTCTGGTGGACCTGAACTACAGCTTCCTTGGGATGGATCTGGCGTCTCAGCCCTCCACGCTGCTGAGCCAGTTCCCCGGCGGCGGCTGGCCCGTGTGGGGCATCCTGCTGCTGCCTGTGATCTCGGCGGCGGCCCAGCTGGTGATGAGCATCATCACCATGCGCACCAACAGCACCGAGGGCGCAGGCTCCGCCAAGACCATGATGTACCTGATGCCCCTGATGACCCTGTGGATGGGCTATATGCTGCCCGCCGCACTGTGCATCTACTGGATCGCCAACACCGTGTTCTCCCTGATCCAGGAGGTGACTCTCAACAAGTACTTCAATAAGATCCTGGATCGTGAGGAGACCGAGAAGGAAAAGGCCGCCCGTGAAAAGCGTTACGCCAAGTACCAGAAGCAGAAGGAACTCATGGCCCAGCAGCAGATGAACGGCGGTGGCCGCAATGACCGCAAGCCCCAGCCCAAGAAGAAAAAGCAGGGCGGCGAGGAAAAGCGCAGCGGCACCAATGAAAACGGACGTGTGGGCCAGCGGCCTTATGCACGTGGCCGTGCCTATGATGAAAAGCACTACGAATAAGGAGTTTTGTCTATGAGCTATATCGAAGTAACGGGCAAGACCGAGGAGGAGGCTGTCCGTAAGGCGCTGACCCAGTTGGGTCTGGAGCGGGACGACGTATCTTTGGAGATCTTGGAGCGTGCCAAGAGCGGCTTTCTGGGCATCGGCGGTTCGCCCGCCCGTATCCGTGTGACCTACGGCACCGACGAGCCGGAGGAGAAGAAGGCCGAGCCCACCAAAAAGGTGGAAAAGAAGCCGGAGCCCAAGGCAGAGGTGAAAAAGCCGGAGGTAAAGCCCGAACCCAAGAAGCAGGAGCCTAAAAAGCCGGAGACGAAGCCGGTGGAGAAGGCCCCGGAGCAGAAGACTGTGACGGTCGGGACCTGCGACGACGATAACGCCCGCCGCATCCGGGAGTTCCTGGAGGGTCTGCTGCAGCACATGAACAGCCCCGCTCAGGTGAATGTGGCGCTGGAGGAGAAGGGCCGGTATCAGGTGACGCTGGAGGGCGAGAAGCTGGGTCAGCTCATCGGCCGCCGCGGCGAGACGCTGGACGCCATCCAGCAGCTGACCAACTACGCCGTCAACTCCGGTGCGGATAAGCGCATCCGGGTCCACGTGGACGCCGAGAACTATCGGGCCAAGCGGGAGCAGAGTCTGGAGTCTCTGGCCCGGAAGGTGGCCGGCAAGGTCACCAAGTATCGCCGCAGCGTGACGCTGGAGCCTATGAACGCCTATGAGCGCCATGTGATCCATGCCGCCCTGCAGGACGAGCCGGGCATCACCACCTACTCCATCGGCAGCGAGCCCAACCGCCGTGTGGTGGTGAGCTACGACCGGGAGAAGCGCCAGTAAGGCAGCGCTGCCCCATAGGAAATATGCCCCTGCCCCTACCTAGGGGCGGGGGCGTTTTTGCTTTCGGGAGGGGGGATCCGCACTTCCCAATGGGAGACGTATCATTTTCTCCATCCGGCAGAAAGCGATCCGTCGGAGGCATCAGGTAAAAACGAAAAAAGAGTTCCCCATGCTCTGCATGGGGAACTCTTTATACACAGAATTGGCTGATCCGTCCCGGAGAATTACTGGATCTTCTCCCCGGCGGCTTCCTTGGCCCGGATCTCCTTCATGGCATCCTTGTGAGACAGGTTCCAGCGGCCCTTCTCATCGATCTCCATGAACTTGACCCACATCATGTCGCCCACCTTGCAGGCGTCCTCCACCTTCTCGATGCGCTTGTCGGCCAGCTTGGAGATATGCACCAGACCGTCCTTGCCGGGAGCGATCTCCACGAAGGCGCCGAAGGTCATCAGGCGCACGACACGGCCGTAGTACAGCTTGCCCACCTCCGGCACAAAGACGATATCATCGATGCACTTCTTGGCGATGGCGCAGCTCTCGGCGTCGGGAGAGGCAATGTGGATGGTGCCGTCGTCGTCGATGTCGATCTTGGCGCCGGACTCGGCCACGATCTTCTGAATGACGCTGCCGCCCTTGCCGATGACCTCACGGATGCGGTCGGGATCGATGTGCATGGTGAGCATCTTGGGGGCGTACTTGCTGACCTCAGGCCGGGGCTCGGCAATGCAGGGCAGCATGATCTGATCCAAGATCTGGCACCGGGCATCGTAGGTGATGTCCAGAGCGTTGCGGATGATCTCCATGGTCAGGCCGTCGTTCTTCAGGTCCATCTGAATGGCGGTGATGCCCTTCTTGGTACCGGCCACCTTGAAGTCCATCTCGCCGTGGAAGTCCTCCACGCCCTGAATGTCGATGAAGGTGGTGAAGGAACCGTCGTCGTCCTGGATCAAACCGCAGGAAATACCGGCCACAGGGGCGGAGATGGGTACACCGGCATCCATCAGAGCCAGCGTAGAGCCGCAGATGGAGCCCTGAGAGGTGGAGCCGTTGGAGGACACCACCTCAGACACCACACGGATGGCATAGGGGAACTCCTCCACCGGGGGGATCACAGGCAGCAGGGCCCGCTCTGCCAGAGCGCCGTGGCCGATCTCACGACGGCCGGGGCTGCGGGCGGGCTTGGCTTCGCCCACGGAGTAGCCGGGGAAGTT
>ERZ839947.3114-NODE-3114-length-10476-cov-175.035889_pt1 | contig 10476 bp, 7 predicted proteins | sample MGYA00519908_ERZ839947 | MGnify/ENA primary metagenome ERZ839947 (study PRJEB31850, sample SAMEA3708857) | human gut metagenome | biome: human gut; feature: human-associated habitat; material: faeces | place: China | collected 2014 ... | reverse complement strand
CACAAGGGGGCAGAATCGCTTGGTTTTAGGGGGCAGCTTACACTGGATTTTCCACTTCAATCTCTTTCCATTCATAAAACCACAGGTACATGATGCCGACTGCCAGCAGGCACATCAATAAATAACCTGCGGCAATCAGCGTGCGGAGAAATTTTGTTCCTATGGTACTTCTCATTTGATTATTCCTTTTTAATCATGCAGCCCGTAGTCCATCTAAAACCACAGGCTGCATACATTATAGCAATCTTTGTCAGCAATGACATTATCCCAAAGGATTGTCACCATCTTCGCCATTACCGGAACCGTCTGTGCTTCCGCCACCCTGCGCCGGGTCATCGTCCTTCGCATCGGCAGAAAGTTCAATCCATTCCAAATCATCGCTGTCCACAAGGGCACGGGTGTAGGTCTTGTTCGACAGCCGCTCCCGTTCGGGTGTGAACTGCACGCGCACCGCCTGCACCTGCTTGTCGAAGTCCGCCAAATCCTTCACGCCCTTCGTGTCGAGCGTGTAGCGGAAATAGCCCAGCCCCTTGATGTGGACGCTCTTGCCCTGCGCCATGCGCGTGTGCATCACGCCTGCGATGTCGCCCAACACGGCTTGCACGTCACTGTTACTTACTGTGAAGATTTTCGTCAAATCCTTTGCTATGGTCTCCGTTTCCACGGGCTTGCCCTGCACTACGGCTTGGGGATAGTAAACGCCCTGTTGCTTCTGAAACGCTTTTTCCCCAAAAGGCATAGTCTTACGTTTTTAATTGGTTGATGAATAATGTTTATTGTCTCACTCGGATGCCTTTGCAAGCATCCGTTTTGCTGTTGCCTGAACTAACCTCCACTCTTGATTTTCCGAAGTGCCACTTCGACCACCACAAAGTGGCACCTTGTGCGCCTCGAAGTGCCACTTTGTCTTTCACCAGCTTCCACCTCCCAACGCATGATACAGATTTATCATCCCCTGTATTTTGTCGAAATGATCGTTTGCTTCCGTCAGTTCAGCGGAGAGCAGGGATTGCTGAGCGGTAAGCACTTCCAAATAGGTGGTGCTACTGCTGTGTTCCATCAGCTGGCGGGTACTTTCCACGGTGCGGCGCAGAGCGGCTATCTGCTTGCCATCAAGTTGCAAACGGCGGTCGGCTGTCTGCCATTGTGCAAGAGCATCGTTCACCTCGCTACCCGCTTTCAGCAGACTTTGCTGGAAAGAGAGTAACGCTTCCTGTTGCTGTGCCTTGGCGATGCGCAGGTTGGCGATGTTACGCCCACGGTTGAAGAGGGGGTGTGTCAATGAGCCGACTGCACTCAGTAGCCAGCGTCCGGGATTGATAATGGCGGCACCGGTACTGTTTGTCCAACCTGCAGACCCGCCCAGCGTAATGCTGGGATAAAAGGCGGAGCGGGCGGCACCGGTGGCATAGAACGCCTGTGCCAGCGATGCTTCTGCCTGACGGATGTCGGGACGGCGGGCAAGCAACTGCAGGGGTACACCTACGGAGAGTGTATCGGGAAATTGCTGTTCTGTCAACGTACCGCGTTCGATATGGGAAGGCACATCGCCTAAGAGCAAGGAGATGGCATTTTCCTGTTTCTTGACTTGCTGTTCCAGAGTAAGCACATTCGTTTCCACGGTAAGCAGGTTGGCACGTGCCTGCTGCACGGCAGCTTCGGTGGTGTTGCCGAACTGCTTTTGCAGTTCCAACGTGCGCAACGACTCGCTCCAACTCTCGGCGGTGCAGCGGTTGATGTCGAGTTGTACATCCAACATCAGCAAGTTGTAATAACTGTTGGCAATTGTGGCGATGAGTTGTGTCTGCACTGCCTGCCGGTAAGCGCGGCTCTGCTCTAAGGCGGCACGGGCACCACGTTTGGCATTGGTCAGCTTGCCGAACAAGTCCAGCTCCCACTCGGCGGAAGCAGCAAGGGTGTAGGTCTTGGTCGTCTTGCTACCATCGAAGCTACTCAACGTACCTTGCGGGGCAAGCGACACTGAGGGCAGGTAGGCAAGGCGCGAAGACATCAGCGTGGCTTCTGCCTCCACCACTTTCAGACGTGCGACGTTAAGGTCGTTGTTATTCTCCAGTCCTCGCCGGATGAGGGATTGCAAGCGTGTGTCGGTGAACAGTTCGCTCCAATGCAAGGAGGCGATGGAGGCTGTGTCTTCCGCTTGTATGTCGGTGCCATACAGCCCATCGGTTTTCACTTCCTCCGGACGGGAGTAAGGTTTATAGACTCCGCACGAGGCAAGCAGCAGTGCGGTAACTGTTGTCAGTAATATATTTCTCATGATTCCTTTTCCTTTTTATGTTTCTTCAAATCTTCCATTTCACCTTGTATCGACCATTCGCCGGAGGAAACAGCCTGCATGGGACGTACCTTCTCTTGCAACCACTGGAAAGCAATGAACAGTGCCGGAACCACAAATAGCAAGGCAAGTGTACCGACCAGCATACCACCCACCGCACCGGAACCCAACGTGCGGTTACCGTTGGCTCCTACTCCCGTTGATACCATCAGCGGTAGCAGTCCGAACACCATTGTAAGGGCTGTCATTAGGATGGGGCGCAATCGCACCTTGGCGGCTCCAACGGCAGCTTGTATCAGCGACATGCCCGCCTGTCGGCGTTTGACGGCATATTCCGTTATCAGGATGGCGGTCTTTGCCAGCAATCCGATGAGCATAATCAAACCGGTCTGCATATAGATGTTATTCTCCAATCCCATCAGCTTGGCAAACAGGAAACTGCCCAGCAAGCCGAAAGGAAGGGCGAGCACCACGGCAAACGGGATGAGGAAACTTTCATAAAGTGCGCTCAGGATGAGATAGACCAGCACAAAGCAAATGGCGAAGATAATCACCGTGTTGCTGCTCGACTGACTTTCCTCGCGGGTGATGCCGCCAAACTCGTAGGTATAGCCTTTGGGCAATGCCGTGGACGCCGCTTCGCCGATGGCACGGATGGCGTCGCCGGAAGAATAGCCGTCGGCAGCCGAACCGTTGACCGCAATGGAGCCATAGAGGTTGAAGCGGTTGAGCGACTGTGGCCCGTAGGTCTTGGTAAGCCGGGCAAACTGGCTGATGGGAGCCATTTCACCGTTGCCGGTACGCACATAGAGGTGGTTCAGCGATTCCGGTGTGACCCGTGTGTCCGGCTCCGCCTGTATCATGACACGGTAGAGCTTGGAGAAACGGTTAAAATTGGAGACATACTGCCCGCCATAGTAACCGGACACCGTGGAAAGCACCTCTGCCGGAGAAAGCCCCGAACGTTCGCAACGGGCGGCATCAATGTCCAGCGTATATTGCGGATAGTCTGCTGAAAAAGCGGTATAGGCAGTCCCGATTTCCGGGCATTGGCTCAGGGAGGCAATGAATCCCTTGGTGGCATCGTCCAACTCACTGACAGGTTTGCCCGTCTTGTCCTGCACGTGCAGTTCAAAACCGTTCACCATGCCGTAGCCGTTAATCATGGGCGGGGCGGCGGCAAATAACTGCGCATCCGGTATTTTCTGTGAAAGGGTGTTGATGCGTCCGATGATAGAGTTTACATCATCTTCCTTGCCGTCACGTTCCGACCAGTCGCGCAGGGAGATGATAATCAGTCCCGCACTGGCTCCCGAACCGCTGAGCGAATATCCGCTGACGGTGGCATAATGCTTCACCTGCGGCATTTGTTGGATTTCCTTTTCCAACTGCGCCAATACTTGGGTGGTGCGGAAGAGCGAAGTGCCCGGCTTGGTATTGACGCTCACCATGACCGTACCCGTATCTTCATCGGGCACAAGTCCGGTCTTGGTAGTGCGCATCAGCACCACCACCAGCGCCACCGTAGCCACCAGCAGTCCCCATGTCACCACCCGATGGCGGCAGAAGTAGATGACACCCCGAACGTACCGCTTCACCAAGACCTCGAAAGCCGCATTGAACGCCTTGCGGAAGCGTGCCGAAAAACCGCTTTTCTCTTTGCCGTCCGCATCTATATAAGGTTCAAGCAGTAAGGCACACAGAGTCGGTGAAAGTGTCAAGGCATTGACTGCCGACAGTCCGACCGCCACCGCCATCGTGATGCCGAACTGCGTATAGAATACGCCGGACGTGCCGCCCATCATGGAAACCGGGATGAATACCGCCATGAACACCAGCGTAGAGGTAACGATGGCAGCCGTAATGCCCGACATGGCTTCGTTCGTCGCCATATACGATGAGTAGTAACCGGCATCGAACTTCGCCTGTACTGCCTCGACTACCACAATGGCATTGTCCACCACCGTACCGATGGCAAGCACCAGTGCGAACAGCGTCAGCAAGTTGATGGAAAAGCCCGCCACCGCCATGAAAGCGAACGTGCCGACCAAAGAGACGATAATGGATATGGTGGGAATCAGTGTCGAACGGATGTCCTGCAAAAACACATAAACCACCAGTACAACGAGAATGATAGCCTCTATCAGCGTCCAAAGCACATTCTCGATGGAGGCAAAGAGAAAGTCGTTCACGCTCAACAAGCTGGCAAACTTCAATCCTTCAGGCAAGTCTTCGGATATTTCATCTATCAGCGCATCAATCTCCTGTACCACCTCCGTAGCATTGGAACCGGCACTCTGGTAAGCCTCGGTGATACATCCCGCATGACCGTCCGTCATGGCACGATAGGTATAGGCTTCATCACCCAACTCGATGCGGGCAATATCTTTCAGACGCAAGATTTCTCCGTTGGAAAGCGAACGGATAACAATATCACCAAACTCTTCGGGCGTGGAGAAGCGTCCCCTATATTTGATGGTATATTCGTAGGCATTCTCGTGGTTCTCGCCGAAAGCACCCGTAGCCGATTCCAAATTCTGCTTTTCGAGGGCATTGGTCACGTCTGACGGTATCAGTTTGTACTGCGCCATCACGTCCGGTTTCAGCCAAATGCGCATGGAATAGTTGGATGCCAATACATTGAACTCACCCACACCGGCAATACGCTTGACGCGCGGCTCCACATTTATCTTCATGTAGTTGTTGATAAACTGCATATCGTATGAATCGTCCGGGCTGTAGAGGGCGACCACCTTCAATAGCGACTTCTGTTGTTTCTGCGTCTGCACCCCGATTTTGGTTACTTCGGCAGGAAGCAATCCCTGTGCCTTCGATACGCGGTTTTGCACATTGACTGCCGCCATGTCGGCATCAGTTCCCTGACGGAAATAGACATTCACTGTAACATCTCCCGTATTGGAGGCTTCCGAATGGATGTAGCTCATGTTCTCCACACCGTTGATGGCTTCCTCCAACGGGACAATGACCGACTTCTGCACCGTTTCGGCATTGGCACCGGGATAAGAAGTCGTTACTTGCACCGTGGGCGGCGCAATGTCTGGATATTGCTCCACAGGCAGCCCCGTCAGGGATATGATGCCCAACAAAACAATAATTACGGAAATAACGATGGAAAAGACCGGGCGGTCTATAAAGAATCGTAAATTCATAACTTCTTCCTCCTCTTATTACGGTTTTAAGGTTACGGCATCGCCGTTATTGAGCAAGCCTACGCCTGTAGTCACAATCACATCGCCAACATCCAATCCGGAAGTGACGGTATAGCGGATGCCGTCATGCACCGGATTGACTTCAATACGGGTAGCCACCGCCTTGCCATTCACTACCCGATAGACAAACAGCTTGTCCTGCAATTCGTAGGTGGCTTCTTGCGGAATGGGAATAGCATCCTGCAAGGTCTGCGGGATAAGTATATTTCCCGTGCTTCCGCTCAGCAGCACCCGTTCGGCGTTGGGGAATACGGCACGCAAGGAGCCACTTCCGGTCTGTCGGTCAAGTACGCCGCTGATGCTCTCAATACGCCCTTCCTTTTCATAGATAGTTCCATCACCCAGTTGCAGACGGACGGCAGGCATCTCTTCCAAGGTTCGGTTGATGGAGCCGTAACAGCGTATCAATGACTGCAATCGCTGCCCCGACATGGAGAAATAGACATACATCTCCGAATTATCCGATACGGAAGTAAGCGGTTGTGCCGAACCGGAACTGACCAATGTGCCCACGCGGTAAGGGATGGTGCCTATTACTCCGTTTGCGGGACTCTTTACTTCTGTATAAGAAAGGTCGTTGTGGGCATTCACCTCCTGCGCTTTGGCTTGTTCCAACGCGGCTTCGGCCACGAGAAGCGCATTGCGGGCTGTGGAGAGGTCATATTCCGAAATGACCTTTTCACGATGAAGTGCCTGCTTGCTTTCGTAGGTCAGCCGGGCGGTCTGTACCTGTGCTTCGGCAGAATGGACATTGGCAATAGCTGTCCGCAGGGCTGCTTGGTAAGGAACTTGGTCTATAATAAACAACCGTTCACCCCGACGTACCTCTTGCCCTTCTTTCACGCATACCTGTTGTATCGTCCCGGACACCTGCGGATAGATTTCAATGTCCTGCCTTCCCTGTACGGATGCGGAATAAGATTCGGTCAGCGTCACTTCTCCTTTTCCTACGGTCATGACCGAATAATTGACTTCTTCCTGCTCCGGTTCCGTTTGGTGACAGGCAGTAAATGATGTTGAACAGAGTATCAACGTACTCAAGAAATACTTTTTCATAAGTTCGATATGTTTTTGTTGTTTCTGTTTAGCAGATAATAAACTAAAATAAGGATTTGTGTCATTATTTCCGATAGGGGAACTGACAGCCAAAGTCCCGGAACGCCGATGACACGCGGTAACACAAGAAAAGCCGGAACTACGAAAACAAGACCTCGCAATAGCATGAGCAAGATGGCGGTCTTGAAACATCCAAGGCTTTGATAGTACCCCACACATACCAAATTGAGAGCGAAGAACAGAAATGCGACAGAGAAATAGGGAAGTCCCTCTTGTGCGATATTAGCGGCGGCATTTGATAGACGTTCAAACGCACCGAACGCTTGTTTCTGTTCCTCTTCTGTCATGCCTGTACCTGTATCTTCAACGACCAGTGTCAGAACTCCATTATCATATTCAGTAATCAAAGAAACACCGCCTTCTTCTGTGAACTTGACAGCGTTTGACAGCAGGTTATTCCCGATTTGTATTATTCGCTCTTTGTCGGTCAATACAATGGCATCGTGTCCAGTCTTCACGGACAAGGACAGCCCTTTGTTCACGGCAACAGGCATGAACTCCGTTTCAAGTGTGTGCGTGATTGCTGAAATCCGGCAGGGTGACAGACGGGGCTGTTCCTTGCCGTTGTCCAGGCGGAAGAAGTCAAGCAAAGTGTTAAGCATATCCCGCATACGGTCGGAGGATTGCAGTATGTTTTGGATATACTGCCCGGACTTATCCTCACACTGTTCTTTCCGTATCAGTCCGGCATAGCCTGTTATTGCTGTCAGCGGTGTGCGCAGTTCATGGGTGATAGTATGTACCGCCTTCTTCCTTGACGTTATCAGTGCCTCGTTCCGTTGTACGGATTGTTCCAGTTGCCTTATCAAATCAGTTGTCTTGTGCTTGTATTGTTTAATGCTTTTTGCATCACGATGTATGATGATGTAGGAAATTAACAACAATAGAAGAACGAATCCCATTAAACCGCCTACTTGCATAAATGACTTTTCACGCATGGCAACTATTTCGTTTTCCCGGCTTTGCAGTTCGGTTTGTACCTTTTCTTCTATTTGGCAAATCAATTCTTGCAGTTGTCTGTTAAGTTCTGCATTACGAGCTGCAAGGCTGTCGGCTTGTTCCGACAATTGGCGATCCTGCACTTTCTGTTCGCTGATTACGTTTCTATTGACCGAATGAAGGATAGTGGTTGATACTGCTGGAGTTACTTCCTTTTTTTTGCCGAATATGCCTAAGAAACCTTTTCGTTTTGGCTTTTTGGACTGTTCCTGCACACTTTTCTGTACAATAACCGGAATTTGATTGGCTATCTTCTTGTTAATAGATTGTTGTTCATCCATTAACCGGACTATCTGGAACATCTGTCGTTCCTTATCCTCTAAAAGACTGCGCACACTATCGATGCGCTCTGCTGGATAGGTGGCCTTGAAACGGCAGAGCATACTGTCCATTGCCATACGCCGTGCATGGTAATGCTCGATATCTTTATCGTTCCATTCCAGTATTGTTTCACCCAATAGAGAAAATTTTATCATTTGAATATTGATATTGTTTATTTCTTTTCGGAGCTCGTCTATTTTTTTATTGCCAAGTTCTAATGCTTCTATCTCCTGCCATTCATAGAGGCTATTATATGCCATACATCCGATAAGAATGGAGATAAGTATATATCCCAACCGTATTGCCTTATAGAAATTTCCTGACCGCTCCATTATTTTAATGACATTGATTTTTGGAACATGAATAAAAGTTTATCTTTTTCGTTCATGCGGATATTATCAGAATAACCGTCTTTTGTTATTTGATACCCACATGGCTTAACCATAAAAATGCCTAAGCCCTTAGTGTACGAACTTACTTCTGAGGCATAGTCTTTACTTGTATTTAATGGAACTTTCCCTTTAATATGACACCACTCATTATTACAACTGATGTCTTCAATCTCAGACATCAGTTTTTGCAAATCTGTAATAGCTTTGGAACTCGCTACTTGGGGTATCTGCAACTCAAAACAGAGCATCGGTTCGAGAATGTCCACACCTGACTGTTGCAAAGCCAGCCTGAAGACATAAGGGGTCAGCTGTCTGAAATCAGCAGGTGTACTTACCGGGCTATAATACTCGGCTTGAGTAAAAGTTACTTTCAGATCTGTCACTTCCCATCCATGTAAACCAGATTGGCAAGACATACGAATCCCTTCAAAAACGGCATTTTGAAAAGAATGGTTCAGATAACCATAGGAGATGTCACTTTCGATTTGCAACCCTGCCCCTAACGGTAAGGGTTCAAGAGTCAGCCCTATTGTGGCCCAGTAAGGGTTGGGTGGTACTTCGATCTGAATAATCTTATTGACCTTTTTTATAGGTCGTTCTTTGTAGATAGTCTTGATCTCATCAAAATGGACCTTTACGGAAAATCGTTCTTCCAGCAATGTCTGTATGATTTCCTTTTGGGTCAAACCATATAACGAGATTTCCAATTCATCACTATATGAGTTTATGGAAAAGGACAAAGACGGGTCTTCAATCCACAATGTATTCAGAGCGGATATCACCTTGCTTCTCTCTTCGGGCTTATTTGGCCGGACGGAGGATTTGAGAGCGGGATGCTGATGAGATAATCCTTGAATCAAACAAGGTTTAGCACCTAAATAATCTCCGATTCGAAAATCTTCTATATCTTCTACAATCGCGATATCATTGGCACCCACTTCATCAACATTTATCTCTCTGCCCTGATAAATAGTCTTTAGATTTTTAATCTTGATGAATTTTTCCGAATCGTTGATTCTTACAACGTCTCGAAGTCTCAGACTTCCGTCAATTATTTTAAGAAAACTTCTTTTATGCCCTTTGGGGTCATGCTCTATCTTATAGAGATAAGCTGAAAGTCTGTTTGAGACTGATGCCGGAGGAAGTATAAAAGAAGAAATGGCGTCCAACAACTCATTGATACCGATATTGAACATTGCTGATCCATGTAGCACCGGATAGACTTTGGCTTTTGCCACAAGAGCGATTATCGTATTCCAATAATCAGCCGGTGAAATTTCGCTATCCGCCAAATATCGTTCTAATATATCGTCGTCATGGTTGCATACAAATTCTTTGTATTCTTCCTTTATATATGTTTGGGAGCAAACCGGATAAACCGATCCATCGACAACAGTTTGCATAAACAGGACATCTTGCGACAGATTTGTTTTTATATCCATATACAAACGCTCCAAATTCACACCGGCACGGTCAATCTTATTGATAAATATAATTGTCGGGATTTGCAGCTTTTGTAAAGTACTGAACAGCAACTTTGTCTGCGCTTGTATGCCTTCCTTTGCGGATAAGATGAGGACTGCTCCATCAAGCATTTTGAATGTCCGCTCCACTTCCGCAATAAAATCCATGTGTCCCGGAGTGTCAATGATATTGCATTTCACTCCATTCCAGATAATAGATGTCGTAGAAGCCCGGACAGTAATTCCTCTACGTTTCTCTATATCCATAGAGTCCGTTATGGTGTCACCATTATCCACACGGCCGCACTTTTCCGTTGCTCCACTGGCAAACAGCAGATTCTCGGTTACGGAAGTTTTTCCTGCATCAATGTGAGCAAGAATTCCTAAATTTATAATATTCATTTGGATTAAGCAATAATATACTACAGTAGATGCATTGTCGAAACGCACCTTTTAATACCTCCTCGTAGCATATGAGAACTACAGGATTACTAACTCGTATTAATATGTATATTATTACTGCCGCATAACGATTACAAAATTACACAAAAAAATATATCTAACAAAAGTGGGAGGATTTTTTAACTTTTTACCATAGACATTTTATTAGGGAAGCGTAGGTTCAACTGGCAAGTACAAATAAGTAGAAATGTTTGAAC
>ERZ839947.3113-NODE-3113-length-10479-cov-2.513047_pt1 | contig 10479 bp, 17 predicted proteins | sample MGYA00519908_ERZ839947 | MGnify/ENA primary metagenome ERZ839947 (study PRJEB31850, sample SAMEA3708857) | human gut metagenome | biome: human gut; feature: human-associated habitat; material: faeces | place: China | collected 2014 ... | reverse complement strand
AACACCTTGAATGCCTTGTCTATCACTTCTTCCCGGTTGGTAATCATATCGGATTATCCTCTTTTATGTTTCTTTTTGCGAAGGTGTGCTTTTTATTTTGAAGTTTTTACGTTAGTTCGTTTACATCAAAGCCGTCAAATCGCAGTATATACAAAAGAAAAAAGCAGTTATCTTTTTAGATAACTGCTTGATTTTCAAGTGATCCGCTTGGGATTGTGTTATAAAACTTATTTATTTGATTATCACATTGTTATATAGGTTTATTACTGCATGGTATCACAATAGTATCTTTTTTATTTTGCTAATCTGTTCTTCGTATTTCCAGGTATCATCTATCATATTGCCTTTCCCAGAACATAGCCACTTAACATTAAGCATAGGGAATGCTTCGGAAATCCGGGATATTATATCACTTCCTATCGTTCCTCTGCCTTTTCCACTTTTATCCGAATTACTGATATATCCATTTCCTATATTACAGTATACTTCAAAGGAGCTATATCCTTTTACAATTTTCAGTTCATACCTTGCATAGTGAGCAAATGTCTTTAGCCTGTCTATCGCCCTTTCGTTTTGTTCTGTATTTTTTTTCATTAAATATTTAGTAATAATTTTATTTCACAAAAACATGCTTAATAACATATTAATATTCAAAACATTTATTGAACAATGATGTTATATGTTATACAAACTATCATTTTTAATAAACAAAATAATATCATGGAAGAAGTTAACCTTTCTGCGCCCTGTATGATGAAGCAAATTAAAATTCTTACGCAACAATTACTACGACTATCCGAGGACCTTGAATTGGCCCACGAAAGAATTTCCGTATTGGAAAAAGACTTTGAAACGCATAAATCTGAACTGCACCATAAACATCCGGTTTATAAAATGAATATATTACATTCAAAAGTTACCGGATTTTAAGAATAAGCAAGAACCGCCCCTACAAAATAGGGATTGTTCTTAAGCTGTCTTTTTTTCTTCCAATACATTTTTTACGTCTAAAAGCGCTTGTTCAAGTTCGTCTCTTGCTTTCGCAATAGTCTGTTCAAGCTCGTTAAACTGTTTTTTCAGTTTACCAAAAAGCCTTTCGTATCTTGAAACGGTTGTTTCATACAGCCTTGACAGCTCATCGTAAGAGAGAGACACGGAATCTGTGTCCTGCTGACTCGAACCGCTATCTTCATCTTCTATGAACATAGGTCCTTTGCCGGTGAGGATGTAGTTGGCGTTGACTTGGTATGTTTGGCAAAACTCTTGCAACGTATTCATAGATACACCGCATATTCCACGCCTTATTTTAGACATGGTGGCTTTTGATAGATTTTCCAAAGTGTTCCACACCTTGTAATCGGTAAGTTCCAACTTTTCTATCGTCTCTAAAAAACGATAAGTGTAATCGTTAAACGCTTCCATAATTTATATTTTTTTTAATCAGTGACCAAAATTGTTACCACAATATTGCTGGTAACAAAAAGTATTACTATCTTTGCATCTGTAACAAGTAGCAGTTGTTGAATGACATAGTTTATATTATCCCTTTCCGGGCTAATTATATGAGATGAATCCTGTGATAGCTGCTACCTATTACGGGATTCATTCTTTATATAAAATACAATCGGTCAATGGACATACTTAATATACCAATAGATATAATCAAAAGATACAAGGCAAGCAAGGCTGAAAAAGAATTGCTTGCCTTTGCTATTGGCATCAAGTGTCTGTATTCAAATTCTGTACTTACCGATGTAACCCCTTATAAAGTGATGAAACTGTTTCATATTTCTCACGATAAAGCCAAACGCCTTATTAACGGAGCATTAAACGACAGTTTTCTGTTTTCCGTAAAAGGAGGCAGCTTTCTTGCAAACACTTTTAAAAGCAAGGAAATCAAAAGGTCAATAGGGCGTACGCCTTTTATTTACACCTCTGATTATTGCTATAAACTGAATAAGAAGGAATATTCAATTCGCATGCTTGTGCATGAGCTGAACTGTATTATGCTTCTTTGTGCAGTCAATTCTATTGATAGAGACAACTTTCCGCAGAGTAACGGGAAACCGAAACAAAAACGTTGTGCCCTTACCAAGGATTTGACTTTGCGCAAACTTGGAAATATATCCGGTTCAAGCAAAAGTACCGCACACAGACTGATGAATGAAATGTTCCGAAACGGAGTAATCTCCAAGACAAGGGCGCACGGGGAAATGGTTATCCATACCGTGAATGCCAACACCATTGAGGAGTGGCGCAAAAGAACGGGAAGGAAACATTTTATCTATAACCCCAAAGACGGAAGCGGATGGATTGTCATTCCTTGTTCTTACTCTATATGCGACAGAGGGACTACCGAGAAATATAAGCACGTTATTTATAATCACAAGAAGCGTGTAGAATCATCAAATCTCAAAGTGTCCAAGCATCCTGTTTATGAAAATCCGTTTGATAATCCCATTAACGCTGCTTATTTATGATATTTCTATTTTGGGAACATATATTATTTACAGAGAGAATGGGATTACACAGCGTATATAAACACATACGTGCGTGATAATTTAATATATAAAATATCAAGACAATGAGTAGATATTGTACATTGAATTTGAATAATAACCGATTGTACAACATTTCAAAGAACTAATTATGAAAAAGATGCCAAAACAGAAAAACCGTATAACTAAACAGACCAGCAATTTCCTCTCTCATAGAGCGGTAAGATATACTCCAAAAGAATTGGAAGAGCTGAGGGAGTGCGCTATGATACTCCACAAGGTAGAGGATGCCGAACTTCGGGAACTATACAAGAAACGAGATGAACTACATCCTGAAAACCATCTATCAAACGGTGATTCTTTATGTCAAGAATCAGAGAGACTAGCTCTTCTTTTTGCTGTTTCGTTATCTCTATTGTCTTTAATTCTTGCATGCTTAGTTTTATCTTATCATTAATTAATTTATTAGTTATGAAATCAATATATCAAATCTATGCAGATACATTTAAGGTGCGTTCTTTATTGGAGCAACCGAAAGTAGGTTTACTAAAAGAACAGCATTCTCAACTTTTGAAATGTCCATTGCTGAAAGAAGTATGTCCATTAAAGAATCAATTTGCTCTTTCTGAAATTTCTCCGACATTAAAATTGATTTTCTTGCAATTAAGATATTGACTATACTCGTACATTCATTCTGTTTTCCCAGGCTACACAAATGATATATAGATGATATTCCATGAAGATACAACTGAAATATATCAGAATTGCTTTTCTCTTTTTTATTGTCATACATCATAAACATTGCAGATTGAAATTCAAACAGATTGTTTGTCGAACGTATGTATATATCTCTTTCCTGCTTGTTTATTTCCCTCCTTAAGTCTTTTATATCTTTTAATTCCTCCTTTACATTTATTGCGGTGTATATCTGCCACCCGATAAGTATCGTTACAAGCAGCGCTAACATTCCCACTATCACCCCTTGATAGTCCATTCCCAAATCAGAGGTATGCGGATATGTTCTACATAGAGCCGCCACAGATACCATGATAGATATTGCAGACAATATTAGCGTTATTGTATTTCCATACTTACTCATAACAATATATTAATCAAAACTTTACACAAAACATGTTTTATAACATATAAAATAGTAGCATAAAAAGCTACTATTTTATTGTGGTAACAAAATAAGTCACTATCTTTGCACTGTTGTTAGAACGAAAGAACGACAACAACAAGACATAAAAAATAGAAGCAACCATAAAAGCCGCTTGTATTTGTTTTTATGTCGGCGAATATAGCTATTTTCTATGAAAAAACAAATAAAGTGAGAAAATTTATATAATAAATGATATGAAAATAACAAGAGAAGATATTTTGAAGATTAAACCAGGGACTTCGCTTACTGTACGTCTAAGTGATTACAGAGCTTGCGATTCAGCGAGAGCTGTTGCTTATAGAGCCGCTTTAGCAGACCCAAGACCGGATGTAGAGAGATATAAGGTGTCTATTAATACGAAAACATGGGAAATTACAATTACAGCCGTTAAAAAGTTATGACTCGCACAGAAGCAAGAATATTAGCAGAAGAACTGTACAAACTTATGCGCAAGGACGTGAAAAGGATTGTAGAGGAAACAGTGATTGAATGTTCGGATGAATGGGTTGGGGTAGGAGAGGCTGCTAATATTCTTGGGTGCAGTGTTGGTACTTTGTATAACAATATATCTAATATTCCTCATACAAAAAACGGTAGACTTCTTCGATTTAAGAAATCGGCATTGATTAAATATTTGGAAAGATGAAACCCTATAACTTAAACAGAATCACTTCTCTTCTTCTTCGGATTGCTCTAATAATAACAATAATGGCGGGATGTATATACAGCAGCCGTGTAGAATACAACGATGATGTATTATCTGGCATTAGTTCCGATAAGTATGACTTCATCAGAAGCCGGATAAACGACAGCTCACGGTCGGCGGTAGTATCTGAATATATGAACAACAAGCAGTATTACGACAGTCTTGACTATTAAAACCGCGTTGTGTGAACAACGCTCCTTCCTCTTAGCTCAGCCAGGCAGAGCATCGCTATGGTTACTTGTTCGAAGGTTTAGTATCCGGTAATTTCCGGTTAGCGAAGGTCGCACGTTCGAGTCGTGCAGAGGGAGCAAAATACATAGTTCTTTGACGTATTGAATGTGAAATAAGGTTTAAGTATCTGATATTTAGACTTATTTCAATATAACCGAGGATTACGGATAGCGGAAACGCGGGGACTCCGTATAGGCTTGGTTATCGTGATTGTCTCTTCGCACCGAAATGTCCTACGGTAGAGAGTATGCGGTTTGGGCACCCGTATCGCAAGAGACAAAGGTCATAAAGACAACATAAGCGTCCGATACAGTCTTAAATCGGTATAAAGTATGCGGTGGTAATGAAAGGCGCCCGTACACGCTTATTATATATAATCCCGTGGCTCACCCTAAGGCGAGTGGTAAGGCTTAACATCGGAACGCTCACGGGAACAATAATAACCAAATAATCAGAATTATGAATAAGTACATCAAATTAATAGCACTTTTGATTATCGGAATTGCTATTGGGAACAGGATTTTTAATCACCTACACGCTTGGCTGGGTGTAGCAGTAATATCAGCCACAATAATTTATTTCTTTTATAAACTAATTAAAAACTTAAAAAATGAAGAGATTGATTAATCTGACATTGGTCTGTATGACCTTATTGGTATTCGCTTCTTGCGAAAGAGTAGCCCCTAACTATGCTGGGGTTCTGATGGAGAACTACGGTAAGCAAGGGAAAGAGGATTTCAAGGTGGTATCGGGTAGAGTTTCCACTTGGGAATGGGGTACAGAGTTGTTTCAAGTCCCATTATTTGACCAAAGAGGTGAATTTGCCAAACCTGTCACTTTGAAAGCTGCCGATAACACAGAATTTAATGCATGTCCCACCTATTCATATAAAGTTATAAAAAATAGGGCTGTTGATGTTGTATTCGATAATAAACATATAGATAAAGCCGATACGGAATCCGGGAAAGATGGTTTTATGCAAAGCCTTGAAGACAATATACTTGAACCGCGTATTTATGACTTGATAAAAGAAGAAAGCCGGAAACATAAGACAGACAGTTTGATGGCTGATGGCGGTTCTCTTCTTTTTGAAAAACGGCTGGAACAGATAGTAGATAAAGAATTTGAGAAAAGAGGGCTTCAATTGTTGACTTTTTCCGCGCAGCTTGAATTTTCAAGAGCAGTACGTGAAAAGATTGATAGCCGTAATGAGGTTAATACCAATATCTCAGTGTTAGACCAGCAAATAGCAGAACAGAGAAAACGAAATGAGCTTGAACAGTTAAAGACAGAACAGGCTCTAATTACGTCAAGAGGATTGACGAAAGAAATCTTATACAAACAATTTATTGATAAATGGGATGGCAAAACGCCCTTATATGGGATTTCTCCTGATTTCTTAAAAATTACTCAATAAGCCCGTGAGGGTGAATAATTCATGATATATTTTAATATAAACAGTCCCGTCCACGTGCTGGTCGGGAAACACTGCGACATGGCGGAATGGTAGACGCTGAAACAAGGGAAGTGCGAGTGCGATACTCCTTAAAATTAGAACATGTACCATTCCCGGTTCGAGTCCGGGTGTCGCAACATCTTCACTACAGATGAAGTATTTGTTTAGTCGTAGCCGGGCGGTCTGTGAAGATAGTCCGGTTTTTATTTGAAACCCATTAATAACAATATAAATATGAAAAAGAAATTTACTCCTGAAAATATTCAGGAACTTAAAGAGAATCAAATATTTGTTTTTGGCAGTAATATGAACGGCAACCATGCCGGTGGAGCAGCCAGATTAGCAGTTGAGAAATTCGGTGCAATCATGGGACAAGCCGAAGGATTACAAGGGCAATCCTATGCTATTCCTACGCTGGATAAAGATATGGAGAAAGTCACGGAAGAAGATTTGATAACCTATTTGGGTAACTTACGGAATTTTGCCAACGAACATCCTGAAAAGGAGTTTCTTCTTACCGCCATTGGGACGGGAATAGCGGGGTTTGATACAAATTATATGGCATATATGGCTCTCAGAGCAAACCTTCCTGATAATGTTACTATCCCGAAAGAATTCAGTAAGATAAAAGGGTTCAAAGGCTTCAATTCTAATATGACTTGCAGGGGTTTTAAATATGAAGAGGGAAAAGATTACGAAGAACAAGGTGATATAAGCGCTTGTAGTAATGGTTTCCACTATTGTCTTCATCCCTTAGATGTATTTGGCTATTATCCTCCTGCAAACATTGGTATGAACAAGTTCCATGAAGTTGAAGGAAGTGGGGATATGGATGTTGATACGGATGATACCAAAATTGCTTGCTCAAAAATCCACATAGGAGCAGAGTTAAGTATTAAAAGCATTGTTGATGCGGCAATCAAGTTCACTTTCAGCAAATGTAAGTGGGTAAAGGAAAAGATTGCTACCGGCGACTATGGCGCTGCATCAGCTACCGGCTACCAAGGCGCTGCATCAGCTACCGGCTACCGAGGCGCTGCATCAGCTACCGGCAAAGAAAGCATAGCCCTTGCTGCCGGAAAGGATTGCAAGGCAAAGGGAGCATTAGGATGCTGGATTGTGCTTACTGAACGTGGAGAATGGGACGGGAGCACTTATCCTATCATTTCAGTCAAAGCGTTCAAAGTAGACGGTAAGTCAATCAAAGAAGATGCATTCTATACTTTAATAAATGGAGAAGCAGTGGAAATGAAATAGCAATTTATTCCAGCCGCATCAAAGGTAGTGCTATTACCGTACTAAAAGCCGTGAGAGAAGCGAAGTGCGCACCGCTTTCCTTTAACCTTGTACGGGCGGTTTAAAAACACAATACAGATAAAAGGATGTTTCTTTGCGTTAGTCAAGGGATGCCAAGATATTGTTAAATTATCAACATTATGGAGAACAACTTAGATTTATACAACCGCGTCAGAAAAGTCCCCCAAGAAGCTATAAAAAGTATTGCTGCGGGAAGATTGAAAGGTATGTCTGATATAAACCCTATGTGGCGCATAAAAAGGCTTACCGAAGAATTTGGAGTGTGTGGTTTCGGATGGAAATATGAAATCATCCGAATGTGGAACGAAAATGGTGGCAATGGAGTAATATCCAGTTTCGTTCACATAAACCTATTTGTAAAAATGAACGGGGAATGGAGCGAGGCTATACAAGGCATCGGCGGTTCTTCATTTGTGACAAATGAGAAAAACGGTCTCTATACATCGGATGAATGTTTCAAAATGGCCTTAACGGATGCCATATCAGTGGCTTGCAAAGCATTAGGAATGGGGGCTGATGTTTATTGGGATAAAGATTCGACAAAATACAACCAAACAAGCATGCAAGCGGCGCCTGTTACAGACAATCGAAAGTTGCTTAACAAAGAACAGTTTAACGACGAGAAGCTGATGGAGTGGATATATAAATATTTGACTAAAGCCAAAAATGAAGGCAAACGCCTTTCTCTCGTAAACCTTGTAAATGAAAGTTACAAGGTTGCCCAAGAAGATATAAGTATCATATCTGCCAATTACGAACAATACAGAATTAATAATAACCTACCATGAGTAAAGAATTATCAATTAGCAAAATTCCGGCTACAAAATCAGAACAGGAACAATTAGCTTCCCTTTTTATTCAAAAAGTACTTGATGGAGAAATCAGTGCCATAGAAGCCGTTATTCAAATGAAAAGCATCGGTGAATCCATATCTATTTTTTTGAAAAACAATGATATAAGAGAAGCAGTAATCAAGGAAACGGAAAAATACGGAAAAGGCGAAACTCCGTCATACAAAGGAGCCGTTGTTCAAGTAAAAGAGACATCTGTGAAATATGATTTTGCAGGATGCAATGACATTGTTTGGGATAAACTGAACAAGGAAAAGAAAGAAGTGGATGAAAAGATAAAGCAACGTGAAAGTTTCCTTAAGCTTGTAAATACCAATAAAACGGAAATAGATGAAGAAACCGGTGAGATATATACAATATTTCCGCCTGCGCGTTCATCTACCACATCTTATGCTATTACATTCAAAAAACAATAGTTATGTATCGAATAAGTGTCACTTCCTTAGAAGCCTTTCGGCGTTTCAGAGACAAACATTCCATATGGGATACAGAAGAACGCCTTCTTAATGTTCTTGCGGGAATAAAAGAGCCTAACGCTTATGCGGCAATAGGCTCTTGTTTTCATAAGATAGTAGAAACAGGGAAAGCAACATATGTAGGAAGAGGAATATTCGAACAGGAGCAAGAAGGGGTTATTGTCAGGTTTAACAGTAAGGCCGTTGAAAATGCCATTTTTTACCGGAATAAATTTCCTGATGCCCAACATGAGGTACACGGCGGTAAAGACTACCATTCTTCACATTTTGATATACATGTACATGGTTATGCGGATTTAAAATATGCCAAAGTAATTCGGGATATTAAAACCAAGTACTCCACACCGCATACGGAAGATTATACAAAATCATGCCAGTGGACTTTTTATCTTGATATTTTTGATTGTTCCATTTTCTACTTTGATTTATTTCAGTTCGAGGGGTACAAACGTAACATGCTCACCGATGTGACATCTACAGGTTTTATCCTTTACGAACCTATTGAATGTATTCGAACAGATTTGTCTGAAAAATACAATCAAGGTATAGTGGAAGATTTCTGCAAGTATATACATACAAATAACCTATACCACTTGTTGAAAACGAAAGAAGAACTTTATCAACTTTAAAATATTGATTTTATGATTTTAACAGGAAGTATTTGTCTTAGTGACATTCCCCGCGAGCAAATGAAGAAAGTAATCTGCAAAGACGGGAAAGAGAAAATTTATTTAAATGTGGCGGTTATCGAACGCAAGGAACCTTCACAGTTTGGGCATACCCATTTTATTACTTGTGCCCCAAAACAAGAAGAACGCAAAGAAGGCATACAGTATATTTTTGGAGATTTCAAGGAATATAAGCCCGTTCAGAGCAGCCCCACACCGGAACAGATTGCGGAAGCTCCGGGTTTATCCCCGCAAGATGATTTGCCATTCTAAAATATTATGCAATACGACCTATCCAACCCACTCCACAAAGAACAGTTCAAAATACGATGTAACTATCTCTTCTCAAAGGGTTGCATTGTGGAACTGACGGAAAAGAAACCTAAGAGGACAACGCAGCAGAACAAATACCTGCACACCCTTTTAGGCTTCTTCGCTTGTGAGACGGGGAACACGCTGGAATACGTAAAACAGAACTATTACAAAAAGTTAGTAAATCCTACAATATTCACCCGTAAGATTAATGATAAGTTTTTGGGAGAAGTGGAAGTTTTACGTAGCTCCACTGATTTAGATACAGCGGAAATGACGACGAGCATTGAGCGTTTTCGTAATTGGGCGAGTGCTGAATGCGGCGTTTATCTTCCAAGTCCTGATGAAGAGAGGTTATTGCAATTAATGGAGATTGAAATAGATAGAAGCAAAACGTTTATTTAAAGTAGAAAATTATGAATACATGGCTTAAGGTAAAACTCATTACAGGGGAACAGCAGGAAATAAGATTAATAGAAAACAAGAAAGAGAAATAATCTATGAGCGAACAGAAAAACAACTTCGACAAGAAAGTACAGATGCACTTGGCTTGCTCAAAAAATGAACTGAGAAAAGAAATGCAATGCGTCTATTTCAAAGATGGATTTGCATACGCAAGTGATGGTATCATTCTCGTTAAAAACAGAATATCCGAAATATCAGGATTGGAAGAATGCGAGGCAGAAGCACTTAACGGGAAATTCCTTCATGCCGACTTATACAAGGATATGTTGAAATACGACAATATTATGATTGCGGAAGATGGTATCGAATGCAGTAAAGGTGATGATAAGGTATTCTT
>ERZ839947.3105-NODE-3105-length-10510-cov-9.782975_pt1 | contig 10510 bp, 7 predicted proteins | sample MGYA00519908_ERZ839947 | MGnify/ENA primary metagenome ERZ839947 (study PRJEB31850, sample SAMEA3708857) | human gut metagenome | biome: human gut; feature: human-associated habitat; material: faeces | place: China | collected 2014 ... | reverse complement strand
ACACACGCCCATCTGTATGGATCCGGATCAGATCCAGAATGCTTTGAATCGGGACAATGTGCGAAACTGCCACCGATACAAGGATATTGACGATCAGCGTAGTTCCAACGATCACCGGGATCACCCGTTTTGCATAAGAACACACCAGTTTTTTCGGGGAAACGCCCAGCGTCAGGAGAAGGGACAACCGCTGCTGCTGGACTTCATAGGCAGAAAGGTTCAGGACGACCAGCAAAGCGCAGCCCAGAAGAACACCAAGTACCGCCAGAATTCCGACCAGAAATGCGCTTTGCGTTCCTTCCGTATAGCTTTGGCTGAGCAGATCGTAATTGTCTGCGCTCAGAATCCCATTTCTGCGTGTGGCAATGGATGCAATGGAACGCCGCAGCGAGAAGTTATTGCCGGCAGCCAGCTTTACATTCAGGCTGCTGTATCCTTCTTTTTCCATATGGTAGCTTCCTGCGCCTTCAAACATTTTATGATAAAGAGCCGTGCTGACAAAAACCATGCCATTGTAGAAGATCCGATCCGTTGTCAGCAGTGTGTAATCTGCCGTAGATTTTACAATGCCGGCAATGGGCAGCTCGGCGGCATACGTCTGATAAACATCATTCCCGGCTTCATCCTGCCCGGTATAACGCTGGTATTGGATGCTCAGCTTATCACCGGCCAAGAAGACCGGTTCAACCGGCGTACTGCCATCCGGTTGGAAGTCCTGGTAATATTCATCCGCAGCGGGATCATAATAGCAATCTCCCCACCGGAGCAGAACAGAATCTCCGGCCAGCAGTGCATCCATACTGTTTTCCGGAACGTCTGCATCCTCGGCAATGCGTTCCAGTTCATCATCCGGCAGGGCGCAAACGAACGTATTCAGCGTCCCATTCGAGGCGTTATGCATGAGATTCGGAACGCCCGTATAAAATCCGTTGTCCTTGACCCGGATCTCGGAGAGCATCTGGCTGCTCCGGATCTTGTCCGAAGTAATACTGTAGATGTCGGTCAGGTCGATCGCAGCCGAAACATCTTCCACACCGGGCAATGCTGCAAGGTCTTCTTTCAAAGAAAATGGCATCCCGGACGTTCTTCCGTTCATCTTGATGGACAGACAAGCATACGGCGCATCCAGATCATACGGCAGCATGACACGCCATCCGACATAAAGGCAGCTGACTGCGATCAGCAAGACCGCACAGCCGACACCGATCTGCGGTGCAAGCGGAAGCTGCGCCAAACGGAACTTTTTGGCCTTGCTTTCCTTCTTCTGTGCTGCCTTTGGGCGGGTCAGAACAGCCGGCAGGAATGCACCCAACAGCACAGCAATCAAAAATAGTACGGCAAGCAGGATCAACGATGCAAAAGGAACCGCAAAGAACGAAAGCTGTTTTTGCAGTCCAAGCCCTATAGCGGCAGCACCGCACCCAAGAGCAAAACCAAGGAAAACTGCCGCAAGACCTGCAAAAAGAGCTTCCCACAGGCACATCCGGTGCAAGTCCTGTTTTCTTGCGCCAAGGATCTGGAATGTATGCAGTGTCTGCACTCGTTTATGAAGCACGATCACAAAATACTGCGCAACGGCAAAGAAGCTGACCAGGATCGCGATCATCAGCAGGAACGTCAACGAAGAAGACACCGTATCTTCCTGCGGATAGGCATATTCATTTGCAATGAGATCCGGGTCATCCGATGCAGTACCTACGGTGTCCGCATTCAAATCGTAGAAGGTCTGGAATTTTTGCCCAGCCAGTGCAAGCGGCTCAACGACAACCGCACTGACCGTCAGGTTGCTGTCAAGATTCCAATAGACGTCATAGGCCGGAAGAACACCACACAGGGTATAGGTCTGTTCCACGATCTTACCGGAACCGGATAACGGGTCATAATCATTGTCTGCAACCTTCAGCGTGATCGTCTGCCCCAGATCATAGGAACAGCCCAACGCATCCAACAACGTTGTCGTCATAGCGATCTCATCCGGTTGTGCAGGAAAGTTTCCGCTGATCGGCACGATACGCCCCAGTTGTGCAAAGGCGCTGTCTACGGTTCCGATACCGCCCGCCAGCCCATTGTCTGCACCAAGAACGATTCCATCCTGAATTGCCGTGCTGGCTTTTGCGGACGCAGGCAGATTGTCCCGCACCTGTGCAGCATCCGTGTCCGTATCCGATAATTTCAGGTATTGCCACTCGCCGTACAGTTCGCATCGGGTATCCTGCAGCGCCTGGGCAGAGCTGCCAGAATAAATCGTGGCTGCTGTCAGGAACGAAAAAACCATCGTCAGCAGGATCAGCAACAGACTGGTCTGCTTTTTCCGCCCAAGCATCCCATGGAACGCCAAAATAAGAGATGGGTTTTCTTTGCCTTTCATAAAATACCTTCACCTCCGCTTTTCATTCTGATCAACTGTTTCTATCCAATTAACGCAATTCCCGCTCTTTCGTTACAGCTTTCAAGAGAATTTTTTTAATTTTTCTTTTTGTTCATCAATTTTTCGGGGTACACAAACAAAAAAGAGCATCAAGTCCAACGACTCAACGCTCTTTTATTGTCCAGTCATCCTGCACATCACTGTGCATCCACTTTGATTCCTGGCAGGGAGTTCAAATCGCAAAAGGTCATCCGATGCCGTTTTCTATGCATCGGATGACCTTTTGGGGCAGCGTTTCCTTTTAAGCCACCCTGGTCTTTCGCAGATACCCCCATGCTGCCAATCCAACGAGCAGAACGATCTTGATCGGTGCCGATGCCAGCAGTACATCTGCCTGAAAGAAGGCATGCCCGCCTGCATAGAGAAAATCAAAACTGATCATTTTATACATCAATGCGTTGGAAAGTCCAATGCCTCCTGCCGGAAGCAGGGTGGACAGCCATTCTCCAAAGGAGCCCGGCACGACCATATAAACGATCAGCGGTGCCACCACACTGATCAGTGCCACAGACAAAGCGGTCAGGTTGTTCTTGGCCCATACGGATGCCACCAGCACAAAGGCCACCTCCGCAAAGAAGATCAGGAAGTTTGCCACCAGCATGACCCACTCCATCTGGCCAACGGTATACGGCAGCAGGCTGGTCACAGAAAACAGCCATTGCACGGAAGTTTGGGTACTTTCCCAGCCAAATAGAGCATTCGTGACCAGGATCCACACCACGCCGCAGAGCAGATACGCCGCCCCTGTGATACTAAACGCCGCCGCCAGCTTTGCCGCTGCTAGCCGCAGACCGCCGTTTTTTGTGCACAGTTGGATGTCCTGCGCCCCGGTCTGTGCATCCGATGCAAACACCGGGGCCGCAATCACCGCGCACAGCAGGGTGAGCAGCAAACTCAACAGGGTCTGGTAATCCATTGCGTCTGAACTGACCCCAAATGAATAGGTGAACGGTTTTTGTACAGCATCGAACTTTTTCTGTGCAATGGCCTGCGCCTGCTCATAGCCGGGCTTTCCGCTTTGTTCCAGCCAGATCACCGATTCCAGCCGTTTGGGGAGCTGGCTGTAAAAGTTCTGCATATCCTCTGCGGTCAGCCCCATCACACCCGGTGCCATGCCGGTTTTCGAGTCGGCAAAAGCTTCCTTTGCGTTGTTCACAAGAGGCTGATATCGGGCAAGTTCTTTATAAAACACCTCGACCGGGATATCGTTGATGGAACTTGCATCATACTGCCGGTACACCCGCTGATAGGCTTCCAGTACTTCCTGCATGACATCCGGCGTAATGGTACCGGATACCTGCTGCTCCTGCCGTTTCCGGATTGCTTTCAGACCCGTGTAACGCACTTCGTTTCCGCTGGCATCCAGTTCCGTCCAGCCGATAAACGTTGTCGGCAGATATGCCATGACCACAGCCAGCACCAGCGCAATGGCCAGCAGAATAGCTGTCATACGGGTTTTGCATACACGTTTCAATTCCAAACGATACAGGTTCATTTTGCTTCCTCCATTTCCTCTGGGAACAGCCACAGATACAGATCTTCCAGCCGGGGCTGTGCCGGGACGCTGTCCGGCAGCTGCGGTGCATCCGCCAGATACCGCAATGTTACCGTTCCGTCCGGCTCGTTGCGCAGGTTCACTACCCGCAGCCGGTATTCCCACCGGGCAAGCTGTTCCATCGGGATATTTCCCTGCCAGACTTTGGCTTCGATCTGCTTTACCAGCCCTTCGGTGGTGTCCTGTGCAACGATTTTGCCAGCCTTCATCACGGCATTTTCAGCTGCAATGTATTCCACATCCGAAACGATATGCGTTGAAATAAGAACGATCCGTTCCTGCGCAAACTCCGACAGCAGATTGCGGAAGCGCACCCGTTCTCCGGGGTCCAGCCCTGCCGTAGGTTCATCTAAAATCAGAATTTCCGGGTCGTTGAGCAGTGCCTGTGCGATGCCAACCCGGCGCTTCATACCGCCGGAAAGCTTCACGATCTTTTTGCGGCGCACCTCAGTCAGGCTTACCCGCTCCAGCAGTGCGTCGATCTGCCGGGCAGCCTCTGTGCGCGGCAGACCCTTGAGTGCCGCCATATATTCCAGATAGTCCTGCACCGTGAATTCCGGGTAAAAACCGAATTCCTGCGGCAAATACCCCAGCTTTTCCCGGTAGGCCGCACCAAGCGTCCCGATCTCCACCCCATCGCACAAAATCCGGCCACTGCTGGGCCGCAGAATGCCCGCCAGCATCCGCATTAAGGTTGTTTTGCCTGCACCATTCGCCCCCAGCAGCCCCCACACACCCGGCGTGAGAGTGATGGACACATCATCCACCGCCGTTTTATCCCGGTATCGCTTTGTAATATTCTGAATTTTCAGTTCCATGACTTGTTCCTTTCAAGCTTCTGCAATATATTCTGATCGGGCGGCAAGCCGGATGCACTGCAACACCATACAGAGCACCAGCACGCCCGCCGCCAGTGGCAGACCTCTCGGCAGTTCCGATAATTGCACGAACCGCAGCAAACACAGCTGCCCTGCAAACAGCGGTACAGCCCCGGTCATCATCCATTCCGGGCGCACCCAGCGCAGCAGCAGAAGCAGCTCATTGTTTGCGGTCAGGAATGGCACGGTCAGCACCGCCAGCAGCTGCCCGATGCTCCATGGCACGGCTGTCCGCACATTGAGTACCAGCACTCCCAGCAGGATCGTTTCCCCCGCCAGCAGCAGCAAAAACCGCATCACCAGCGGACGACCGATTCCTGCATATGTGGCACGTTCCAGTTCAAGCATCTTATATTGACTTGCCCGGTATAAAAACGGCAGACCGAGCAGGGCTGTCAGCATGGCGAGCGTGCTCAGACCAAACAGTGCATTGCGTACTGTCCATGCTTTCTCCCACAGGGCAAGTTCCCGACCCACACTGTACAACGCCAGTGCCGCCATTGCTTCCAGCGCCCAGACCTTCCAGCCCAGCAATTTGAACTGGCAGTGCAGCAAATCGCGCCAACCACTCCGTTGTTTTACGATATGTTCCGCCCGGCAGCGGCGCAGCAGCGTTTTCGGCGCGGCTGTGTCAAGCTCTGCCGCCAGTGCTCTGGACAGTTCTTTTTCAAAGGCTCGATTCATCTCCAGTCCTCCTTTTCCAATTGCATTTTCAAGGTTTTCAATGCGGCACGCAGGCGGGACTGCACTGTGCGCAGGGGCAGACCTGTAATCTGCGCGATCTCCCGCAATTTAAGCTGTTGTGCGAACCGCAGCAATACCAGTTCCCGCTGTTCCGGCTCCAGCTGGGCCGTCAGCGCTCGCAGGTTTGCTTTCTCCTCTGCCGCAGCAAAGCCGCTTTCCTGATAGGCGGGTTCGCCCGGCAAGCTCTCCAGCGATACCTCCGTCCGCTCCATAGTACGGTTCAGATCGATGCAAATGTTTTTTGCGATTTTGTACAGAAAGGGACGGAATGCCCCCTGAAATCCACCACAGGAATCCAGCCAGCGCACCGCTTTCAAAAAGGTTTCCTGTGCTGCATCCTGCGCCTGCTGCTCGTCCGCTGTATGCCAACGGCAATAGTTCAGAATTTGTGGATAGTACGTTGCAATCAGAGTGTCCAGCGCACCTGTATCTCCGCTCTGCGCTTTCCGCAGCAATAATTCTGTCTGGATACGGTTCACCCCCTTCCTGTCTATTAAAACGTTCCATATCATCAAAATGATTTCTGTTTTTTCAAAAATTTCAAATAATTGCCTTTATTATGTTCTTATAGCTTTATTATAATAAAGAGCCTTGTGTTTTTCCTTGTCAAGAAGGCTGACACCGTCCAGCCCTCTCTCTTTTTGCCAAAGTTTTCATTGTTTTTTCTTGCACACTGCCGAAAGTGACGTATTCTCAAAACTTTTTGTTGACACGGCTCGATTTTTGTGGTAATCTATCCCAACAATTGAATATAACATATTTTTACATATTCGTTCAGACCCTGCGGGGCTGAACATCTTGGCTTTCAGCCGTTACATAACCGACTAGCATGACCTTCCAGAAAAAGCGAAGGCAGGGCTGGTCTGTTTTTGTGACGGCTTTTTTGTTGCCGTTTTGTCCGTTGGACCTTGAAAACCGCGTGACCGTCTGCATGGGATACCCGGCGATGCCCCCCAGTGGGAGAGCCGGAAAACGCCGCCGGAAGGGGGCAGGAAATCTATGCAGGGAGAACGGCAGAACGTTGATTTCTCAGTTGCGGAGTAAAGCGATGTACTCAAAATGAGCACATCGTTTTCCGTAACGCCAATGAAAGGACGGAATGCCTATGAGTAATTTTACCCCTGCATGGTTCAAGAAAGGCTTTTTCAACGAATCCCTGTTTTGTGACGATTTTCTGAGCACCCACCAACTGCTTTACTCGAATGGCGCATTTTTCACCCCGGACGGCAGAATGGTGGACCCCATGCCCCTGCGGTGTGAGATCTTCGAGATGATGCGTGAATACGTCGGGGCGAACCTTGCCAAGAAGGTCACCAATGTGGTGGATGTGCTGAAGCTGGCGGCACAGGTGGAGGACTTCCCGCCTGTCACTGACCGCATCGCACTGGCAAACGGCACCCTGTATCTGGACGGCACCTTTCAGGAGGGCAAGCCGGAGATCGTCCGCAACCGGCTCCCGGTCAGGTATGACCCGAAAGCCCCACAGCCTGTCCATTGGCTGCGGTTCCTGTCCGACCTGCTCTACCCGGAGGACATTCCCACGGTGCAGGAGTTCATCGGCTACTGCCTGATCCCCAGCAACAAGGGCCAGCGCATGATGGTCATTAAGGGCAGCGGCGGCGAGGGAAAATCGCAGATCGGTGTGGTGCTGTCCCGGCTGTTCGGCTGCAACATGAAGGATGGCAGCATCGGCAAGATCTCGGAGAACCGCTTCGCCCGTGCTGACCTGGAGCACACCCTGCTCTGCGTGGACGACGATATGCGGATGGAAGCCCTGCGCCAGACCAACTATGTCAAGTCCATCGTGACCGCGCAGGGGCAGATGGACTTGGAGCGCAAGGGCAAGCAGAGCTATCAGGGCTGGATGTACGCTCGCCTGCTGGCGTTCAGCAACGGTGATCTGCAGGCATTGTATGACCGCTCGGACGGATTCTACCGCCGCCAGCTTATCCTGACCACCAGAGAGAAACCTCTGTCTCGTGCGGACGACCCGGACATTGCCGAGAAGATGGCGGCAGAGGTCGAGGGCATCCTGCTGTGGGCATTTGAGGGCTTGCAGCGGCTGGTGAAGAACGGCTTTCAGTTCACCGAGAGCGACCGTGCCAAGCGCAACCGGGAACTGGTGAAGCGGGATAACAACAATGTGTTCGATTTCCTCGAATCCGAGGGCTACATCCGCCTGAAGGCGGATGCCTGCACCAGCTCGAAAGAGCTGTATGAGGTCTACAAAATGTGGTGCGAGGAGAACAGCCTGAACGCCATCAAGTCCCGTGGATTCAGCGATGCGCTGATCGCCAACCAGCGCAGGTATAATCTGGAATCCACCAACAACATCGTCAACTCGTCCGGGCGGAGAGTCCGAGGCTTTGTGGGCATCGAAGCCCTTGTGCAGCCCGACCTCACCCCCAATGGCTGGCGGGCATGACCCGCTTTTGATCCCCCTATATGGTGCGTTTTCGGTCTTTCGCTGCGTACGTGCGTACAAAGAAAGCCGCCTGCTGCGTACGCACGTACGCAGCAAAACACCTAAGTTCTCCTTTATAGAGGGATGTTTGCAAAGTGTCAAGTTGGCATTTTGCCAAAATCAGTTGGTCATTTTGGCCAACTGAAAAAGCCGGACGAGCTGTCCATTCGGGACAGCTTGCCCGGAGCAGGAGTGCAGAGGGTGCAGCCCTTTGCCCCAGTGATATGATGCTTTGCGTCATATCCTACTGGGTATTATCTGGCGCACCGCAGGCGGCAGATTCAGCAGCTTCGCTGCTGCGTTCTCCCCACCAAGCTGTTGAAACGGAGGGATGTCTATCTGAAATTAACACGACACAACGGACGAGCCGGGACCCACGGCACCTATAACCCCAAACACAATGACCGGAGTTTCAACCTTGCCAACAGTGAGCACATCGACCCGGAACGAGCCAAAGGCAACATCTACTGGGACTGCTTTCACGGTTTCCGTTCGGCTCTCGCTCCACCCGACCCGGATGATCTGGCAGCGACCTTCTCTGAGGTAGAACGACAATTTTACGAGAGCAGCTATTCCAATTTTGTGAAAAGCCAGAACGAGCGCAACGCCAAGATTCGGCACACGGAACGCAACCGCTTCATTCCTGACCTGCTGTCCAGCCGCAAGACCTGCCCGGAGGAGACTATCTACCAACTAGGAACGCTGGACGAACACGCTTCGGCAGAGGACTTGCTGAGCGTCGTCACAGAGTTCATCGAGGAGTTCAAAGCCAAGTATGGCGACCATGTTCATGTGCTGGACTGGGCACTGCATCTGGACGAAAGCACACCCCACATCCATGAGCGTCATGTGTTCGACTGCGAGAACAAGTACGGCGAGGTGGCACCCCAGCAGGAAAAGGCACTGGAAGCGTTAGGTTTCGACTTGCCAGACCCGGACAAGCCCCTCAGCCGCCGCAACAACCGCAAAATCTCCTTTGATGCAGCCTGCCGGAAGATGCTGTTTGAAATCGCCAAACGTCATGGGCTGGATTTGGAGGAAGAAGCGGAGTACGGCAACCGCAAGTATTTGGAAAAGCAGGACTTCATCCTTGCCAAGCAGAAGGAGCAGCTTGCCGTCCAGCAGGACAGGCTGGACGAATTGACCCTCAAGGTCAACGACATGGAAACGCTGATCGATGAAGTTTCGGCTGCGGCTTACGACAAGGCGGTGGAGGTTGTGACCGATGTAGTGCGCACCGAGACCCGCAAGGAAGATATGCGGATGATCGAGGACACGAAGAAGTGGGTGCTGTCCCCGGAACGCAAGGCTCCGCAGGCCACGAGAGAGTATGCAGCGCACCGTTTGGACGGCGTGCTGGACAAGTTCCTCAAGACCATGCAGACCACCGCTGCCCGCTTGCAGGAGAAGCTGCTGAAACCTGAAGTCCGGCAGAAAGGTAAGGAGCAGGTCAAGGAGAAGGCGCGGGATTCAGTGCTGCAGCTGCTGAACCGCTTGCAGGCGGAACAGGGGCAAAACAAACCAACGGCACAACCCCGCAAACAGGAGGGGCACTCGGAAATCTGAACTCAACGGGAACGTTTGGGGCAGAAAGCTGGCACTTTCTGCCCCAGCACCCGGTTACAAGGAAACGGAGGTCTGCCTATGAATATGAATCGGCCTAACATGACCGAAGATGTGAAATCTAAAGATTATACGAATAAGTTCTTGCAAACGGGCTCGAACCCGGTTACAATGGAAGCGTCCAAATCCCCTGCCAAAGAATCTTCTGACAAGGCCAAAGCAGCCACGCACGATGCCCTTGTTTACAAGGTCGAGGAAATCGCCCAGATTCTGGCGATTTCCTCCCGTGCCGCCTATAACCTCTGCAAGTCCACGAAGGATTTCAAGGTCATTCGCATTGGCAAGAGCGTCCGGGTGAACAAGCAGAGCTTCGACAACTGGCTTGCATCGGCTTGAGGGAGGTAAATCTATGGCATCTATTATGAAGCGCGGAGATTCCTACTCCGTCCGTTACAAGTACAAGGATCATTCCGGCAAACCCTGTGAGGGATGGGAGAGTTTCAAGACCAAAAAGGAGGCGCAGGAGCGTAAAATTACGGTCGAGAAAGAACTGTTGGACGGCAGTTTCCTCGTTCCCGACAGCATGACGGTAGAGGAAATGCTGTACAAGTGGATTCCCATTCAGTCCACCAAGCATAAATGGTCGCCCAAGACCTACACGCAGTCAGTGGCGATGGTGCAGAACCTTATCGTCCCCTATATCGGCAATCGTAAGGTGCAGGAACTGCGCACCTACGACATCGAGAAGTTCTACGCCACCCTTGCCAAGACCCCCTGCGGGCAGTACGTTCATGGCGTAAAGCAGACCCTGACCGACAAGCAGAAGAAGCGGCTGCTGTCCAGCACCTCCATCCACGAAGTCCACACGCTACTCAAGA
>ERZ839947.3096-NODE-3096-length-10534-cov-2.825174_pt1 | contig 10534 bp, 8 predicted proteins | sample MGYA00519908_ERZ839947 | MGnify/ENA primary metagenome ERZ839947 (study PRJEB31850, sample SAMEA3708857) | human gut metagenome | biome: human gut; feature: human-associated habitat; material: faeces | place: China | collected 2014 ... | reverse complement strand
CCGACTTCTCCGACGCGGCGGCGGAAAAGGCCATCAAGCTGGTCAAGCGCCACCTGCTGCCCGCCTATCAGAACCCCGAGGACCGCAAGGCCCGGCAGGGGATGCACAACGCCTCCTGCCTGGCGGGCATCGCCTTCTCCAACTCCGGCCTGGGCCTCAACCACGGCATGGCCCACGCCCTGGGCGCCCGGTTCCACATCCCCCATGGCCGGGCCAACGGCATCCTGTTGCCCTATGTGATGAGCTTCAACGCCGGCTGCGCCGAGCAGCTCACCTCCACCGCCAAGCGCTATGCCCGTATTTCCCGCCTGCTGGAGCTGGAGAGCAGCAGTGTCCGCCAGAGCGCCCTCAACCTCATTCGCACCGCCCGGCGGTACATCGAAAAGCTGAACATGCCCTCCACCCTCCAGGCCGCGGGCGTGAACGCGGCGGAGTTCGAGGAGGCGGTGCACGACATGGCGGAGGCGGCCCTGGCCGACCGCTGCACCGCCACGAACCCCAGAAGCTGCACGGCGGAGGAAATTGAACAGATCTTCCGCAAGGCCTACAGCGGGAAATTGCCCTGACAGAGCTCCTCCGCCGCGCAATTGCGCGGCGGAGGAATTTGGCGTAAAATGATATTTCGGATTGACAACTCCGCAAATTTCTGTTAAAATGAGCCAGAAAAAATGATAGAGATGCGTATAGTGGAAGGGCGGATTCGTGCGGCGTTAGTACGGCTCGCCTGGTAAACGATCAAGAGCGATGTAGCTCCCAAGAATTTTGACTTGAAATTCTGGGGGCTTTTTTTGTTTTTTCGCCCCGTACGCCTGTGAACCCCCTGCCGGTGTTGCGGAAAACACCGCAGCGCGTTTACGCAGGATAGGCTGCCCGGCCCTGTGGCATGATAGGGGGGGACAGCCCGCTGTTTCCAGCGGTTTTTAGGAGGAGCGTGCCGATTTGATTGAGCTTGATGAGAAAAAGCGGATTATACAGGAATTTGTACCCGGCAAGCAGGTCACCCTGGCCCATGTGATCGCAAACCCCACCGAGGATCTGTACCTGAAGCTGGGACTGATCGACGCCTCCGGCGCCATTGGGATCTTTACCATCACCCCCAGTGAGGCGGCCATGATCGCCGCCGATGTGGCCACCAAGTCGGCCAACGTGTCCATCGGCTTTGTGGACCGCTTCAACGGCTCGTTGGTCATCACCGGCGATGTGGCGGCGGTACAGTCGGCGCTGACGGAGGTTATGAATACCCTGTGCGGTATGATGGGCTTTGCATCGGCCCCCATCACCAAGACGTGATGCAATGGAGAGAAAAAGACGCATTATCCTGATCGGCCGCTCCACGGCCGGCAAAACAACGCTTTGCCAGCGGATCAACCACGAGGAACTGCAGTACCACAAGACCCAGACCGTACAGATTGTCAACCAGAGTATGATTGACACACCGGGCGAGTATCTGGAGCGGCGCTATTTTCGCGGGGCCCTCATGGTGACGGCCGCCGACGCGGACACGATTGTGCTGGTCCAGGACGCCACCGAGAAGGGGAGCATGTTCCCGCCCGCCTACAGCAGCATGTTTGCAAAGCCCTGCGTGGGGGTTGTGACAAAGTCGGATCTGGCGTCTGAGCATGAGATTTCAAATGCGAGGCAGTATTTGAAGGCAGCCGGCGCGGGTGAGATCTTTGTCGTCAGCAGCGTGACGGGCGAGGGCGTGGAAGCCTTGGTAAGGCATCTGGATTTCCTTTGAAGTCAGGAGGAGCCGCATGGAAAAGGATGCGATCCGTGTCGTCATTGCAGACGATGAGCCGATCAGCAGAATGGATTTGAAAGAACTGCTTACGGAAGGCGGGTATACGGTTGTCGCAGAGGTCTCCGACGGGTTTGATGCCGTGGAGAACTGCAAGCTCTACCATCCGGATCTCGTTCTGCTCGACATCAAGATGCCGTTTCTGGACGGACTGGCCGCGGCCAAGATCATCTATGAGGAGGAGCTGGCGGACACGATCATTATGCTCACGGCGTATAGTGAGCGGGAGTTCGTGGAGCAGGCCAAGGATTACGGCGTCAGCGGCTATCTGGTCAAGCCCATCGACGAGAAATCGCTGATTCCCAACATCGAGCTGGTTGTGGCCCAGAGCAAGGAGATGAAACGGCTGCGTAAAGACATGGCCAAGGTTTCCGAGCGGCTGGCCAACCGCAGCATCATTGAAAAAGCCAAGGGACAGGTGATGCAGGAGCAGAATCTGTCGGAGCAGGAGGCGTACCACTATATACGCAAGCTCAGTCAGCTCAAGGGCCTTTCCATGCGCCGGGTGGCGGAGATGATCCTCGTGAAAGGCGGGGGTTGACAGGTGAATGTGATTTGGTCCCTCTGCAGAAAGTATACCGATCTGTCCGATGAGGAGATCCGCATCATTGAGCACATGTCAGAGACGCTGCAGCCTCTGGCCAATCTGGAGGGCGCGGACATCTTCATCGACTGCCCCGGACGGGACGGGAACGCCATCGTGGTGGCGGAGGCCAAGCCGGAATGTGTGCCGTCGTCCTACAAGAACACGGTTGTGGGACTGCTGGCCAAGCCGGAGAACGAGCCGGCGGTGGCCCGCACTTTCCGCCTGGGGGTGGGAACCAAGCAGATGAAGGCCGTGACCCAGGAGAATGGGAGCACGATCCAGTCGGTAGAGCCCATCCGCAACGGCTCCCATATCATCGGCGTGCTGATCCTGGAGAAGCGGGTGGACGAGCAGAGGCAGGTCAGTGAGCGGATTCATTTCTCGCAGCAGAGCTTTGAGACCATCGCCCACGCCCTGGCTCAGATGGTGCCGGAGAACAACTGGCTCACCGAGTGTATCGACGAGGCGCTCCTCATGGTGGACCGCAGCGGCATCGTGACCTTCCGCAACTCCCTGGCCCAGGATCTGTACCGGAGGCTGGGCTACATTGAGGACATCCTGGGACAGCCCTATGAGAACGTCCGCCTGGTGGAACAGGACGGCAACAGCGAGGAGTGCAGCGGCTACTCCTATGTGGAGACTACGGTGAGCAATCTGGTGCTGGACATCAAGCACATCCAGCTCAACTCGGCGGGGGCGGCCTTCGCCGTGATCATTCAGGATGTGACCTGGCGGCGGGAGCAGGAGCAGGCGCTGATTCTCAAGTCTGTGGCCATCAAGGAGATCCACCACCGGGTGAAGAACAACCTCCAGACCATTGCCAGCCTCCTGCGCCTACAGACGCGCCGCACCGACAGCGAGGAGACGCGGCAGGTGCTGGGGGAGAGCATGAACCGGATCCTCTCCATTGCCAGCACCCACGAGCTGCTGGCCCAGAGCGGTGTGGACGAGGTCATGCTGGGGGAGGTCATCCTGAACATAAAGAACAATACCATGCGGTATTTTTCCAACCCCAAATGCTATGTCACCATTACCATGGAGGGCGGGGACTTTCAGGTGGACTCCGACATCGCCACGTCGGTGGCCATTATCATCAACGAACTGCTTCAGAACTCCCTGAAGTACGCCTTCCAGGACCGCTCTTCCGGAGAGATTCGGATCGTCGTGGAGCAGGGGAAGCTGTACTCCAGCATCCAGGTCAGCGACAACGGAGGCGGATTCGATGTGGCCAACACGGAGGGCAACCGCCTGGGGCTGTCCATCGTGCAGACGTTGGTGAAGGACAAGCTGCGGGGCAACCTGGAGATCGAGTCGGGCCCCGAGGGAACCTGCGCTAGATTCGACTTTAAAAATCAGATCATCGGAACGGCCGACGTGACGTAACGACGGCTGGAACAGACGAGCGACGGAGCTCGGATACAGAGGGATTCTCTGTACCCGGGCTCCGTTTTGCATTGAACTCTCAGGAAGCGGGTGAAGCAAGTTGCATGAAGTGATTCTCAGCGTGGGCATCGATATCGGCACCTCGACGACCCAGCTCATTTTCAGCCGGCTGACCATCGAAAACCGGGCCAGCAGCTACACCGTGCCGCGCATCGACATTGTGGACAAAGAGGTGATCTACCGCAGCAAGATCTACTTTACGCCCCTGCGTTCGGCCACGGAGATCGACGCGGAGGCGGTCAAACGGATTGTGCGGGAGGAGTACCAGGCGGCCGGCATGACGCCGGAGATGCTCCGCACGGGCGCGGTGATCATCACCGGCGAAACCGCCCGGAAGGAGAACGCCAACGAGGTGCTGGAGGCTCTGTCCGACCTGGCCGGAGACTTCGTGGTGGCCACCGCCGGACCGGATCTGGAGTCGGTGCTCTCCGCCCGGGGGGCGGGCACCGACGCCCTGTCCAAGGAAAAGCGCACGGCCATCGCCAATGTGGACATCGGCGGCGGGACCAGCAACATCGCCGTCTATGAGAAGGGCGTGCTGCGGGGGACCTGCTGCCTGGACATCGGCGGGCGGCTCATCAAGGTGGAGAACGGCCGCATCAGCTACATTTTCCCCAAGATCCAGGCCCTGGCCGCCGCCAACGGAATCCCGCTGGCGGTGGGCGACCGGGCCTATCCCGAGCAGCTCTACGGCGTGTGCCGCCTCATGGCGGCCCAACTGGCCCAGGCCCTCCGCCTGGCGGGGGCGGACAGACACCACGCCGGCCTTTATACCAACAACGGCAAGCCTCTGCCGGAGCAGCCGGCCATCGCCGCGGTGACCTACTCCGGCGGCGTGGCGGACTGCATCTATCAGGAGATGGAGGGCGACGTGTTTCGCTTCGGCGACATCGGCGTCCTCCTGGGAAAGGCCATTCGGGCCGACCCGGATCTGAGCCGGGTGGAGCGCTTTACCTCCATCGAGACCATCCGGGCCACCGTGGTAGGGGCGGGAACCCATACCACCGAGGTCAGCGGGAGCACCATCCACTATGAGCAGGGCACGCTCCCCCTGAAAAATGTCCCCATTCTTAAGGTGTCCGAGGAAGACGAGGCGTCGCTGGAAACGCTGAAGGCTTCCATTTTGAATCAGATGCCGCTGTATATGCCTGAGGGAAAAGCGGAGCAGCTTGCGATCGCTTTTACCGGAGAAAAGCGCACCAGCTTTGCGGACATTCAGGCATTGGCGGCAGCTATCATTGAGAGCACGAAGGAGGTGATCAGCAGCAGGTATCCCTTGGTCGTGGTGGTGGAGAACGATATCGGAAAGGTGCTCGGAAACGCGCTGAACGTACTGCTCAAGCGGGAGAAGGACGTCATCTGCATTGACGGTATCCGCACCCTGAGCGGCGACTACATCGATATCGGCGAGCCCATTGCAGGCGGGCAGGTGCTGCCCGTAGTGATCAAGACCTTGATTTTCAATTCTTAAATGTTAGGACTTATGAGAGGTGAACTAGCATGATCCTGAAGACAAAGCTGTTCGGCCATGTGTACGAGTTCAAATCGATTCGGGAAGTCATGGCGAAGGCAAACGAGGAAAAATCCGGCGACAAGCTGGCAGGCATTGCCGCCGAAACCGCAGAGGAGAGAGTGGCCGCCAAGGTGGTGCTCTCCAATCTGACCCTGAACGATCTGCGCAACTGCCCCGCCGTCCCCTATGAGGAGGACGAGGTGACCCGGATCATCCAGGATTCTGTCAACGAGACCATCTTTAACGAGTATAAGAATATGACGGTGGCCGAGTTCCGCGAGTGGCTGCTGGATACCCAGACCACCCCCGACATGATCCGCCGGGCCTCCCGCGGCCTGACCTCTGAGATCGTTGCCGGCGTGTGTAAGCTGATGAGCAACCTGGACCTCATCTACGCCGCCAAGAAGATGCGCGTGACCGCCCACTGCAACACCACCATCGGTCTGCCCGGCACCTTCTCCTCCCGTCTGCAGCCCAACCACACCACCGATGATCCCAATGGCATCATCGCGTCCGTGATGGAGGGCCTGTCCCTGGGCTGCGGCGACGCCGTCATCGGCCTGAACCCCGTGGACGACTCCGTGGAGAGCGTGGCCCGCATCCTGAAGATGTTCGACGAGTTCAAGCGCAAGTGGGAGGTTCCCACCCAGATCTGTGTGCTGGCCCACGTGACCACCCAGATGGAGGCGGTGCGCCAGGGGGCCCCCTGCGACCTGATCTTCCAGTCCATCGCCGGCAGCCAGAAGGGCAACGAGGCCTTCGGCCTGGACGGCAAGCTCATCGAGGAGGCCCGCCAGCTCGCCCTGCGGGAGGGCACCGCCACCGGCCCCAACGTCATGTACTTCGAGACCGGCCAGGGCTCTGAGCTGTCCTCCGAGGCCCACCACGGGGCCGACCAGGTGGTGATGGAGGCCCGGTGCTACGGCTTCGCCAAGCGGTTCCAGCCCTTCCTGGTCAATACGGTGGTGGGCTTCATCGGGCCGGAGTATTTGTATAACTCCAAGCAGGTGATCCGGGCGGGCCTGGAGGACCACTTCATGGGCAAGCTCACCGGCATCCCCATGGGCTGCGACGCCTGCTACACCAACCACATGAAGGCCGACCAGAACGACATCGAGGATCTGGCCGTCCTCCTCACCGCCGCCGGGTGCAACTACTTCATGGGCATCCCCCACGGCGACGACGTGATGCTCAACTACCAGACCACCGGCTTCCACGAGACCGCCGCCCTGCGGGAGCTCTACGGCCTCACCGCCATCCCGCCCTTCCAGGCGTGGCTGGAGAAGATGGGCTTTGTGGAAAACGGCAGGCTGACGGAGCTGGCGGGGGATGCGTCCGTCCTGCTGGCGTGAATCGGCGGCCCACACGCGCACCCTGTAGGGCGGGGGCTTGCCCCCGCCGCCTACTCTCATCCCGTAGGGGCGAACTGTGTTCGCCCGCCCTATATCATTGAGGTGACAATATGAACGAACAAGAGCTGCGCTCCCTGGTGGAGCGCATGGTGCTGGAGCTGGCGGGCCAGCCCAACGCCGCGGCCCCGGCCAAGGCCACCCCGGTGACCGCCGCTGCGGCGGCCGGCGGCTGTCTGGACGACATCACAGAGACCGATTTGCGGCGGCAATATCTGGTCAAAAACCCCAGAAACGGTCCGGCCTTCCTGGATTTGAAGCTGCGCACCCCCGCCCGGCTGGGCCTGGGACGGGCGGGCGCCCGCTATCAGACCCTATCCATGCTGCGCATGCGGGCCGACCACGCGGCGGCGCAGGACTCGGTGTTTTCCCACGTGGACGACGCCTTTGCGGAAAAAAACGGCTTTGTCCCTGTCCAGACCCTGTGCCAGAACAAGGACGAATACCTGACCCGCCCCGACCGGGGCCGCCGCTTTGACGAGGCCAATCAGGCCATCATCAAAAAGACCCTGGGCCAGAACCCCAAAGTGGTTCTGGCGGTGGGGGACGGCCTGTCCTCTGCCGCCATCGAGGCCAACGCGGTGGACTGCATCCAGGCGGCCAGGGCGGGACTCAAGACCTATGGCCTGGAGAGCGGCCCGGTGCTCTTCATCAAATACTGCCGGGTGGGCGCCTCCGACCACATTGGGGAGCTGACCGGCGCGGAGGCGGTGTGCCTGCTGGTGGGGGAGCGGCCCGGCCTGGTTACGGCGGAGTCCATGTCCGCCTACCTGACCTACAAGCCCCACATCGGCATACCTGAGTCCAAGCGCACGGTGATCTCCAACATTCACCGCCAGGGTACCACCGCCGTGGAAGCGGGCGCGCACATTGCGGAGCTGATCAAGACCATGCTGGAGAAAAAGGCCAGCGGCATTGATCTGCGGTGAAATACGTCCGCCCGCCTCCACGGGGCGCGCGGCGCGCGTACAAGCGTTTTGCCCTGTGGGCAAAACCTTGATGCCGGGCGAATTTAGTTCGCCCGAGCAGATAAAAGAGACGCTTGGGGGCCCCGTGCGGCCAGCCGCACGGGGAACGGCGGGCGCGCATATTGCGGAGCTGATCAAGACCATGCTGGAGAAGAAGGCCAGCGGGATAGATCTCAAATAGGCGGGAGATCGTAGGGGCCGATGCCCACACCGGCCCGCTCCCCCCGTCCCTGCGCCATCCGGCGGGCGGGTGTGGGCGCCCGCCTCTGCAAAACAACGGAGGTGATATTATGACAGGCGATTTGATTCCGGCCAATGTACTGGCCACCCATACCATTGCCAACGTCAGCGAGACGCTGGCGGAAAAGCTGGGCTTGCCCCGTCAGTACCGCTCCATTGGTATCATTACCGCCGACAGCGACGACGTGACCTACTGCGCCCTGGACGAGGCCACCAAGGCCGCGGCGGTGGAGGTGGTGTACGGCCGCTCCCTCTACGCGGGTGCGGGCAACGCCTCCACCAAGCTGGCCGGCGAGGTCATCGGCATCCTGGCCGGGCCCAACCCGGCGGAGGTGCAATCCGGCCTGCGGGCCTGCGCCGAGTTTATGGCCAGCGGAGTGGGCTTCCGCTCGGCCAACGAGGACGGCTCCATCGTCTATTTTGCCCACACCGTCTCCCGCACGGGCACCTATCTGTCCAAGACGGCGGGCGTGCGGGAGGGTGAGGCCCTGGCCTACCTGATCGCCCCGCCTCTGGAGGCAGTGGTGGGGCTGGACGAGGCGCTCAAAGCCTCCGACGTGGAGCTGGCCGCCCTCTTTGAGCCCCCCAGTGAGACCAACTTCGGCGGCGGGCTCCTCACCGGCACCCAGAGCGCGTGCAACGCCGCCTGCGCCGCCTTTGCCGAGGCGGTAAAGGCGGTGGCGGCCCGGCCGAGGGAGATCTGACAGGGCGGCGGAAACACGTAGGGCGGGCGGCCGCAGGCCGCCCCGGCGATGCAGGGGCGAACTGTGTCCGCCCGCCGCCAGACAAGACGAGGTGAACCATTTGGACAAGGATTTGCAATCCATTCAAGAGACAAGAGAGCTGCTCCGGCAGGCCAAGCAGGCACAGAGGACGCTGGCGGGTATGAGCCAGGAGCAGCTGGACAAAATAACGGCGGCCATCGCCGCAGCCGCCGGGGAACACGCCCGGCGGCTGGCCGACATGGCGGTGGAGGAGACGGGCTTCGGCAAAAAAGAGGATAAAGAGCTTAAAAACCGCTTTGCCGCCACCACCCTCTATGAGGCCATCCGAGACGAAAAGACCCACGGCATCCTGGCGGAAAACCGGGAGAAGCGCACCATTGATATCGGCGTGCCGGTGGGCATTGTGGCGGGGCTGGTGCCCTCCACCAACCCCACCTCCACCGTGATCTATAAATCCATGATCTGTATGAAGGCGGGCAACCCCATTATCTTCTCTCCCCACCCCAGCGCGGTAAACTGCATCCTGGAGACGGTGAACGTGGTGCGCCGGGCGGCGGAGGGGGCGGGGGCCCCGGCGGGGAGCATTTCCTGCATCACCACCCCCACCCTGGAGGCCACCAACGCCCTCATGCGCCACGACGATACCCGCCTGATTCTGGCCACCGGCGGCGGGGCCATGGTAAAGGCGGCCTACTCCTCCGGCACTCCCGCCATCGGCGTGGGCGCGGGCAACGGGCCGGCCTATATCCACCACACCGCCGACGTGCGCCTAGCGGTCAAACGGATTCTGGACTCCAAGACCTTTGACAACGGCACCATCTGCGCCAGCGAGCAGTCCATTGTGGTGGAGCGGCGGATGGAGGGGGCGGTCACGGCGGAGCTGAAGGCCCAGGGGGCCTATCTGCTGGACGACGAGGAGCACCGCCTCCTCTCCAAATTCATCCTGCGGCCCAACGGCACCATGAATCCGGCCATTGTGGGCAAGAGCGTGGAGACGGTGGCCAAGCTGGCGGGCCTGACCCGGGTACCCCCCACGGCGCGGGTACTGGTGGCCCGGGAGACCGGGGTGGGTCCCGGCTATCCCTATTCCAATGAGAAGCTGGGCCTGATTCTGGCCTACTATGTGGAGGACAGCGAGGAGGCGGTGCTCCGCCGCTGCGTGGAAATCCTGGAGTGGGAGGGCGCGGGCCACACCTTCGCCATCCACACCGAGGATGCCGACGCCGCTAAGCGCTTTGCCGCCGCCGTTCCCGCCAGCCGCGTGCTGGTCAACACCCCCGCCGCCCTGGGCGGCATCGGGGCCACCACCTGCCTGTTCCCCGCCCTTACCCTGGGGTGCGGCGCGGTGGGCGGCTCGTCCAGCTCCAACAACATCGGGCCCCTGGACCTCATCAACATCAAGCGGGTGGCCTGGGGCGTCAAAGAGCTGGAGGAGCTGCGGGGGAACCGCCCCGCGGCCGGATATGCCCCCTGTGCCGTGGATGAGAGCCTGCTCAACGAACTGGTCAACCGGATTATAGGGAGGCTGAGCGTATGAGCGAGGTCAACGCCGACGGCGTGCTCCTCAATCCACATGAGGCGCTATTGCAGGAGGTGCAGGCCCTGACCAACTCCCTGACGGCGGAGGAGCCAGAGGGAATGGAGGACGATAAGGCCCACACCGTATACGCCGGCAACGGCGAGCCCGCCGGGGCGGTGGGCGGCGTTCCGCACACACCCGTGTCGGCGGCCCTGGCCGCCCCGGCCCACAAGGGGGCGGGCACCGGCAGCTACGCGGCGGAGCACCCGCCCGCCCCGGCCAGGAAGGCCGCCCGGGCGGCCAAAACGAAGAAACCAAAGCCGTCTCTCCCAC
>ERZ839947.3093-NODE-3093-length-10547-cov-2.268586_pt1 | contig 10547 bp, 8 predicted proteins | sample MGYA00519908_ERZ839947 | MGnify/ENA primary metagenome ERZ839947 (study PRJEB31850, sample SAMEA3708857) | human gut metagenome | biome: human gut; feature: human-associated habitat; material: faeces | place: China | collected 2014 ... | reverse complement strand
GTGCAAGGCATGCTACTTTTACTCTGTCGGAATGACGGATGAGAACGATCAGCATCAGACCTACCAGCAGGGCATCCTCGAAGTTGTAGATGTCCTCAAGAAGCGGCGGTGCCACCTGCCATGGATGATTTTCTGTGATGTCGTTGTCAGCAGCGTTGGAATGATACCATACATTCCACTCATCAAAGCTAAGATACATATTCTTTTTGCTACGTTTTTTCGCTTTTACATAATCGCAGGTTGCGATAATGGTGCGGATGAATTCGTCCATATCATCAGATTTTGCAAGGAAGTCATTGCTGTCGTCAGAACGGTTTCCATAATATGTATGAAGAGATAAATAATCTACATAATCATATGTGTGGCTCAGTACATGGTCTTCCCAGAGTGCAAAGGTCGGCATTTCCTGATTGGAACTTCCGCATACGACAAATTCGATGGACGGATCGATCAATTTCATTGCTTTGGCTGTCTCTTCCGCCAATCTTCCATACTCATCCATGGTCTTGTGACCGATCTGCCATGGACCGTCCATTTCATTTCCGAGGCACCAGGTTTTGAATCCATATGGATCCTTCTGTCCGTGTTTAATACGAAGATCGCTGTATTTGGTTCCGCCAGGATGGTTACAGTATTCCAGAAGATTGCATGCATCTGTGATTCCTCTTGTTCCCAGATTGACTGCCATCATAACCTCTGAGTTGGCTGCATCTGCCCATTTCTTAAACTCATGAAGTCCTACTTCATTCTTTTCCAGGCTTCTCCATGCAAGTTCCAGTCTGTGAGGTCTTTCCTCAACAGGTCCCACACTGTCTTCCCAGTAAAAGTTAGATACAAAGTTTCCGCCCGGATAACGTACGATCGGTACATCCAGTTCTTTTACCAGATCAATGACATCTTTACGGAATCCGTCAGCATTGGAAAGCGGATGTCCCGGCTGATAAATTCCGTCGTATACAGCTCTTCCCAGATGTTCAATAAAGGAACCGTAAATTCTTTTGTCGATTTTGGAAATGGAAAATGCTTTGTCCACTACCATTTTTGCCTGTTTCGCCATAATGTTTTGAACCTCCGTTCTTATAAATCATCAACCTTTGACAGCACCGGATGTCATACCATCGATCAGATATCTCTGGAAGATCAGATAGATGATCAGGATCGGAAGGATACCAAACATGGAACCTGCGATCAGAAGGTTGTAGTTATTTCCATAAGGTGTCAGCAGTGTATTCAGACCGATCTGCAGTGTGAATTTACTTGTATCACGGAATACCAGCATCGGCCATAACATATTGTTCCAGGAACCCATTGCACAGAGGATTGCCATGGATGCAAATGCCGGTTTGGTGATCGGCATCATAATCTTAACACTGATACCATACTCTGTGCATCCGTCGATTCTTCCTGCATCCAGAAGCTCTTTCGGAAGACTCTGCATGTACTGTTTAAAGAAGAAAATCGTCGACGCACCACATAGTCCGGGGAGAATAACACCGGCTCTTGTATTGATAATTCCAAGAGATGTAACTTCATTATAAAGAGGAAGCATCAGGATTTCAAAAGGAACACACATAGTTGCAATTACCAGGAAAAATAAAAATCCCTGAAGTTTGAATTTGTACATTGTCAGGCCGTATGCAATGAAGTAGCATACCAGCAGTGTCAGAGCTACTGTGATCAGTGTCAGGATCAGACTGTTTTTATACCACATGAAATATTTTCTGGAATCTTCATTTCCGGAAAACAGGTATTTATAGTTGTCCAGATGCATCTTGGAGAAATCAAGATTCAGGGACATACCCTTCATAACTACTTCACGGCCTTCCTGGAAGGAAGCGAAGAAACCTGCAAGAAGCGGGAATGCGATCAGCACACAGAGGATAGCGAAAAGCCCTGTGGATAATACAGACGCAACTTTATGATTTGATTCCATTGTTTTTGGCTGAACTGCTGTTTTTGCCATATCACTTTTCCTCCTTCTTGAATGTTCCTGTTGCCACAAGCTGGACAACATTGATAGCCAGGGCAATGACCAGAAGCACCATACCTACGGCACACGCATAACCCATATCATTTTTCTCAATACCTCGTTTATACAGATATCCTACGATAGTAAGACCAATGTTCTTCGGTGAGGAGTTACCATTCCACAACATGAAACTCTCAAGGAACATGGACAGACCGGCATATACGGAAATTGTAATAACATAGATGGTTGTCGGTTTCAGAAGCGGCAGTGTAAGATACCAGAATTTCTGTTTTGCATTGGCACCATCAATATCTGCTGATTCATAAAGGGAAGTATCAATACTTTTTAATCCTGAAATAAAATACAGCATGTTGACACCTGTCCATCTCCACATACAAAGTAGCAGCAGAGCTACCCATCCTGTAGTCTTTTCCTTCAGCCACGGAATGCTGGCATTTCCAAGTAAGTGCATTAACTGGTTCATCTGTCCGTTGTCACCTTCTGAGAACATCAGTCGGAATAACATACCGGAAATAACTACAGATGTCAGTGCCGGAATATACATGATCACTTTCCATACGCCTTTGGCTTTGGTAAGACGGCTTTCCATCAATACTGCAAGCATCATCGGAATCGGTATCAGCAGAAGCAGTGTCAGAAGCATGTATTCCACACTGTTAAATACAGCTGTCTTGAAGAACTTATCGGAAGCCAGTTTCTGGTAATGCTTCAGACCAACCCACTGAGAACCGCCAAAGGAAATATCCTGAAAACTCATTACAATACCACTGATGAGCGGATATAACCAGAATACCAGAAGGCTGATAACAAACGGAAGTACGAATACGTAGGGTGCCACCTTCTGAGAATAGAGCATCTTTTTCACTTTATTCACAATGAATTCCTCCTCTTCTAAAAATAACAGTAACTTTTCAGCATCTCATGGAATCATGGTTTACTGAACAGTTACAGATAATTTCTTTTTTCTTATTACCATTATCCTGAAAAGAAATCAGACTACACATCCCGTGAAAGTCTCATTCCTCACCAGGATAACAGTAAAGGAGGTCAGGGAATGCGTTTCCCTGGCCTCCCATATCATTTCGGTCACTGCAGTAACCGCACATTATTCACTTGATCAGTGAACTGTTATCATTTTATTATTCACACTCGAAATCAAGATAATCCTGTGCATCCTGAAGCGCTTCTTCTACATCCATGCCATCCTCTAATACATTGTTCAGAGTTGTTGTACACATGTAATCATTCAGTGTCGGTGAGTTCTTTGTTGTATAAACAGTTCCGATCGCATCGTTTTCAGCAAGTTCGTTCAGAACTTCGTATGGTTTTACACGGAAGAATGTATTATATGTATTGGACTCATCATAAGCAAACGCTTCGTCAGACCATAATGCTGTGTTGCAGACATCAAATCCAAGTTCGTTCCAGATCAGGTTTTCACCTTCTTCAGAGCATTTAGCCCATGCAAGCCATTCAGCTGCAAGTTCAGGATTCTCACACTGATTTGTTACAACAGTACCTGTACCACCGATACCAACGGAGCATTTCTGTCCTTCTTCAAATACAGGGCATGTTGTGATGTCATATTTGCCTTCCATCTCCGGCATGTAATCTTTGAAACGGCTCATGTACCACATAGCTTTCGGGAAGGAAGCAATTTTGCCATCCATGATATTAGAGAATCCGGCTTCAAGGTCAACATGTCCGTCTGTGGATACCATTGCAATTCCATCATTTAACCAGTTCTGCTGCATTGTGAGCATTTCTTTTACGGAATCAAGCTGTACGTTTACAGTTCCGTCCGGACCGCCTGTCCAGTCTTCACCGTTCTCAGCCATTGCAAGCCACATCCAGTCAACACCGCCTGTATCAACAGAAGTTAAGTACACTTCACCATTGGAAGCTTCTTTTAACTCTTCACCAAGTTTGGTATAATCATCCCATGTCTTTACAGATTTGTAATCTAATCCGTAAGATTCAAGAAGATCTGCGTTCCAGTACATAACAGTTGCACCTACATGGAAAGGAACACCAAGTCTTGTTCCGTCAGCCTTGGAATAAACATCAAGTCTGGACTGTACCATTGTATCTTCATAAGGAGCAAGTGCATCATTCATAGAATATAACGGGCTGTCATCGCCGGAATAGTTCGGGAACTGTCCGATCTCAATATCGCAAAGGTCAGGAGCACCGGAGCCGGCCTGTAAGGACATCATTAATTTGTTGTGCATATCAGAGTATGGATAAGTACTGAATGTTACCTGGATCTGTTTATCCGGATTCTCCTCGTTCCATTTCTCTACCATCTTGCCATAAAACTCATTGTGCAGGTCTACAAATGACCACATCTCATACTTTGTTCCATCGTCAGGACCTACGGTTGTTACTGCTGTAGGTTCTCCCTCAGCCGGTTCTTCGCTCTCAGCAGCTTCCTCTGTTGTGTCTTCTTCTGCAAAGACATTCACTGCCATACTCATACTGGACACTGCCATAGCTGCAGTCATAAGTAATGCGAACAATTTTCTTCTCTTCATAAAAAGTTCCTCCTTTTTTTGGTTTCCTTTCGCTCTTCCGGTTTCAATGATGCTATTGTACAAACCTCATAATCAATTCGTGTTTTTTTAAAATATATGTCCCGCTTTCTTGTTATGGTTATTTTGCACATTTATTTTATTTTTAGCTCCGGTTTATGTTGATATTATATAATTTTTGCCCGTAAATGTCAATATATTTTTGATTTATTTTTATTATTTTAGATTTTAGTAAAATAAATGTTTGATATTTATTAGTCAATCCGACCATATTTCTTCTATTTTCCTATGTTTTTTTCTCCGGTTTTATGATAAAATAAGTAATCAAAACGTATTTTTCTAAAAGTCCTTATTTAGCATTATATATCCGCAAATACATCCAAAAGGAGGTTTTTCACATGAAATCCTGTTCTATTTCCGATGGTCTTGCCATATTCAAGGCTCTCGGTTCCCCTGTCCGCGTACAGATCCTGCGTCTTATCCAGGAAAAAGAAGGACTGAATATTAAGCAAATTGCACAAAGCCTGAAACTTCCCGTTACAACCCTGTCCCCTCATCTTAATCTTTTGGCCGAAGCCGGGCTGATTGAATTCAGGGATGAGGCTCTTACGCACGGAACACAGAAATGCTGCTATTTTGCAAAAGACTGGGATCAGCTCCTGATAAATATGGCGCTTTCCGGTCCTGCTCTGCAGATCTACAGTGCGGAAATCGGTGTGGGACATTTTTCCGATTTCTCAGTAACTCCCACCTGTGGACTGGCAACCTCTACTTCTTTTGTAGGACAGCTAGATCAGCCACGATACCTCATACATCCAGGCAGCCGTCAGGCAAGAATTGTCTGGTTTACCACCGGATATCTGGAGTATATCCTGCCTAACTTCATCCCTGACCACAGCGTGATCGAAGAACTGACAGTTTCCTTTGAAATCAGCTCAGAAGCCCCTAAATTCTGTGATATATGGCCTTCTGATATTACTTTCTCCCTGAACGGCGTGATCCTTGGCACCTGGACCAGTCCCGGAGATTACGGAGACCGCAGAGGAAAATATAACCCTTCCTGGTGGTTTCCGTTTCTGAATCAATACGGTTTATTAAAAAAACTGACGATCACTCCTGAAGGCACCTTTCTGGACGCAGAAAAGCTGTCCGATGTTTCCACCGGACAGCTTGCACTCACTGATCAGTCTGTTATGAAATTGCGTTTTTCCGTTCTGCCGGGCGCTGAACATCCCGGTGGATGCACTCTTTTTGGTGCAGGCTTCGGAGATTATAACCAACATATACGGATCACCATCGGATATCGTCCTGAAAACATCTGAATTCTCCGCCTGACTTCAGATTGATATACTGCCCCGGATACTCCCACAACCATTTATGGCAGCAGATATTTCACGCCCCATATGGTTTCATTATTGTCACCCTTAGCGCTGAAGCACATCGTATCATTGCCTGCCTCATCGGTCATTTCCAGGACAACTCCTGTATAAGTATTTTCACCGAGAGTCACATCAATATATGGTGTGCCTTCTTCCTCTTCCCATGTGCCTTCCAGTTCTTCTCCGGTAACTGTTCTGTCTGCATTAAGCTGAATTCTCTGCGGTTTATGTACTTTGTCCGAAATATCCGTACCATGGTTTACCAGATAAAAAGTACCCTTGATTTCATCCTCGGAATATCCATCCTCTTTCAACGTCTCGCCGTCTGTGGCAAATGGCGCAGCAACCAGCCATCCGTCTTTTGTGCGGAACAACTGATGTACGCGAGGCTCATGAAGTTCTCCGGTTTTAGCAAAACGCTGATGATAGACCAGGTATAATTTACCATCTTCATCTTCAAATGCAGTCTGTCCGCCAGGTGCCATATAGGTCTGGGTAAGACTTGGGAATGTATAATTTCCCATCATTTTCAGCCCATGATCTTTATGCTCCACAAATAAATACATATCCTTCCCTGCTGCATCTGTATAAGTTCCGTCCACAGTGTCACAGCGGAAGAGTCGCATCTGATAACCTCCTTTTGCCTGCAGATTTCCATAGGACAAAAACAGATAATAGTATCCACTGGTCTCATCATACATAATATGCGGGCCTTCGATGGAGTTGTGATAACCACCGAGAAGTTTCTTACCATAATAGCTGTCCACATGATTTTCTTCGTCTGCTTCCGGATAAATCGGATAGCCGGTCTCTTCATCAATCTCAATCAGAAAAATACCGCCGGACCAGGATCCATAAACCATCCACATACGCCCGTCTTCATCATAAAAAACATCCGGATCAATACAGTTTGGCCAGTTATTGTTGTCATAAGACGCTGCTGTATATGGCCTCGGGTCTGTTCCCATCAGTTCTTCGATATTACTTTCCTTAACATCATGATAGCTATAACCAGAGTACAGGAATGTATCCTCATAGTGATACGGACCTTCAATGTCGTCTGCTGTTGCAAAACAGATATTGGATTTCACATAAGAAGATGTGGTACAGAAATACATCACATATTTTCCCATTTTTTTGTTATAGATGACATCCGGTGCCCACACGGAATAACCACCTTCCTCGTTCTTTCCTACATAAGTAAACGCTGCCGGATCGCCGTCTTCTTCTCCGTCAAAAAGATTGTCAAACAGCTTATTCTCTGCGTTGACCCCGGAAGAAAAACCGATCCAGTTTCTCAGATCTGCAGACTTCGCAGATTCCATATGGGAGCCAAAGATGTAGTAAGTGTCATTGTCTTTGATGACAGATGGATCATGTACAGAAACTCCGGCAGTGAATCCGCCTTTCTTAATCCGGCTCTCAATATCATCTGTGCCTGCTGTTTCTTTTTCGTTTGCCGCATCTGTTGTCTCTGCTGTGCCATCAGCAGCTTCCGCAGCATATATACTCTGTGATCCGAGAAGCATCATTCCTGTCAGCCCCAGAATTATTCCCCATTTTTTTCTCATACCAGCTCTCCTGTTCTCCAAATATTATTCTCTCTCAGATTACGTTAATCTTCGTAAGAAAATATCGGTGCGCCTGTTTTTTCATCCCAGCGGATTTTCATCAGCATGGCATGACGGTTTGGATTGTACAGCGGATTTCCTTCAATCTCTGCTTCTGTTCTCGCATGATAAACCATGATCGGGTTTCCTTCTTCGTCTTCAGTAAAGGAATTATGCCCCGGTCCATAGATTCCTCTGGACTCATCTGTACGAAGAACCGGATAACGTTCTTTTGTCCAGGATTTCGGATCAAGAAGATCAGAATTTTCATCTGCTGTAAGCATTCCCATGCAATATGCAGCACCGGTCTCAGATGCAGAATAGGTAAGATAAATCCTGCCGTCATGATGAATGACTGCCGGTCCTTCATTCACCCAGAACCCAACTCTTTCCCAGTCATAATCCGGTGAAGTGAGAAGTACCTGGACGGTTTTCAGTTTATACGGAGTTTCCATTTCACCAATATAAAGGTTGGAAATCTGCTTGCCGACTCCTACCTTCTCAGCCCATACATAGTAATGTTTTCCCTTGTTTTCAAATACTGTTGCATCCAGAGAGAAAGCTTCAAAAGAAAATTCATCTGCATCCGCACGTCCCATCTTACCTTTCTCTGTCCAGACTCCTGTAAGAGGATCTGTATCTGCACATTCCAACACATATGGGCGGATTGCCCAGACATCATCTTTGTCCCCGCCTGCAAAATAGATATACCATTTACCATCCAGATAATGAAGCTCCGGTGCCCAGATATGTTCGCTCATGATTCCTTCTTTGTGTTTCTCCCAAACTGTCACTTCTTCCGCATCCTTCAGTCCTGCCAGAGTTTCGCTTCTTCTCAGCACAATCCGGTCATAGGCCGGTATGGATGCTGTAAAATAATAGTTTCCATCTGTGTGGCGGTAAACATATGGATCTGCTCTCTGCAGAATCCATGGCTCATTATACTTAAGTTCTTCACTCATTGTATGTCCCCCTGTTTGTTTTATTTTAGATTTATATAAATTATTTTTTATATATTTAAAATTGTACTGCATTTTTCAGAAAATATCAACTATATTTTTTTCTTTTCGTTGCACATTTTTTGCAGATTCGTTATAATTTACCGTAAACGTTGCAAAATCATTTTTAACAGAAAGGGAAATCCGTTATGTTATATATTAAAAGTCTGGAACAGGCGGTTCCTGTCTTCAAGGCACTTGGTTCTGACATCCGCATACGGCTGATCCAGACTCTCCTTGAGCATCAGGAAATGAATATGAATGAACTGGCTTCCAGTCTGGGGATTACCAACGGTGCCCTGACTAGCCATGTAAAGAAACTCGAAGAATCCGGAATTCTCGCAATTCTTCCAGAGCATTCCGGCCACGGAAACCAGAAGGTCTGTCGCATTAATGTTGACAAGATCCTGGTTGATATTGCCTCTAACAATGACAGCCCGGCTGAGGACAGTTACTCTATTGACATTCCGATCGGCAACTACTTTAATTATTCTGTCTATCCAACCTGTGGGCTGTCTACTACCGATAATCTCATCGGTGAGGTAGATGATCCTCGTTATTTTGCTCATCCGAGCCATGTAGATGCAAAGATTTTATGGTTTGGACGGGGATTTATTGATTACCGCATTCCAAATATGCTGCCTCCGGGACAGAAGATCGATCGTCTGACACTCTCCTTTGAGATCAGCTCAGAAGCTCCCGGAGTCAACAGTGACTGGCCTTCTGATATTTCCTTTTTCCTGAACAATACAAAGGTCGGAACCTGGACAAGCCCCGGAGATTTCGGTGATGTCCACGGTATGTTCACTCCCGACTGGTGGTTCCCGAACTGGAATCAGTATGGTCTTCTGAAGATGCTTGTCATTGACCGTCACGGTACTTTTATCGATGGATTAAAGATCTCTGATGTGAATACACAGCAGCTCACTTTTACCTCTCAGGATGATATGGTATTCCGTTTTCAGGTAGATGAACCATCTCAAAATATTGGCGGTCTGACACTCTTCGGAAAAGATTTCGGAAACTATAATCAGGATATTAATGTGAAAGTGCATTATACTCCAAATGTATAATTTTACAGAATATCTGAAAACAGCAAAAAGCAAGGAACCGATGTGTTTTGCCACATAGTTCCTTGCTTTTGTTTTATATTTCATCTGATTCTCCGGTTATTCTCCGCGCATCCAGACTCTCATCTGATTTTCTCCGCGGTTGCCCCATGTGTAATACGGCACTGCTGTCAGTGTTGTCAGCGTTCTCACCGGTGCAATATCACTGTACAGAGAATCTCCCACTGTTTCCAGCTTACGTGCTTTGATTTTAAGTAGGACGCAGCCTTCCAGCAGGCCTTCTTTGCAGACTTCCTCTTCCATCTTTGCATCTTCAAAGATGTGGTAAGACTGAAGCAGGCCCGGATTGTCCACACCCTCGAAACAATAAACGATCGGCCCGCGCATAAATGCTACACAGCCGGCATCTTCCCTTACTTTAAGGTTTGCATAAATCTTGCGGATCTTCATCGGAAAAACAAGTTCTACTTCATCATTTTCCCACACTCTCTTAAGGATCAGATATCCTTTTTCCACATCTGCTGTGATATCCTTCATTTTTCCATTTATACGTACCTGAACAGAACCCGGGCGTACCCAGGATGGGATATGGATTCCCAGGATAGTCTCTTCCTCTGTTTTTCCGGTTATATGATAGGTCACTCTGCCATCCCACGGATAGTTGCTTTCTACGGTTACATCCATCTTATCAAAGTGCGCTTCTGTGCCTGCCGGGATATGAGAATAAACTCCCTCTTCAGTCTCACTCCACAGATATTTGCCAAGAGACATCAGCAGACGCACTACATTGGGAGGACAACATGCACATGTATACCAGCCCGGACGCTCCGGCAGAACATGCTTATATCCATATAATTTTCCGCTGACTCCAGGTTCTGTTTCCAGTGGATTTACATAGAAAAATCTCTTTCCATCAAGTTGCATTCCACTGATAATTCCATTGTAAAGCGCACGCTCCATCACATCCGC
>ERZ839947.3082-NODE-3082-length-10581-cov-11.673475_pt1 | contig 10581 bp, 11 predicted proteins | sample MGYA00519908_ERZ839947 | MGnify/ENA primary metagenome ERZ839947 (study PRJEB31850, sample SAMEA3708857) | human gut metagenome | biome: human gut; feature: human-associated habitat; material: faeces | place: China | collected 2014 ... | reverse complement strand
GACCATCCCTTCCGGGATGGCCTTGGTTCGGGTTCGTTATGTAGCGATAAGAAAGTTAAAAACTTGCTCTGACTCCTGTGGGAGCCGAGCTGGAACTCTAAGTAAATATGTTATATTAAATTGTTGGAATAGACTACCACAAAAATCGAGCCTTGTCAACAAAAAGTTTTAAGAATACGCCATTTTCGGCAGCTTGCAAGAAAACGCAAGGGGAACTTTGGTAAAAAGAGAGAGGACTGGACAGTGCCAGCCCTCTTGGCAAGTTTTTTAAATCAGAAACAGGTTATCGTACCATACTCTCAAACCGTTTCTGCAAGCGTTCAAACGTTTCGTCATCCACGGTCAGAAAGGTTCGCAGCGACCGCAAATTCAAACGGTAATTCGGCACGAGCTTCAATTCGGTATGTTGAACATCTGATGCATCTGTGAACACTGGCCGACCGCATAGTATTATTCTACTTTTATCATACGATAGCCCACACCAATATGTGTTTGGATGTATTGCGGGGACTCCTCTGTTGGCTCCAGCTTTTTCCGCAGTGTTGCCATAAATACCCGCAGGGAAGCCACATCGTTATCCCAACTGCGGCCCCAGATATTTTGTGTGATAAAGGTATGGGTCAGTACCTTGCCGACATTCTTGGACAGCAGACACAACAGCTTATACTCCATGGGTGTCAGGTGAAGTTCGTTTTCATCCAGATAAGCGCATCCCCCGACATAATCCACTTTCAACTTACCATTCACAAATACAGAACTGGCAGTAAACATCTCTGCCGTCATCAGAGAGAGTCTTCGCTGCGTCACCCGAAGTCGAGCCAATAATTCTTCAACAGAAAAAGGTTTTGTCAGATAATCGTCAGCTCCGGCATCCAATGCATGAATCTTGTCATTATCTTCACTTCTGGCGCTAATTACAATGATGGGGGCATTGGACCAGGAGCGTACCGTTTGAATGACTTGAACGCCATCCATATCCGGCAAGCCCAAATCCAGCAAGATGATTTCAGGATTGTGCGATGTGGCCTCCATAATGGCTGTCGAGCCACTGGGCGCTACCACATAACGATAATCATTTGTTTTCAATGTGGTTGTAATGAGATTTCGTATAGATGGGTCATCCTCAACCACTAAGATCAAAGGTTTATTCATGAAGTTCTACCTTCCCGGCGGGTAATGTAAATGTGAACACAGTGCCATTTGGCTGATTGTCTGATACGGAAATCGTGCCGCCGTGGGCGGTCACAATGGACTTACAGAGGGACAGCCCCAATCCAAGGCTTCTGCGGCTGTCGACCACTTTATTGGCCCCACTATAAAACATATCGAAAATACGGGGTTTCTGCTCATCGGGAATTCCAGGGCCGTTGTCGGAAACGGAAACCGTGACCCATTGCTCTTTTTGATCGGTATGTATTTCAATTACTGAACCGACAGGGGTATATTTGATGGCGTTGTCAACCAAATTGATAATCACCTGAACGATCAGCTTCGCATCAATGTGGGCAAGGATAAAGTCATTTCCGCTGGTCACACGAATGGTGTGTTCTTTACTCTTTCTGTTGATGTGCTTCAGTGCTTCAGAAACGACCTCATCCATGAGTTCGATACTCCGAGTTAGATTGACCTGTCCGCCCTCAATTCGTGTGACTGCCAACAGGTTTTCAACGAGATTGATCAGCCACATGGAATCGTCATAAATATCGGTAAAGGTCTGCTCCCGCAATGCATCATCCATCTTTTTATAATTTGCAAGCAAATTGTCTGCGCTGCCAGAAATCGCTGTCAAAGGGGTTCGAAGATCATGAGAGATTGCCCGCAGCAGGTTAGCACGAAGCTGTTCATTTTGCGCCAGAACAGCCGCTTCCTCTTTTTCTTTGGCGTTTTTGATGTTTTCAAGTGCCAAAGCGCACTCGCCCAGAATAGAGAGGAGTACGCTGTTTTCGAAAGAGTCCAGCGGAATACCGTTCACCGCAATACCAGCCACTCCATATACATGCTGGTTGACCCGAATCGCAAGGTATAAACACTTTGCACTGGATAATGTATCTGTTGTGGCACCGGCGTGTTTATTGTTTCGGAAGACCCAATTGGCGACTGCTTTCTCGTTCTCAGAAATTAAATCTTCCTGAATGCTATTAACAGCACGAAAAACGTTAGGGGTGGCAAGTTCTTTACCATCAGACAGGTAGACGACAATATCTTTTTTCAGCAGCTTCATGAGCTGCCCTGCCGTAGCGGTGATTACCGCATTCTCATCCTGCTCTTTTTGCAGAAGCTGGTTGGTTTCAAAAAGAATCTTTGTACGGTAAGCTGTATGGGCAGATTGTTTCGCATTTTCTTTCAGTCGGGTAGCGAGAGATCCGGAAAGCAGTGTTACTATAAACATAATGGTAAAGGTAACAATATAGTTCGGATCGTCAAAATGGAATGTCAGTCTCGGAGTGGTAAAAAAGAAATTGAAAACCAGCACACTGACAACCGAGGTCAGAATCCCGCACAGTCGGTTGGTTGTGATTACAGCGGCCACAAGTACGCTTAATATGTAAACTGCGATAATATTACTCTCCGTGAACCCAAAAGCGTCAAAGCCACAGCCAATCAGTGTAGCTACCAGCAATACGACTATACTCTTCAGAACATCACGCAGGGGCATCGCATCTGCCTGCGCCTTACGCTTTTTTTCCTGATAGCTGGTTCCTGTGCTGGCATCCGGTATCACATGAATATCCAGATTAGGTGCGCTGGAAATCAGGCGTTCCGTCAAGGTGGGCTTGCTGAAAATATTCTTTCGTGCAATGGTACTTCGTCCAATTACGATTTTTGAGATGCCGGAAAGACGGGCAAATTCCGCAATCTGATAAGGCACGTCATCGCCATAACTTGTCTCAATCGTAGCGCCAAGTTGCTGGGCCAGACGCTTATTATCCTGCAAACGCTTTTTATCATCGTCACTCATCGCCGCTGTATTTGGCGTTTCCACATAAAGAGCGGTAAATGTTCCCCGAAAGGCTCTTGCCATCCTTGCAGCAGTCCGAATGATTTTTGCGTTGGATGGCGACGAGGAAAGACATGCCAGAATGCGCTCGTCTGTATGGTAATCGCCTCGGCTCTGTACTCTGGCGCTTTCCGTCAGCAAGTTCACCCGGTCAGCGCACCGACGGAGGGCGATTTCCCGCAATGCGGTGAGATTTTCCAGCGTGAAAAAATTAACTGTTGCCCGCTGCGCCTGATCTTCCCGGTACACATTTCCACTTGCCAGTCGTTCCAGCAACTCCGCAGGCTCAATATCCACCAGTTCTACCTGATCTGCTTGATCAAAGGTGGAATCCGGAATGCGCTCCCGCACAAGAATTCCGGTGATAGAGGCTACTGTATCGTTGAGACTCTCGATATGTTGGACATTTACAGTCGTATAGACATCAATTCCAGTATTTAGCAGTTCCTGAATATCCTGATACCGCTTCGTGTGCCGACTGCTTTCGGCGTTGGTATGGGCCAACTCATCCACCAGTATGAGCTGGGGATTTCGCTTGAGCGCAGCATCAAGATCAAATTCACGAAGGGTCATTCCTTCGTAAGCAACTTGTTTCACAGGAAGCTGCTCCAAGCCGTCCAGAAGTGCCATCGTCTGGGGTCGGGCATGGGGTTCTATGTATCCAGCAACCACATCGATGCCACGCTCCTTAGCCTGATGAGCCGCCTGAAGCATGGCATAGGTCTTTCCGACACCTGCGGCATAACCGAAAAAAATTTTGAGTTTTCCGCTTTTCTTAGTGGATGCATCGTTACGGATCGCACGAAGAAGCTGATCCGGATCTTGTCTTGGCAGTTCCATTTTAACCCTCCTATCAAAGAAATCTTCTGACCGGAAATCATTGCAAAGGATGCGGCTATGGTAATAACCCCCATGCCTCCAATCCTCCTTTATACCCCTTTATGTGCCCTTCATTATAAATCAAAGGGAGTAAAAAAGGTAAAAGAGAATGCGTATCTGCATTAAAATCGTCTAAAGATGCAGGACTTATTCTTTTTTATCACGAGCTTGTGCCAGAAATTCAATCAGCCGTTTCCTTGTCAGAATCCCGCATAGAGCATTCCGGCCATCAACGATGGGGACAAAATTCTGATTCAGCATTGCAGTTACAACCTGCTCGGAATCTGCATCTATTTGTAACGCAGGGCAAAAATCTCTGCGAACAATGCTGCCAAGTCGGTATCCCTCCTGTACTTTCAAGTCTGTTGTCTGGCAAACAAGAAGGTGGCGGAGGAAATCTCCCTCCGTTACGCTTCCAATATACTGTTCCTGATCATTCAGTACCGGGACAGCGGTATAGCCATGTACCATAAACCGTTCCAATCCCTGACGAATCGTATCCTTTTCATAAAGAAATACAGTGGAGATTTTGGGAATCATGATTTTAGCTATGTTCATTTCACTTCTCCAGAATACCGTCCAGCATCAGATTGACTTCCAGCACATTGACAGTCTCTTCGCCAAAGATGCCAAGGAATCGTCCGTCGGTGCAGTTTTGGATGATCTCACGCACTTCATCTTCGGTCATATCATTTGCCTTTGCAATGCGTGCTACCTGATATTCCGCTGCTGCCGGGGAAATATGGGGATCAAGCCCACTGCCGGAACAAGTAACCAGGTCCACCGGAATGGCCGTTTTGTCCATGTCCGGATCGGCAGCCCGGAGCTTTTCTACCCGCTCTGCCACGAGCTGTGCATACTCCTCGCTTGCCGGAGAGAGGTTGGAGGGGGCGGCGTACATCAGTGCCTTTCCGTTTTCATCCGTATAGGTTGAAACATCAATATTCATAATGCGCCCCCACATATGGGCTTCATCTGTATATTGCTGCCCAAGTAATTCACAGCCATATTTTTTCCCGTCTACTTCAATGATGCTTCCGTTTGCATTATCCGGGAAAATAAGCTGAGCGATTCCTGTTACAACACCCGTATAGATCACGCCGCACAGCAGAGTAAAGATCAAAAAGATCATACCTGCCTTTGGCAGTACACTTTTCATTGTTTTCATAATATATACCCCCTTATCCGAAGATTGTGAGAAAAATTTTCTGAAGCAATTCCGGCTCCCACAGGGCGAAACGCAGCGTACTCGCACATAGGACGGCTAAGGTCATGCCAAGAATTCCTTCAAAATACGAGATTGTTTTCTTTGTTATCGCATTCATATTTTGTCTCCCCCTTATACCAGGCCGGTAAACACCAGCAGAACATCGATCAGTTTCACAAAGATAAAAGGAGCCGCCAGACCGCCCAGACCATAAACCAGCAGGTTCCGTGACAGAAGCTTTCCAGCAGAAACCTCACGATATTTCACACCTTTTAGCGCCAACGGAATGAGCGCGATAATGATGAGTGCATTATAAATAATCGCAGAGAGGACAGCGCTTTGCGGGGAGTGCAGCCCCATAATATTCAGAGCAGACAGTCCCGGATAAAGTCCCATAAACAGCGCCGGAATAATGGCAAAGTATTTTGCCACATCGTTGGCAATGGAGAAGGTAGTCAGGCTGCCTCGTGTCATCAAAAGCTGTTTGCCGATGCGTACAATGTCGATCAGTTTTGTGGGTGAAGAGTCCAGATCCACCATGTTACCTGCTTCTTTTGCTGCTTGTGTGCCGCTGTTCATGGCAACTGCAACATCTGCTTGTGCCAAAGCCGGAGCGTCGTTGGTGCCGTCGCCTGTCATGGCGACCAAATGACCCTTGGCCTGAAAATCACGAATCATTGCCAGCTTTCCTTCCGGCGTTGCTTCCGCAAGGAAGTCATCCACACCGGCCTCGGCAGCAATGGCCGAAGCAGTAATCGGATTGTCGCCGGTGATCATAATGGTCTTGATGCCCATTTTCCGCAGATCTGCAAATTTCTCCTTCACACCCTGCTTGATAATATCCTTCAGATAGATAACGCCGAGGATCTTGTGGTTCTTAGCTACGACCAGAGGTGTGCCGCCCTTGGACGCAATAGACTTGACAACTCGATCACAGTCCGGAGAATACATACCGCCTGCATGGGTCACATAACTCTGCATGGCATCTGCTGCGCCTTTTCGGATTTCGTTGCCGTCAAAGTCGACGCCGCTCATACGAGTCACGGCAGTAAATGGGACAAAGTGCATATTCTTGTCCTGAAGGCTTCTGCCGCGAATTCCAAACTGTTCCTTGGCCAGCACTACAACGCTTCTGCCCTCAGGGGTCTCGTCTGCCAAAGAAGAAAGCTGAGCGGCGTCCGCCAGTTCCTGAATATCAACACCATCTACCGGAATGAACTCCGATGCCTGTCGATTGCCCAAGGTGATTGTTCCGGTTTTGTCAAGCATCAAAGTGTCTACATCACCGGCGGCTTCAATGGCACGACCACTCATGGCCAGAACATTTGCCTGGTTCAGTCGGGACATACCGGCAATACCGATGGCGGAAAGCAAGGCACCAATGGTAGTAGGCGCAAGGCATACCAGCAGCGCTACCAGAGTTGTTACAGAGGTGGGATTCTCAATTCCTGCCAGCTTTGCAGAAAAAATGGAATAAGTGTAGAGAGAGACTGTCACCAAGATAAAGATAATGGACAAGGCTACCAGAAAAATCTGCAAAGCAATTTCGTTGGGCGTCTTCTTCCGGGCAGCACCTTCTACCATCGCAATCATCTTGTCCAGAAAGCTTTCTCCGGCTTCGTTGGTCACTCTGACAACGATCCAGTCCGACAGTACAGTGGTGCCGCCGGTCACAGCGCTGCGGTCGCCGCCTGCCTCACGAATTACAGGAGCGGATTCGCCGGTGATGGCGCTTTCATCCACAGATGCCGCCCCTTCTACGACTTCGCCGTCTGCCGGAATCTGCTCTCCGGCTTTGACGATCACCAGTTCCCCCTTTTTCAGCAGGGCGGAGGGAACCACGGTCACGCTGTCCTTCTCCGAGACAGAGGGGATCTTATGCGCGTCTACGTCCTTACGGGATGCCCGGAGAGAATCTGCCTGTGCTTTACCACGACCTTCTGCAATGGCCTCGGCAAAATTGGCAAATAGCACGGTAAACCAAAGGATAATGGCAATCGCCAGCGTATATCCGCTTGGAGCGTCTTTTAAGCCGAACAGGGACACCACCCAAAGGATACTGGTCAAGATCGCAGACGCAAAAACCAGAAACATGACCGGGTTTTTTGCCTGTGTTTTCGGGCTCAATTTCACAAAAGAATCTTTAATTGCCCTGCCGAGCATTTTCCGGTCGGCAAAAGCACTTTTCTGTTTTGTACGCATATCTGTAAATCTCCTTTACGCAATGCTGCCAAAGAACTCAGCAAGCGGACCAAGGGCAAGCGCCGGGAAGAAGCTCAGCGCACCGATCAGCAATACCACAACGATCAGCAGGAAAACAAACATTCCATTTGTGGTAGATAAGGTGCCCGCTGTCGTGGCAATTTTCTTTTTCCCAGCCAGGCTGCCTGCGATTGCAAGTGTGCCGATGATGGGCAGGAACCGGGCAAAGAGCATCACCAGTCCCAGACTTACATTCAGAAATACGGTATTCCCATTGAAACCGGCAAAGGCAGAGCCGTTATTGCCGCCACAGGATGAGTAGGCATACAGCATTTCAGAGAAACCGTGGGCACCGCCGTTATGCAGGCTATCCATGACAGAGGGTACTACAGCGGCAAGGCCGCTGCCGACCAGAATTGCAATGGGTGTTGCAAGGCAAACCAGTACCGACCATTTCATCTCATAAGGCTCAATTTTCTTGCCAAGGAATTCCGGTGTACGGCCTACCATCAGACCGGCAATGAACACCGTCAGAATAGCAAAAGCAAGCATACCGTAAAGGCCGCAGCCCACGCCGCCGAAAACGACCTCGCCGAGCTGCATCAGCAGCATAGTCACCATACCGGCAAGCGGCGTGTAGCTGTCATGCATGGAGTTTACAGCGCCGTTGGAGGCTGCTGTGGTGAAAGCTGCCCATGTAGAGGACCCTGCAATGCCGAAGCGAGTCTCCTTGCCCTCCATATTGCCGCCTGCCTGTTCGGCCATTGACATATTGACTGCGCCGTTTTGTGCAAGCTGGGGGGTGCCAACCTGTTCAGTGACGGCGATACAGCCCAAAGCAACAACCAGGCAGAGAAACATTGCCATAAAGATCGCAACACCCTGCTTCTTGTTCTTTACCGCAGAACCGAATGTGAAACACAGTGCCGCCGGAATCAGCAGAATGGAAATCATTTCGATCAGATTGGTAAAGGCATTGGGATTTTCCAAAGGATGTGCGGAGTTGACGCCCATATAACCGCCGCCGTTGGTGCCGCTCTGTTTGATTGCGACCTGGCTGGCCGCAGGACCCATCGGCACGAACTGCTCGGTGACGATCTGTGCATCCGAAACGATTTCGCCATCTACAGTGACGGTTTCGGTGTCTAAGTCAATTACCGCATCCTCAAGGATTTCGCCTTCTGCACTGACGGCAATCGGTTCTACAAGGGATACTGTTTCTGCACTTTTCAGGTTCTGGATCACGCCGCCGCCTACCAGCAACAGAGAAATGACCAGATTCAGCGGGAGTAGGATGTGAACCACGATGCGGGTCAAGTCCACCCAAAAGCTTCCCAACCCGGAGGATTTCACCTTGATAAAGCCACGGATCAATGCAAATAGAACGGCGATACCTGTAGCTGCGGAAACAAAGTTCTGAACAGTCAGACCTAAAGCCTGAGTGAGATAACTCAATGTGGATTCACCGGAATATGCCTGCCAGTTTGTATTGGTAATGAAACTTGCAGAAGTGTTAAATGCCAAATCCCATTTCACACCGGAAAGATGCTGCGGATTTCCGGGAAGAACACCCTGCACAAGTTGAAGCAGGAACAGAAAAACAAGCCCGACACCGGAAAAGGTCAATACACTTACCGCATATTTTTTCCATGTCATCTGTTCTTCTCTGTCTACACGCATAACCTTGTAAATCAGGTTTTCGCACGGTGTCAGAACTTTGGACAAAAAAGTTTTCTCGCCGCTCATGACGTTTTTTATGTATGCGCCCAGCGGAATTGCCAAAACAACCAGAATGGCAAGGTATAAAACATACTGAATCATAGCGCTCATGCCTGATCATCTCCCTTCATTAAAATATAGACATACCACAGCAGCATTGCTGCCGCACATACACCTATGAGTGCAATTAGCATTTGCATAAGATTCATCCTCCTTTTTTGATGTCCCCAATATCATAAAACCTTTCCTCTAAAAATGGCATTAGTCATCTTTTGTGCGTTTAAAGATGAAATAAAGATTACAACCAACCCAAAAGCCATGCCATAGGAAAGGCGATAACGATCGTACTGATACAGACACACGCCAAAACCAGTAATGGCATTCCAACAAAGATGGAGATGGAGCCAAGTAGCGGATGATGCCAAATAAAGCGCTCCGCTTTTGCGTCAAATCTTTGTTCAAATCTTCTCGCCGCATTTGTAATGCTCATAATTGTTCACCTCAGTTCTTTCTTGCAAGGCCATAATACCGCTAAAAGTATTAAGAGGGGAAAAGGGTCCTGCAATCGAAACAAAGATTGTATAAGTCTTTGTTGCTCCAGGAAGTGATCTTACGGCTTTGTTCAAGCCTTGTGCGCTTTTGTCTGAAATCCGTCACGCTTTATAACGAGTCGTGATCCTTCAGGGTTTTGCTGCCAAATAGATGTCAAAACAGCAGTATAGCCCGGATGGAGGCGCTGTCGATAAAATAAAAAAAGTGAACCCTCTGGGTATTTCCACCCAGAAAAGTCCACATAGAAAGAGCTGCTTTGGATTTATAAGAGATCGCAGTTGTCCAAATCCCTGCCATGAATCGTAGTTGTGGATGTACATTTGATGCTCGGTCTGAACAGGCTAGATTGCAGCTGCCATTTTGGGCTCGAACCCGACCGATTTCCCGGCTTTGCATAAAAATCCGATCCCTGTTTTAAGGGGTTGATTTTGGCTCTGCACATTTTTGCACACTTTTTGCACACCGGAACGGCTGGATAACGGATGCAAGAGGGGATAACAGGTGCAAAGAATGCAGCAGATGCAAAACACAAATTTGCGATAAAACGATAAAAACAACGAAGCTGCGTAATTGTCGAAATCGACGATTGTTGCACGTTGGTTTCTCTTAATCAGTGGGCCCAGGGTTCGAGTCCCTGGAGGTGCACCACAACAGCAAAATCCGAACTTTTTCCCGATAGGGAATGGGTTCGGATTTTTTGTTTTCTTTGGAAAACAGAACGAATCTCTTGCTTCCATCGAAAAACGTCCTAGACCTTATCATAAGAAAGCACGACAGACCACGGTGAGAGTGCCGTAAGGCAGAAAGGACACAAACATGAAGTACGATGCAAGAGCTTGCCATTTCAACATGGACACCGGGTGCGTGGAGCTGCTGCTCCGGGATGGAAGAAAAATTTCCATCGACTGCACCGGAATCGCGGATGCGCTGGATGTGACCATGGCGCAGAGGCCAGAGTTGGATTATCTCATCTACAATGACCCACTGGGCTATGCCGATTTGATTCTGAACGGTGACCCAGAGG
>ERZ839947.3080-NODE-3080-length-10588-cov-3.365138_pt1 | contig 10588 bp, 8 predicted proteins | sample MGYA00519908_ERZ839947 | MGnify/ENA primary metagenome ERZ839947 (study PRJEB31850, sample SAMEA3708857) | human gut metagenome | biome: human gut; feature: human-associated habitat; material: faeces | place: China | collected 2014 ... | reverse complement strand
GGGCGATGGAGGCCGACACTTCGTAAGCCCCCACCGCGCAAAGGCATAGAAGAACTCGACGGCTAGCTCAGTATCGAAGCTACCCACGCGCTCGGTCGGCACGGGCAGCTCGCAATAGGCCTGCCCGCGACCCGAAATATCCACGGCGGCCATCACGAGCGTCTCGTCCATGGCAATCGCCGCGTCGGCAAAGCGTGTAATGCCCGCCTTGTCGCCCAGCGCTTGGCAAAACGCCTCGCCCAGCACAATGCCGGTGTCCTCGACGGTGTGATGTGCGTCGACCTCAACGTCGCCTACCGCATGCACCGTCAAATCGAACAGGCCATGGCGGCCAAAGGCGTTGAGCATGTGGTCGAAAAACGGCACGCCGGTCGAGATATCGCACACGCCAGATCCGTCCAGGTCGAGCTTTACGACAATGTCGGTCTCGCCCGTCTTGCGGGTTACCTCGGCATAGCGGTCCATCTACATCTCCTCCTTCACCAGCGCGGCAAACGCGGCCAGCACCTCGTCGTTTTCTTGCGGGGTACCCACGGTAATGCGCAGGCAGTCCGCGAGCCCCGGCGCGTAGCTAAAGTCGCGCACCAAAATTGAATACTCGTCGCGCAGACGCTCGCGCACGCGCGTGGCATGCGGCGTGCGCACGAGCACAAAGTTCGCCGCGCTCGGCCATACCTCCACGGGCAGGCCCTCGGCAGCCATTGCGCGCAGGGCGCACAGCTCGCGCTCGCGCTCGGATGCGACCTGTGCCACCACGGGCGCGTACGCATCGCGGGCACGCACGCAGGCAAGCGCCGCCGCCTGGCTCAGCACATTGACCGAATAGATCTGGCGAATCGCCGCGAACACGTCGACGACCTCGGGTGCCGCAATCACATAGCCCAGACGCGTGCCGGCGGCGCCAAACGCCTTGGACAGCGTATGCAGAATCACCAGGTTGGGATGTTCGGCGATAAGTCCCTGCGCCGTGGTGGCCGCGCCAAACGAATCGTCGGCAAACTCAACGTAGGCCTCGTCGACCATGACCATGCCGGGGCACGCATCGCACAGCGCCGCGACAAAGTCGAGCGGTGCCACGTCGCCCGTGGGGTTATTGGGCGAGGTCACGATGGCCAGGTTGCACTCGGGTGCCGCCGCAAGCACGGCTGCCTGGTCGAGTTCAAAGGTCGCCGGGTCGCGCCACACGTCGCGCACCTCGGTCTGACAGAGCGACGCAAAGAACGCGTACTCGCTAAAGCACGGCGGGCAGTTGAGCAGAGTCCTCCCCGCGCCGCCAAACGCCAGCAGATAGTTATAGAGCAGCTCGTCGCCGCCGTTGCCCACGCAGATGTGCTCGCGCGTCACGCCATGCCAAGCGGCAAGCTCGTCGCGCAGGTCGTTTGACATGGGATCGGGATAGCGGTTGAGCGGTGTGGCAGCCAAGGCAGCGTCGATCGCCTCGCGCACGCCGGCCGGCACGGGATAGGTGTTCTCGTTGGCCGAAAGGTTGATGCGCGTGGGCGTAAAGTTAGGATCGTAGGGCTCAATACCGGCCAGGTAAGGCTGGACGAGCTCCTTCATACAGGGCGTGAGCTCGGTCATATTAGGCCTCCTTGCCAGTCGCGCCGGCGCCATCCGCGCCTGCAGCCGCCAGGTCCACACCCTCGGCGACCGTCGCCACGGCGTCGCCCGGCCAGGCGACCTTGGTCAGGTCGGCCGCCGCCAGAGACTCGGCGCTCACGGCATCCTCGCCCCGCTCCAGCATACGGCGACGCAGAGCGGCGGATAGCGCGTGCGCCCACAGGCCCTCGGCCTCGGCCAAGCGCTGCGTCGCGGGAGCGTCCGAGAGCAGGCCCTCGGGCGTATAGCAAATGACACTCGAGCGCTTGACGAACTCCTCCACCGAAAGCGGGTTGGAGAACATGGCCGTGCCGCCGGTCGGCAGCGTGTGATTGGGGCCGGCAACATAATCGCCGAGCGGCTCGGAGCTCCAAGCGCCCACAAAGATGGCGCCGGCGTTGCGAATGCCGCCGAGCAGACCCATCGCATCCTTGCAGTGCAGCTCCAGGTGCTCGGGTGCCACGGTGTTCACGGCCTCGACAGCGGCTGTCATGTCGGCGGCCACTACGATGGTGCCTTCGTTATCGAGCGAGGCGCGCGAGATCTCGGCACGCGGGGACTGTGCCACCAGAATGTCGATACCCGCCTCGACCTCGCGCGCAAACTGCTCGTCGCAGGTCACCAGGTAGCAGGCAGCCAGCGGATCGTGCTCGGCCTGCGCCATCAGGTCGGCAGCAACCACCATGGGCTTGGCCGTGGCATCAGCCAGCACGCAGACCTCGGAGGGGCCGGCGACCATGTCGATACCCACGTCGCCCGAGACAATCTGCTTGGCCGCGGCGACAAAGGCGTTGCCCGGGCCGGTGATCTTGTCGACGCGCGGAATGGTCTCGGTGCCGTACGCCAGCGCAGCCACGGCCTGAGCGCCGCCCACCATATAGATCTCGTCCACGCCGCCGAGCTTTGCCGCGGCGAGCGTGTAGGGGCTGATCAGGCCGTCCTTTTGCGGCGGCGTCACCATGACCACGCGCTTGACGCCGGCAACCTTGGCGGGAATGGCGTTCATAAGCACGGTGGAAGGGTACTGCGCACGACCGCCCGGCACATAGATGCCGGCCGCAGCGAGCGGGGTCACCTTAACGCCGAGCATCGTGCCGTCCGGGCGCGTGGTAAACCAACTCTGCTCGACCTCGCGCTGGTGGAACTCGCGAATCTGGCGTGCAGCCTTCTCCAACGCGGCGACAAAGGCCGGGTCGAGGCCTTCGAGCGCAGCATCGATCTGCTCTTGCGGCAGACGGAAGCTCTGCAGCTCAACACCGTCAAAACGCTGGCAGTAATCGCGCACCGCAGCATCGCCGTTGGCACGCACGTTGGCCACGATATCGCGGGCGGCGTCGACGATGTTTTGCGGCAGCACGCCCTTGCGGTTGAGCTGGTTGGTAACGAGGCGCTCACCGGGAGCAAGCTTGATGGTCTTCATATCGGTATCCCCTATCGGTTGAGGTTGCGTTTGAAAAACGAGAGACCGGGCGGCGGCGCCAGTCGGCCCGCCGCCCGGACGTTGGGGCGCCCGTGCGTGCTCGCGCTATTGTGCCGAGCCCGCAACGGTCTCAAAATGCTTGTCCTTCACGGCAGCAGCCAGGCGATCGGCAAGATCGCGTACGCGCGGATCCAGACGCGCGGCGCCCGGATTGACAAAGAAGCGGGCCGTGCAGTCCATAATGCGGCCGGTGATGACCAGGTCGTTATCGCGCAGCGTGGCACCCGTGGCGGTAATGTCCACGATGCGATCGGTCATACCGACGATGGGGCCCAGCTCGATGTTACCGTGCAGCGAGACAATATCGGCATTCACGCCGCGCTCGGCATACCAGGCACTCGCGATGCGCGGGTACTTGGTTGCCACGCGAAGCGAACCGCGGCGGGCATAGTTGCGCTCGGCCTGACCGGCGCGCCAAGCGGGCTCAGCCTCAATAAAGGTGCACAGGCCGTAGCCCAGATCGACCAGCTGCAGCAGGTTGAGATCGGCCTCGATAAGCGAATCCCAGCCGCAGATGCCGCAATCGGCACCACCGCAGCCCACAAAGGCGGGCGCATCGCTGGGGCGCACAATGACAAACTCGATATCTCCGACCGCGCCCTCGCCGGCACGCGTGTCGCGGCCGCGCACGATCAGGTGGCGGCCGGGATCGCGCAGCTCAGAGACGTCCAAGCCCGCGGTCTCGAGCACGTCGAGCGTGTCGGCCTTAAGCGAGCCCTTGGGCACGGCGATGCGCAGCGGGCCCTCGGCGCCACGGCCCGAGGCGTGATCGCCGTCCGAGGCGGCATCCCCGGCCGAGGTGCGTGCGGCCTCCAGGCGCTCGAGCGAAAAGGCGAAGCCCGCCGCCGGCACCTCGATGCCGTCGCCAAATGCACCGGTAAAGATAGAGTCGTAGCGACCGCCCGAACCGACAGGATCGGGCAGGCCGCCGGCATAGGCCTTAAAGACCAGGCCCGTGTAGTAATCAAACGAGTTCATGATGGAGAAGTCGAAGGACAGCACCTGGGCGTCCTCGGGAGCCAGGCCCTCGACCAGGGCACGCAGCTCGCGCGTCAGCGGCGCGACGATACCGGCAGCTTCCAGCAGCGCGTCCACACGGTCGAGTACCTCGGCACCGCCGTGCAAGCGCGGCAGCTCGCTAATGGCGGCCTTGACGGCCTCGGACTCGGCGCTTGCCGCCACGCGGGCATCGAGGCCCACAAAGTCGTTGGCGTGCACGCAACGCAATGCCTCGGCAGCCAGTTCGCGATCCTCACAGGCCGCAAGCAGCTCCTTAAACGGACGCACGCTGCCCGCGATAATGCGCGCATCGGGCAGCGTCAGCTTGCGCACGGCCTCGGCTACCAGCGAGACAATCTCGACATCGCCCGCGGCGTCGCCCGCGCCGATGAGCTCAAAGCCCAGCTGCGTAAACTGACGCGAGCCGCCGGCATTGCGCTGGCACTCGCGAACCACCGGCGCCTCGTAGCGCAGGCGCAGGGGCAGGTCGGCCGCGCGCATGCGGGTCGAAACCAAGCGCACGATCGGCAACGTGTTGTCGGGACGGACCACCAGCAAACGCCCGTCATCGTCAAAGAGCTTAAACGGCGTGTCCGCAATGCGGCCACCTTCCTCGAGCGAACCCTTGTCCTCGAGCAGCGGCGTCTCGACCGGCAGGTAATGATGCTCCCTAAAGCAGCCCTTCACCGTACATGCGATCTCCTCGCGAGCCTGAGCCTCCTCGGGCAATATGTCCCGGAATCCCCACGGTGTGGCCGTCATCTGGTGAGCCTCCTCATGCTGTGCTTCGTATAGAACAGAAGACCGGCATAGCTCCGCCGGTCTTCTGGGTACTTTAGCATACTAGAGTGTTTGCGGGGGAAATCCGTCACAGCCGCTCACACCGTATTCATTTGGAAACATGGGGCAGATTGCCGCAGCCCAACCCCACCTAGGCGCCAATCGCACGACGATACTCTGCCATTACCTGCGCATCGGCAGCTGCGGGGTCGGCAAAATAGCGCCCGTCATAGGTCTCGGCCGAAACAACTCCGCGATAGCCGCGCGCCACCAGCCTATCCAGGTCAGCGCGCATATCGCGGTCGCCGTCACCCCAGGCAAGATGCGTCGTGCCATCTGCCGCAACATCGACAAAATGCACGTGGGCGACATCATCGCCAAGCAGATCGAAGTAATCGTCGATGGTATCCCCCGCCACCGCCATGGCGCCCATATCCAGACACGCCTTAAGTGCCGGATGATCAACTGCCTCGATTATGCGCTTCGTATCGGCCGCCGAGTTCACGATCATCGACTCAACCGGCTGTAGGGCTTCGAGCACCAGTCGCACGCCGCGTTCTCCCGCATGCTCGGCAATCGCACGCAGCATCGAGGCGCTGCGACCCCACGCGTCCTCGATCGGCTCGTTCAAAAATGCCCAGCCGCTCGAGACCATGACCTGCTCGGCTCCAAGTTCCGCCGCGATATCCACAACGTTTTTAAAGTACGCGAGCGTGCGGGCACGCGCCTCATTCCCACGCGCCGCGATATTCCACGGCTTGGGGTTGTTCTGTTCGGGACAAAGTCCTACAATCCGAACTCCATACCGCTGCGACAGCTCCCGCACCTGCTCGAGCGAATCGTATCCATGGCAATCGACATACAGATGCATCGCCCCGGTCCAAAGCTCGCAACACGTGTAGCCCGAGGCCGCTGCCGAGGAAAAGAATTCCTCAAGGTCAAAATAGCGATGGCTGATATTCATGACGGCAAGCTGTGGATAGCTCATAATTACTCTCCAACCCAAACGAGGCCCCGTTCCATATAGGAGCGAGGCCCAATTACACAAACGTTATTTGCTCTTAGTAGTCGAACTGGTGATAGTAGCGGCGATAGTTGAGGTTGTGCTTGGTGACCGTCTCGTAGTAAGCAGCAAGGCGATCGGTGATCAGCGAGGAGAGGATCCACGGAGACACGATGACGCGGAACTCGTCGTCAAGGCCGGGGATCGCGAACTCGGCGGTGTCAATGATGTTGATGTCGGTGTCGCCGGTCACGCCGCGGGTCAGGAACGCGCGGACGCGCTCGTCGAGCTTGCGGTTCTCGTCCTCGCCCATGAACAGGAAGACCGGGACGCCCGGCTCCACGAGCTCGAGGGTGCCGTGGAAGAAGTCGGCCGAGGTGATGTAGCGGGTGCGCTTCCACTGCATCTCCTCGAGGATGCACATCGAGAACAGGATGGTCTCGCCCCACAGGGCGCCGGAGCCGATGAACATGGTGTAGGGGGCCAGGGCGTACTTCTTGGCGAGCTCCTCGGCGCGCGGCTCGAAGCTCTTGCGGATATCAAGCATGTCCTTCCAGATGTCCTTGGTCTGCTCGATGAACAGGTCGAACTTGGGGAAGCAGCCGCGGCGGTTGAGCAGGCGCAGGCCGAAGCAGTCGGCGAGGTAGTAGCCCTTCTCGCAGCCGCCCGAACCATGGTCAGAAGCCATGGCGACGCAGTTCTCGGCACCCACAGCCTGGCCGATGGGGCCCTCGGGCTTGGTCATGGCGTAGACGCGCACGCCCATGTCCTTCATCTTCTTGACGGCCTCGAGCACCTCGGGGGTGGTGCCGGACTCGGAGGCGGTGAGCACGACGGACTTCTCGGTCATGCGCTTGTGGCCGGAGACGTTCCACTCGGCGGCGTGGATCAGGTAGACCTCGAGGTCGCGGTCGCCGAACTTGTTCATGAGGTACTCGAGTTGCATGAGCTCGTCCCAGGTGCCGCCGACGCCCATCAGGAACACGGCGTCGTAGCCCTCGTCGGCGACCTTGTCGGCAAGGGCGGTCATCTTCTTGCCGGCCTCGTAGACGTTCTTGCCGTCCTCGACGTAGCCCTCCTGGCTAAAGTGCATGATCTCGATCTTCTCGGTTTCCTTCATTTGCTTCTCCTTTCTGGGGTTGTCTCTACATCCCCCCATGCCAACGGGCATCAAAGCCCGCTTACATTCCGTAACACTCGGCCGCTTTGGCCTTAAGCGCATTGACTGACTCTTCGTAGCCCTCCGCCTTAACCTCCATCTGTTTGGAGACGGCATCGAGATACGGGTGTACGTCCCATGACTTCAGACGCTCGGCGATTATTGCCGCAATCGTCTGGAAGAACACAAGATTGGGAATTGCGCTGAGCAGCGGAGCCACCTGAGGCACCGCAACCTCGTGAGCCCTACCCCTGGGATGGGCCGTGAGCAGCACCGTTTTTGTCGTAACGTTCGATAGCGCATCGGCGATATTCGCAAGACGCTCCGACCCCTGCGGATCGTCGACGATAAACACCAGGTAGCCTGGGGTTATCTGCATCTCGGGACCGTGGACGAACTCCTCGCCCTCGTGATGCATGGCAGGAATCTTGATAGTCTCGCTCAGCTTGAGGGCTGCCTCTTCGGCAACGCCATAGTTGGGGCCGTTGCCGACGACCATGGCGGGCATGTGCTCAGAAAGCTCGAGCATGTGATCTTGAACATATGCCTCGGCGATCTTGCACATCACGGCATTGGCCTGGATAGCCTCGCGCAGGTCGTCAAGACGCTGGGCAACGCCCTTGGCGTCAATCGTTCCGCGCGCCTGGCCGCCGTAAATACCAAAGAGCACCAGGTACTCAACGAGAACCTCGACGCCCAGAGTCACAAAGTCCACTGACTCGACACCCACACCGTAGTCAAGAACGATGTCAGCGTGTTCCTTGATGGGTGCCTCGACGTTTGCCGTGAGCGCAACTGCAGCCATATCGTGCGCGCGCACGTAATCAAGAGCCGCGATCGTATTGGTCGAATAGCCGCTCTGCGAAACGGCAATGTTGAGCGCATGCTGCGGATAGGTGTGTTCAAAATCGACGAAGGCCTCGGGCGTCACAACGGACACCTGCATTTGCAGGGTATCTTGCAGGTAATCGCGGGCGCAATCGGCGGCATGGCGCGACGAACCCGAAGCAACGATGCGCAGCGCGTCAAAAGAACCGGACTGGAAAATATCAACGAGCTGCGCTACCAGCTCAGACGAACGCTCGAGGTTCTCTCCCATGCGCACATGGGCAAGCTGAACGTAATCGAGCATCTTCATCGTCTCACCTCGTAACAAATCATTAGTATTTGATACCAATCACAGTTACAGGTTACGGCTTTTTGATACCTCTTTGTCGATTAATTTATCCCCATCGGCGAACGGTCGATTTTGAGCCATGTAAGGTTGTATATGCAGTCTGCTCAACGAATCAAAATTCCGTCAGCTTTTCAGCCCGTTATGCAAAAAACCAGCTAGTACGTATAGGTATATCCACCCGCATCACCGCGGTTAAACGACTTGACGTACTCGATCGCCTGGCCGCTCGCATCGAAGCTCACGCACTCAAGCGTCAAGGCAAGATCGCCCTGCTCCAGTCCAAGCAGGCCGGCATCTCGCGCGCCCAGCGCTTCGATATCGAGCTTTTCCTGTGCCATGACCGGCTTTCGGCCCAACATCTCATAGGTCTCGTACAAACTGAAGACCGACACGTCAATATCTTCGATTGTGGGAAACAGCAGGCACGGGATGAACGCCATCTCAATCGATACGGGATCGCCGTTGACGCAGTTCAAACGCCGAATCGAATACAGTAAATCGTCCTCGGCAATGCCAAACAGGTTGGCATAATATGGACCCGCATAACGCTTGGAACGCGCGAGGATGCGGACGGACGGCTCGCCGCCCGAAGCACGAACCGATTCGCGAAAGCCTCCCGTTCGCTCGTAGGCAACGGGCACTTTCTGTGCCACAAACGCGCCCTTTCCGCGGACGCGTCGAATCTGCCCACGCCGAACCAGCTCATCGACAGCGCTTCGGATGGTCAAGCGCGTCGTACCAAATTCCTCGGCGAGGTCTTTTTCGGACGGAATCATGGAACCCGTGGGATATATACCGCGCTCGATACGCTCCTCGACGCGGCGTCGAATGCGCATATAAACCGGGGTGGCATCTACTGTTTCAGCCATTGTTCACCTGCCACGCTCCTCATGCCGTTCTTTTCGCCGTTATCGGCAAAGCGGAACTTTGTGGGCAAAATCACCGATTTGCAATGTTCCACAAAACGCATGTCCTTATCAAATTCTATCGTGCTCTCATAGAACACCGGCGTTCCCTCTTCTTGCTGGAGCAACTCGGCCTCTTCGGCGTTCAAACGCGAGATGGAGATATGCTCACGTCCATGCTCAACGCGCACGCCACCTTCTTTGAGCAAGACATCGTAAAGGCTTTCACACTCAAAATCGTGATCGGGAAGCGAGGGGCACAGGGACAGGTTAACGTGAGCCGTCTCGATTGACGCCGGCTCGCCCTCAATAAGTCGAACACGCTGCATGCGGAGCAAAGGAGCGCCTACAGCAACCCCAAGCTTGTCGGCAAGCGCCTCATCCGCCTCGATGGCCCCGGTGGAAACCAGACGAGAAGAGGGGTGCAGGCCGGCAGTCCGAACAGCATCGGAGAAGTTATACGTTTCCCGGAAGATGTTCAGCGGCTTAGGAGGACACAAATACGTACCCGATCCGCGACGGCTCTCGAGCGTTCCGCACGAGATGAGCCGCATGATACCGGCGCGCAACGCCGTACGCGAAACGCCGATCTCTTCGCACAGCACGCGCTCGGCCGGCAGGCGATCGCCGCCGGCAAGCTGATGGTGCTGGATATACCAAAGAATTCCCTCAACAGCACGATCATTGGGGGGAATTGCATAAGATTCGCCTGCCATTGCACAGACTCCTCATTCAGAAACGTATGTCACCAAAATTAGGCCAGCCCTCCCATGGCATCAAATTCGGCCTTAATCTTCTCGGCGACATTCCGATACGACTTATATAGACTTGAATCGCGTTTGACTTCGTCGGCCATAACGGGAATCTCTAATTTGGAAACCTCGTCTTTTCCCGTCTGAACCGCCACAACAACGCCCATACCAAGACACATATTACGCTTGGCAGCGTTCATTTTTGCCGCCTTAGCGGGATTTGCCAGAATACGCTGGGCAAATTCCTGTTTTGAGACCGCTTCCTCGGCCTCCGGATCGCCCGCCTCGGCCACTTCGCACTGCAGCACGTCCGCGTAGTCAAATATCTTTGGCTCTGCACCGCGCTGATGCACGGCCCACTTGTGGCGCGTGGCATCCTGGTAGATAGCCGGCAAAAACGTAAACCGCGGCGGGTCCAAAATCGTATCCGTGATGGTAAACACATCGGGATCAAAGGCATCCTGCGGGTTTTTCTTCTTGAATAGCCCCATATCAGCCTCCCGTACTAGCATTAAACAACTCAAGCTGAATATAGCACCAATTTCAAGCCGCCGCCTTACCCTATCGGTACGCGGCGTCTATGGCTCGCCCAGCGGGGTAATACGGGCGAGGGCCGGGGTGCCTGCTTTGTTTTGAGAAGTGGGCTTCGCGAACTTCTCAAAACAAAGCAGGCACCCCGGCCCCGGCGATGTAATCTTGGCTGACCCTAGTTGGATGCACGATCCACAAGGCAG
>ERZ839947.3078-NODE-3078-length-10591-cov-2.614085_pt1 | contig 10591 bp, 25 predicted proteins | sample MGYA00519908_ERZ839947 | MGnify/ENA primary metagenome ERZ839947 (study PRJEB31850, sample SAMEA3708857) | human gut metagenome | biome: human gut; feature: human-associated habitat; material: faeces | place: China | collected 2014 ... | reverse complement strand
GACAAAACCATGCAAAAAATAACAGGAAAATATGAAACAGATAGCAACTTCACTTATGTCTACACTGACAATGCAATCTATACAATCCCACACAACGTAAACAGTTGGGCGTGTAGAAAAGTAGGAGAACTCACCGCTACAGGTGTAGTCCTTACTCAGGAGTGTCTCGACAGTCAAAGAGAAAAATGTGTCAAGGAAGGCACATTTGAACTTGCATAACACCCAACTAAAAGCACCTGCATAAAATGCAAACACAGGTGCTTATTTTTAAAATCCATAGAAATATGGTCGGTGGAGATAACATCAAGAGCCGTGGAGGAAACTATGAATATTACTAAAATTGTATCAAACGGATATATTTTTTCAATTGTTAAGCACGATTACATCAATGATCCAACAGAAGTTGTGTTGGTTCAAAGAAAATCAACAGATTGCGGAATCAAGTTTGATTTCTCAGAAAAAATGGGTGTAAAAGAAGCACTAAAAATATTGTCATCAATTAGTCCTTCTGTTTTTGATGAGTTGTATAAAAGAAACCCATCTGTTTCAGCTAAACCAGGAGATGAAATAAAAATATCATGGAGCTATCCTGGTCAGACCATAGGTGCAAGTGCGCCTATTTTTAATACAAATTGGCTTGAGAAACAGATTTAAAAGAAAAATAACATGTAGCGTCGAAATAGCATCCAATAGTTTGCAATTCTATTGGGTGCTATTTTTATACCCAAAAACTAGAGAAAGGAGCGTGTCAAATGAAATATAAATTTGAAATTTGGGACTCAGCAAGTATGCTTACATCTTCTCATGAAGAAGTCTTCGATACAGAAGATGAAGCAAGAGAAGAAGCCGAAGAAGCAGTTGAATCAATCCTTGACGATTGGGAGATTGATGAGGCAATAACAGAAGATGAAAGAGAAGAGGCTAAACAGTCTCTTGGAATAGAAATTATAGAAGTTGAAGAAGAGTTTGATTTATAAGGGAGGTGATGCATATTATGATTACAACTCAGACAACAACGCACAATAGATATTGCAGTTTAATGTGTGAAAAAGCAGAACAACCGTCACGGATGTATTCTGTACGGTCAGAAGTAACGAGAAAAACAACAAAAAAGGGAATTAAAACGCACAATATGAGCAAAGCGATGTTAGCAAAACAGTTAATGTCGCTTTTTTAATTGAATAAAGGCGAATAATATAAGTAAACAATAATAAATATTAGGAGGAACACATAACAAAATGGAATCATTTAATTTTAGGATAGTGCCAATGTCAAAAGATGTTGACATAATTGATACAAACAGGGTAACACCTGTTGAATCTTTGTCAGGTGTAAAACTTATGGAGTATATTGAAGTGGATAAAACACTTTTGTACTCCAAAAGACAAGAAAAAAGAGAAAATGTAAATGCAAACGAGAGTAAATCATTTGCATCAATTTTAGGTGACGCAATGAATAAATTAAGGAGGTGAGATTGTATGAGTATGATACACACTAAATTGACACAATACATTTGTGCACTGTCAAAGCCTGAGCAGGATAAAATTCTTGAAAAGGCAAAAAAGAAAATTAAACAATTAGTTTCAGAGTGCGAAGTCGAAAATGAACTTGAAATAATTCGCAATTCAAGGGTCTGTGATGTTGCGGATTTAATTGAAGCATAAATACAGGAGGTGATTTTTATGGTAGATTTAAAAAAACCCACTTGTAAGGGGTGTAAGTATTATAATGTATGTGGTGAAACAACAAGAAAAGAGCCATGTGCAGGAAAAGAAACAAGTAAACAGAAATAAATAATATATAAAAGCAAAGGGCGATTGTCAGAAAGATGATCGCCTTATTTTAATAGAAAGGTTAAAAAGGTAAAAATTATGTGTAAAATCAACGGAAAGAAACTGAGCGAAATCAGAATAGAAAAAGGTATCTCAAGAATGGAATTGGCTTCACGGATTGGATTATCAAAATCATCCATTCAGAAATACGAAACAGGTGTAGCAAATCCATCTGATAAAGTAGCAGATAAGATTTGCATGATTTTGAAAATAAACAAAAAAGAAATTGAAGTACATGATATAGGATATAACTTTATGGATAATACAAGTAAGACTGTCGAGTATGTGCGAAAACAGAAAGGATTTATTAGATATTTAACACCAACTGAAACAGAAAAATGGGTTCACAATCATTGTGAATTTGATGAAAAGACAGCTAAATGCAAGATACAAACTGCTTTGAATAATTCTTTTGGTATAGCAAAAAAGAAATACATACTGCTTGATCCGACACTTGTACATATACCAGATTGGCAAAGAGATACAGATATGGCAAAAACCATTGAAATTGCAGAAAATTATAATGAGAATAAATTTGATCCAATTAAAATTTATATACATGATGGGATTTTAGATGTTGCTGACGGTGCACATAGATTAGTCGCAATTATTAGAAAAAACGAAGAAGCAAAAAAGAAAGATGAACCGTTAATACAGGCACAAATGGAAATAACAGAATGCAATGAGCATGAGGCAATTCTAACATTCTTAGGTCAGCAGTCAGGGCGAAAAACAATGAGCGTTGCAGATACATATAGAGCAGGAGTTAAAGCAAATATAAAAGAATATATAGACTTTAAGAACTTATTTGAAGGATATAATATTCAAATTACAAGTGAAATGCACAAATTAAAAAATCCAATAGGTGTAATAAATCCGTCAGGAGAAGCGTTACGATTAGTTGAAAGAGATAGGGAAACACTCATTAAAGTTTTGGATTTGATTATTAAATTGGATTGGTGTGGAGCAAAGAAAAATGTATTTATTATCCGTAATTTAAAAGCATTACAGAGTTTATACGCAACATACGGAGATGAGATTGAAGAAAAATTACTGAAAAATTGCAAAGGTGCTGTTTATTTTGAAAGTAAAATATCTTGTATAACAAGCAAAGCAGAACTGTATGACATTCTTTCAGCAGAAATCAGTAAATAAAAGCGAATATATAAATGAAAGAGGTGAGATTATATGAGAGGATTACCAAAAAGACTTTCAAGAGAGATGCGAGAATTTGTCCCTATATTGGAAGTGAATAATTACGAATGTAGAAGATCAAGCGGTAGCCATTTTATGTTTGTAAATGCAGTTTCAGGGAAAACATTAGTTGTAAATACTCATCTTAACAAGATGGTTAGACATAAATTAATTAGGGATTATAAATTGAATTTGGAGGTGCGTTAAATGAAAGAATTTCATAGAGAATTGTTAAAACTAAACAATTCAGAAGGCAAATGCTTTGGACTAATTGAAACAAGCAACAATTATATTGTAGCTTGCGATTACGACCCATCACAGAGATGGAGAGAGCAATGGGGACATGGCATATATTATTCATTTTTAAATGAAAGAGAAAAAATATTTGCTTTAGAAAAAGCTTCTCATATATTGAGAAGGAAGGCAGATATATATACAGAAGATGAAAGAGAAGAAGCTCTGCACAACGCAAAATGTGGAGGAGTTCCTGTTGAAAGTTTATCTAAAGAACAAATCATGTATCAAGTGCATGATTATTGGAATGAATAAGGAGGTAAGGAAAATGAAAACATATAATTTGGTAGGCAAGGACATAGGGATAGAAGTTAAAGCTAATTCAAAAGAGGAAGCTATCGAAAAAGCGGAAGAGATTTTGTTACAGGGATTAGGTGGCTATGTCGAGTGCATAGATATGATATATAAGGTGGTAAGAGAGTGTTTTGATCCAAAGTTAAATGTAGCACCTTATGAAGAGATAATAGAAAAAGAATTTAAAACCTATGAAGAAGCTTGGAGTTATGCTGAAATCTTAGCAGAGGAAGAGGTAAATGATCTGAATGAAGATTGCGAAGACGGAATTAGTTTTGGAATAGCTGAAGGTGATGAAGATTACCTTCACAATAAAACTATTAAAGTGCAGTGTTATTGTGAAAATGATGATAACACTGAAGAAGTGACACATTACAGAATAGAAGAAATGGATATTTCATCAGAAAGGAAATGGTGATAAGCATGAAAAAAGTAAAAGTAACAATGACTGTTGTATTAAATGATAAAGCAGATGTAGAAGAAATTAAAAAGTGGGAGCATCACATTGACTATGCGATTGATATGGATGGTTATCCAGAGATTGATCATATTGAGAATGTGAAAGTTGAAGAACAGTAAATGCGTGTTTCTTATGAATTGGAGGTAAGAGAAATGAAATATAAAAGACGGTTAAGATGTATAAAGGATTATGAAGAAGATTTAACAGGCGATGATGATTTTGCTACAGTTTGGACGGCTGGTAAAGTATATGGAGCAATTAAGCATCATGACGGAACATATACAGTTGAAACAAATATGGGTACAAAAGGAATTGTAGGTGTTGATTATTCATGTACACCAGATTATTTTGAAGAAGTGAACACAAACTAAATGCTTGTTTTATTAGATTAGAAAGGTAGGTAAGGGAAATGTATATTTTTACAATTACTTATAATTTTGATGGAAGTAGTGTTGCAAAGAAATGTGAGACAATGGAAGAAGCTATTAAAACACTTCATGAGTATCTTGATGAAGAAGTAAACACAATCAAAAACGAAAGCGAATATGAACCATCTGTATTAGATTGGTCAGAGGATGATGTTGTTCTTGTATATGCAGAAGGCTATACAAAAGAAACAGAAGATAGAAATTATGCATTGGAAGATTGTGCTTATTATAGAATTTTTGAGGTGTAAGAAATTCGCATTTCATTAAAAGATTGGAGGAAAATAAGAAATGAATATTGAAGTGAACAGCGAAAGAAGTTATTTGGGAAAAGATATTAAAGCATGGTGTATGAGTGAAACAGAAGATGCCAATGCCCTAGAAATCAAACGGAAATATTATTCGGATGAAGTCAAATTTAAGCCAAATGATAGGGTATATTATTTTGTTGACTATGTAAGCACTTCAGAGTCATATAAAGAGTGTGGAAGCCTTAATATGTGGGGATGTCACTTACATCGTGATTTAGAAAAATCACCACGAAAAGCAAACTAAACTAAGATTTCTTAGGAAGGAGTGAAGCGAAATGGCTAAAAGAAAACCACGATGGAAGGATTTGTCTTTTGAGGATAGAATAGAAAAACAGTTAGTACGGGCTGGATTGTCAAAAGAGAATGCTTCTAAATGGAAAGATGATTATAAGAAGCGTCATACTAAACAGAATAATGCATAAACGCAAAGGCAGTTAGGAGAATAAATACCTAGCTGCCTATTTTATTACAAGAAAGCGAGGAAATGAATTATGAGCAGATGGTTATATGATCCTGAAACGGATTCACGGAATGGAAAAGAGTTTGAATATAACTCACCAATACATGAGAATGATATGTTATTTAATGGATTCACTTATAGAGAAATAATGGATTTAGTGATTGCAAATTGTGGTCACGATGTAACGGAAGCACATATCAATAAAGAAATCATTAAGCTTATGGAACTAAGAACTGAGGAAATGAGAGAGAATTTGATGATATGCAGAGAGAACATGTTGAAAGAAATTAGAAGGGTGTGATGAATATGAGCAGCTTGAAGAAATTTGTAGGCGATTATGCCTATTCTTATATTAAAAATATTGCAGTTGACCAAGATAAATTAAGACATGCATTAGTAACCCCACAGAACGCAAGGAATGTATTCTCTGAATTGGACGAGTTCCAGATAAAGTCTATCTGTGCTGAAATAAGTGCAAATGATACCTTTGGAACAATAAGGGAAACTACGCAGGAAGAAATCATTGAAGATTTTAAGAAGGCTGGATATGACACTGTAATCTTTGATGATGAAGAGAAAATAGCAGAATGCAAAAAGTATTATGCGGCAGGAGAAGTAATTTGCACTTATAATAATCTTTCTGGTCGTATGAGTCAGTATCATATGCTGGTTGCAATTAAGAAAGATATTGACAAAATACAGAGAAGTAAAACACCACAAAGGGAAGATAAATATGGTACATCTATTCTTAATATTCAAATAGCCAAAAACGGAAGTCATATGTCTATTAAGAATCGTTACAATCACACTGTAAGCGAATGTGATAGCACACTTAATAATAATTTGGATTTATTAGTTCCTGGATTACAAGCAAAGGTGCTTGGATATTACAAAATAGCTTGTCTCCATAAAAATAAAAATTACTATAATCACATTACAAATATAAACGGAATCTACTTGAAATATTGTATAGAGAAAAACAATGTGTACTTTGGAAACTTTGTTCTTGATAGTAAGAATGGAGTGAGATTTGAAGATAATGGCAGGTATTATGTGAATAACTGTTGGGCAAATAGTTATAGTGATACTCCTTGTGTACTTGATTTTCATAATAAGGAAGTAATAAAGCTTTTTGATGAAAGATGGCAGATAAGCAAGGGAACTTTGTTGACTAGGGCAATGAAAGAAAATTTATTACATAGTGGAAACAAAGAAAGAATGGACGAGCTTAATATTGTTTTTCCTGATGCTTTAAAAGAGTTATTACAGTGCAGAAAAAAGGCATTACAATTTCTCGCTTGTTGTTATGGTTACGATTTTCAAAAGCCTTTCAAGGTAACTGGTCTACTTGGAAAATTTACAGTTAATAGTATTAAAAAGGTGACTGGAAGTAATAACGGAATATTATTAGTCTGTAAAGGAACGGAGGTTCGTTGTGTTGAATTAAACACAGGGAAGTTTGAAGTAGACACACCAAGAGACAAATATAAATATTCAATTGATGAATATTATACAAAATATGATTTTGAAGCAGATAGAAAAAGTGGAAAACTTGGAGTGTTTATCATTCAGCAAGATGAAAAATATAAAAGGGAAGTAAAAAGAACTTCTAGTTATTACTATTGTTATAGCAATCGCAGCTCAGATGAATTTGATAAAAGTGGTTGTAATATCACAGAAGCAAGACAAGCGTTAAAATATCGTCTCAATACCTACAAAGCAGACAAGCGAAAAAGAGAGGTTGATTCGATTAATTATGAAGCAGATCTCAAAGAGATAAAGGAAATGTTTTCAAAATTAAAAGCAAAACTTGTTCTCAAATTAAGCGAGGCAAATACATATGAAGAATATAGCACACTTGAAAATGTATTTGACTATCGTTTTGTATGGATGGTAGGAGATATTGAAAAATTAGAAAAGAAAGTAACTCAAAACAAATTTAATACTATAAAAGAGGCAACTGATAGTATTACAAGTTTAAAAGAAAAAATTACAAAAATAATGAGAAAAATGGAAGGTGAGGAGGTTGATTGATTATGGCAGCACAGAAATTTGAATTATTTATGGGTTGTATGGGTAACGGAACTACTGTATGTAATAAAGCAGTATATGAACATGGAGATTACAAAACTATTGCACATATTTCCAATCATGGTGTGATTAAGTTTTATGTTCCTGAAGATTACATTCCAGCCGATGCAATGGAAAAGATAAAGAAAACAGCAGAACGAAGCAAGGCAGAATTTATGGAGAAATGGAATCGGAAAAACCACAAGACAGAAGTGTGAATATATGTTAGATATTCCTAGCATTGGATATGGTGGAGTTATGAATCCATTTTATGTAATATGGGACAATAATAAGGAATTACCATTTGAAGAGAGAGTTAAGTTGATGGAAGATGAGTTTTTCAAAATGCATATGTAAAAGGAGTGATACTATGGCACAGCAAATATATTATTTACATAGCTGTAATGAATGGAAAGAGTATTCTAGTATGAGACTTCTTTTCATTGGAACATCACAGCAGAAATTAAAAATGAAAATCTCAAAGGAAATTGAAGAAGGTAATATGGAATATTATGATGATTCGTTGTCTCAAAAAGAACAGGCAAAAAGATTTAGAAAAGATTGGGAGACAGAGACAAGAGATATTATTAATTCAAGATTAACATATGGAGATTTTGATTATACATATAATAATGAAGAAATGTAGTCAAAGGAATTTGTAATTTTATAAGAAAGGTAAAAGGTGATAATTATGGCAGATAAAAAGAAAACAAAAAGATTGCACATTGCAATGACTTATACATTCGTGGGAGATGTAGGAATTGATATTCCTATGGAATTGTTAGAAGGTAAAACAGAAGAAGAACAGTATGATATTGCATTTGATTATGCAAAGAATCATATTGATGAAATTCCAGTTGCAACCAATGCAGAATATCTTTCTGATTCGGATGAATTTGAAAGAGATGATATTGATTTTGAAGAAGATGAAGACTAATACAGAGAATAATAAGACAGACGCAAACAAATGTGTCTGTCTTATTTATTAGGAAGGAGAATAGAATGGGACTTTTATATTTAAAGAATGAAGAGAAACAGTTATATAGTGCATACGGATTAACTGTATATGGAAGACAGGATAGATATGAATGGACTATCTATAACAATAAACCAGATGAAAATGTATATACATCATTACGGATTGAGCGAAACGGAGAGGAAATCTATAGCAGAAATCTTGGTAATAGATGTATCTTTGAAGAGAATTTCAACAGAACGATTGATAATTTCTTATGGTGGATTGACAAAGATAATCCTGATACATATGACATTGACAATGCAGTTATTAAGGATCTGTGTGAAACAAACTCATTATTTAATCATCTAATTGGAAACAGAAAGCGAAAAGAACAAGCAGAAGCCAATGAAAAAGCAAGGGTTGAAGCAATCAGAGAAGATGAACAGAGACAGATTAATTTGATTAAGCAGTATTGTGAAAAGAAAAATCTGTTATTCAAACAGTATTATGAAAAGGTTTATCTGATTAAGCTACATAACAAAGATGTAAGGCAGATGATTGAAAATGCAGACAATAAACAGTTTGAAGGATTGAGAGATTTTATGAATGAACATCCTGATAACAAAGATGCTGCGATTGTAATGAATGGAAACATTGAAGACATAGTAAGGCAGATAGCATAGAAAGTGAGGTTGTTTGATATGGAATTAAAATTATCAAATTGTTCAATAGATAAATTTGTGAATTATGCAATAGAGAGAGAGTGAATAAGCATCGCATGGATAATAAATATCATTATTCTTACATGACAGTATATAACTTTTCTGAATTATCAGAAGACGCAAAAGAAAAAGCAAAACAGTGGTATTTAGATGACGATTTTAGACCACAGGAATTTGAAAATATCTATACTGAAGATTTGCATTATCTATTTAATAATAGCGATTTGAAGATGCAGTTTTCATTATCTTACTGCCAGGGAGATGGATTAAATATCTATGGAAAACTTGATTTAATGGATGTGTTTGCAGCTATAAGAGATACGGATCATAGTGGAGAACAATTTAAACAGTATAAAGATTTATTTTCAGAACACGAGCAGAAAACTATTGAAGCATATATGGAGGCTTGCGGAAGAGAGATTGAACTGCCATACAACAGATATTATTGTTATTGCGTAGATGATAGAGTTGATTTTGCTGATGAGTGGATTGAAATATTAGAATATTGCAGATACAAAAATATTCAAATTGACACCATCAGAAAAATGGAAAAACTGGTTGGAATGATGTTTGAAAATTTATCTGCTACATACGAAAAGTATGGATATGATTATTTTTACAATGCAGATGATGAAGTTGTAAATGAGGCATGTGAAGCAAATGGATGGAGATTCTTAGAAGATGGAACATTCTTTGCAGAATAAAACCAAAGGAAAGAACTGTTTCATAGTAGATTATGAACTATATATAGTGGTTTGGATAATATATAAATACTATATATAGCGGTTTTAAGAAAGCGAGGTACAAGATATGAAAAAATATGCGGTTATAGTTTATTACACATTTGATCCAGAAAGTGAAGTTTATTTATTTGATACTTATGAAAAGGCTTGTGAATATTTAAAAGCAATGTATGATTATTGCTTTAAATTTGCAATGGAAGATGAAGATTTTAAAGAAGATGAAAGTTATTGTAATGATAATTATGCACAGATTAAATGGGGAGATGAAGATAATTTAATGAGAATCTGGCAGGTAACGGCTGTAAGTGAACCGATGAAAATTGATGGCGGTCTTGGTTTATGTCCTAATCTGAAAGGAGAGTGATTGATATGATAGTAAAAGCAATATGGGAATTTGATGTAGATGATTCTGAAATGGATGGAAAATGTGTAGATATAAAAGGATTATGTGAAGATTTAACAAGAAGAGAATTGGATTATTGTTTGAAACACAATCAATTAAATGCAGATGATTTTCAATATGAATGTCATCCTGAATTACCTAGTGATTGGGATTAAAGAGGAGGATTATAAGAATGAAGAGAACACCAAAAGTAATTAAGCAACAGACAGAAGAATTGTTAAATGAACGGTGGATGATTGCAAATATGAAAGATACAAGACCACAGGATATGAGTTATTATATGGGAGCATTAAAGGCTCTTGAATTTGTAGGGTATGAATGGAAACGTGATGCAGATGGAAAACATACATTATTTAAGTAGATTGGAGTAATGAAAATGGGATACATTATATGGGGCAAGGTTTATGGATCAGATGTACTTATTA
>ERZ839947.3076-NODE-3076-length-10596-cov-3.136515_pt1 | contig 10596 bp, 10 predicted proteins | sample MGYA00519908_ERZ839947 | MGnify/ENA primary metagenome ERZ839947 (study PRJEB31850, sample SAMEA3708857) | human gut metagenome | biome: human gut; feature: human-associated habitat; material: faeces | place: China | collected 2014 ... | reverse complement strand
TATTGCCCTAGAAAACATCTCCTGAAATAGAAAGGAACATAGCTATGGAAACCAGAATTACAAAACTGCTGGGGAGCAAGTACCCCATGATTCAGGGTGGTATGGCGTGGATCGCAGAGAGTACACTGGCATCTGCGGTATCCAATGCCGGAGCAGTCGGATTGATCGCCGGCGGCAGTGCCCCCATTGATTACCTGCGGGAACAGATTCGTATCTGCAAGGAAAAAACGCAGAACCCGTTCGGCGTGAACATCATGCTCATGAGCCCCTACGCCGACGAGGTGGCAAAGGTGGTCGTGGAGGAAGGCGTCCAGGTGGTGACCACCGGGGCCGGGAATCCTGGAAAGTACATGAAGATGTGGAAGGAAGCAGGGATCATCGTGATACCGGTCGTTGCTTCTGTGGCTCTTGCGAAGCTTATGGAGCGCGGCGGCGCTGATGCTGTCGTTGCAGAGGGAACCGAATCCGGCGGACATATCGGTGAGGCGACCACCATGACTCTCGTTCCGCAGGTCGTTGATGCGGTATCCATCCCGGTCATTGCAGCAGGCGGCATCGGTGATGGAAGAGGAATCGCGGCGGCTTTCATGCTGGGCGCTGAGGCAGTCCAGATGGGAACAAGATTTGTTGTCGCAAAGGAATCTATCGTTCATGAAAATTATAAGCAGAGAATCATTAAAGCAAAGGACATCGATTCTGCGGTAACAGGAAGAACCCACGGACATCCGGTCCGCTGCCTGAGAAACCAGATGACAAGAGAGTATAACCGACTTGAGGCAGAAGGAAAATCCTTTGAGGAGCTTGAGTATCTGACACTTGGAACCCTCAGAAAAGCCGTTCAGGAAGGCGATACCATAAACGGAACCGTCATGGCAGGCCAGATCGCAGGTCTTGTAACGAAAGAGCAGACATGTAAGGAAATGATCGATGAGATGATGGAGCAGGCAGACAAGCTGCTTGGCGGATGTCAGAAGTAAGGAGAATCATGGGAAAGACAGCATTTATTTTTCCGGGACAGGGCGCGCAGGTATGCGGCATGGGCCAGGATTTTTATGAAAATTCGGAGACTGCAAAGGCAGTATTTGACCGTGCGACGGAGCTTTTAGGTTTTTCTGTTCCGGAGTTATGCTTTGAGAAAAATGATCGTCTGGACATCACGGAGTATACGCAGGCGGCAATGGTGACCACGAGCGTTGCCATGATGAAGGTTATGGAGGAGCGCGGCATCCATGCGGATGTGGCGGCTGGTTTAAGCCTTGGCGAGTACTGTGCACTGGTGGCAGCTGGCGTTATGACGACGGATGACGCGATCCGCACAGTCCGGGAGAGAGGAATCCTCATGCAGGAGGCAGTTCCGGCGGGAGTCGGCGGAATGAGCGCTGTCCTCGGCATGACGGCAGATGAGATCAATGCCGTTGTGGACGAGATCCCGAACGTGCAGGTCGCAAACTACAACTGTCCGGGTCAGATCGTGATCTCCGGTCTCAAGGAGGCGGTGGAGATCGCGGCGGTGAAGTTAAAAGAGGCGGGCGCAAGACGTGTGATCCCGCTCAATGTCAGTGGACCGTTCCACTCCTATCTTTTGGAGGAAGCTGGGGAGAAGCTTGGAAGGTTTCTGGAGAATATTCCGGTATCTGAGCCAAAGATCCCGTATGTGGCGAATGTGACAGCCGCTTATGTGACAAAGGCGGAGGATGTAAAGCCGCTCTTAACACGCCAGGTATCTTCTTCTGTCAGATGGCAGCAGAGCGTGGAGACTATGCTGGCGGACGGTGTTGACCGTTTTATTGAGATCGGACCGGGAAAGACGTTAGCTGGATTTATCAGAAAGATCAACAGGGAAGCGACAGTCATCAATATTGAGAAATTTGAGGATCTGGAGAAGCTGAACTAAGTGATCGAAAGAGAAATTAGTAAATAATGTCGTCAGAGACAAAAATCTGGCGGCTGACTGATAGAAACACGGAGGGAAACATGAATTTAACAGGGAAGGTTACTCTTGTGACAGGCGCAAGCCGCGGAATCGGCCGTCAGATCGCTTTGACACTGGCTGGATACGGCGCGACCGTCATCGTCAACTATAACGGCTCCGCAGCAAAAGCAGAGGAAGTCGTAAACGAGATCACAGCAAACGGCGGAATGGCGGAGAGCATGCAGTGCAGCGTCAGTGATTTCGAAAAATCCAAAGAAATGATCGATGGGATCGTAAAGAAATACGGCCGTCTCGACATTCTTGTGAACAACGCCGGAATCACAAAAGACAACCTGATCATGAAGATGTCCGAGGACGATTTTGACGCAGTTATTGCCACAAACTTAAAGGGCGCATTCAACTGCATCAAACATGTCTCCCGCCAGATGTTAAAGCAGAGAGGCGGACGGATCATCAACATCTCCTCCGTTTCCGGAGTGATGGGAAATGCAGGTCAGGCAAACTACTGCGCATCTAAGGCCGGCATCATCGGACTCACGAAATCCGTTGCGAGAGAGCTTGGAAGCCGCGGAATCACATCGAACGCAGTCGCACCTGGATTTATCCGTACAGAGATGACGGATGTGCTGCCGGAGGACGTAAAGAAAGCCATGGGCGAGCAGATTCCGTTAAAGCATTTCGGTGAGACAAAAGACATTGCGGAGGCAGTCGCATTTCTTGCTTCCGATGAGGCAGCTTATATTACCGGCCAGGTTCTTCATGTGGACGGCGGCATGGCGATGTAAAAGACAGTTGGAAAAAGCGCCTGTTCCGGCCACACAGCCGGACAGCGGATGTTTCGGTTATCATCTGCGCGGGGCGTGGATGATAGCATAATTAGAACAGGAGAACGAAAAGCATGAGAAGAGTTGTAGTAACAGGAATGGGCGCGATCACCCCGATCGGAAACGATGTTGAGACATTTTGGAACGGATTAAAAGAGAAGAAACTCGGATTTGGACCGATCACCTATTTTGACACGACCGATTATAAAGCAAAGCTCGCAGCAGAGGTCAAGGACTTCGAGCCGAAGGACTATATGGATCCGAAGGCGGCAAGAAGAATGGAGCGCTTCGCACAGTTTGCGGTAGCGGCAGCCCGCCAGGCGCTGGAGGATTCTTCCCTCGACATGACAAAGGAAGATCCGTTCCGTGTCGGTGTCTGCGTGAGTTCCGGTATCGGAAGCTTACAGATCATCGAGAAGGAATATAAGAAGCTTCTGGAAAAAGGACCGAACCGCGTAAACCCGCTTCTGGTGCCGCTCATGATCAGCAACATGGCGGCAGGAAACGTGTCCATCCAGTTTGGCTTAAAGGGAAAGAACATCAACGTCGTGACAGCGTGCGCGTCCGGTACGAACTCCATCGGTGAGGCAATGCGTGCGATCCAGCACGGCGAGGCGGAGGTCATGGTCGCAGGCGGAACTGAGAGCTGCATCACACCGTTAGGCGTTGCGGGATTCTCCGGACTTACCGCTCTTTCCACCTCTGAGGATCCGGAGCGCGCCTCCATTCCGTTCGATCTTGAGAGAAACGGTTTCGTCATGGGCGAGGGCGCAGGTGTCGTTGTCTTAGAGGAATTAGAACATGCAAAAGCCCGCGGAGCGAAGATCTACGCGGAGTTAGCCGGATACGGAGCGACAGGCGATGCTTATCACATTACTTCTCCGGCGGAGGACGGAAGCGGTGCCGCAAAGGCAATGGAATACGCAATTGCTGACGCGGGAATGAAGCCGGAGGACATCGATTACATCAATGCCCACGGAACAGCGACCCACCACAACGATTTATTCGAGACAAAGGCCATCAAGCTTGCGCTTGGCGACCATGCATATAAAGTAAAGATCAACTCCACAAAATCCATGATCGGCCACCTCTTAGGCGCTGCCGGCGGCGTTGAGTTCATCGACTGTGTAAAATCCATCGAGGACGGCTTCGTTCATGCCACAGCGGGCTTAAAAGTAGACGATCCGGAATGCGATCTTGATTATACAAAGGGCGACGGCGTTTCCATGGAAGTAAAGACAGTTTTGACGAACTCTCTGGGATTCGGCGGACACAATGCGTGCCTGCTTGTCAGAAAGTTTGAGGAGTAAGGAGAACGGCAATGGAAGTAAAAGAGATCATTGAATTAATGAAGGCAATGTCAGAGAACGGCATGACCGGTTTCGAGCTTGAGGAAGGCGACTGGAAACTGAGCATGAAGCGGGAAAAGAAAATCGTTGCGGCGGCGCAGACACCGGTCGTTATGCAGGTCCCGGGACAGGGTTCCATGATCCAGACCGCGGATGTGACCGCTATGGAGCAGGTCTCCGGTGAAAATGCGGAAAAGAAAATTTCCGGAATCTCCGAGAAAGTGATCACCTGTCCGCTTGTGGGTACGTTCTATTCCTCCCCGGCACCGGACGCAGAGGACTATGTAAAAGTCGGAGATACCGTGAAAAAAGGTCAGGTCATCGGAATTGTGGAAGCCATGAAGCTGATGAATGAGATCGAGAGCGAGTATGACGGAATCGTGGAGGAGATCCTTGTGAAGAACGAGGAGACGGTTGAGTATGGTCAGCCGTTATTCCGGATTCGTTAATTAATAAAGATAACCGTTTGGCGGCCCGCGCATTGCCGCGCGGGCTGTGAAAGATTGGATAGAGGATAAAAATCATGTTAGGAATCAAAGAAATTCAGGAAATCATTCCCCACAGACATCCGTTTCTTCTCGTGGATTGTGTGGAGGAGCTGGAGCCGGGCGTGAGAGCCGTCGGATATAAATCTGTGACATACAATGAGCCGTATTTCGCGGGCCATTTTCCGCAGGAGCCGGTAATGCCGGGCGTCCTGATCGTTGAGGCGCTGGCACAGACAGGCGCTGTCGCGATCTTAAGCGTTGAGGAAAACAAAGGAAAGACTGCGTATTTCGGCGCAATGAATAATGTAAAGTTTAAGAAGAAAGTAGTTCCGGGCGACAAGCTCCGTCTGGAATGCGAGATCATCAAGCAGAAAGGACCGGTCGGTGTTGGAAAGGCGGTCGCTACCGTGGACGGCAAAGTCGCGGTATCTGCGGAACTCACATTTATGATCGGTTAGGACTGGTGAAGAGATGTTTCAGAAGATTTTAATCGCAAACCGCGGCGAGATCGCCGTTCGGATCATCCGGGCATGCCGGGAGATGGGGATCAAGACGGTTGCCGTCTACTCCGAGGCAGACCGGGACGCACTGCACACACTTCTTGCGGACGAGGCGATCTGTATCGGACCGGCGCCGTCCACGGAGAGCTATCTCGATATGGAGCGGATCTTAACCGCATGCGTTGTCATGAAGGCAGATGCTATCCATCCGGGCTTCGGATTTTTGTCCGAGAATGCCCGCTTCGCGGAGCTCTGTGAAAAGTGCAATATCCGCTTTATCGGACCGTCAGCTGAGATCATTAACAAGATGGGAAATAAGTCCGAGGCAAGAAAAACTATGATGGCGGCGGGCGTTCCTGTGGTTCCGGGAAGCAAAGAGCCGGTCTACACTGTGGAGGAAGGCCTTAAGACCGCGAAAGAGGTCGGCTTTCCGGTGATGATCAAGGCGTCCAGCGGCGGCGGCGGAAAGGGAATGCGCGTTTCGAGGTCGGAGGAAGATTTCGAGGCGAACTTCTTAAATGCACAGATGGAATCCGTCAAGGGATTTTCCGATAATACCATGTATATCGAGCGGTTTGTGGAGAATCCGCGCCACATCGAGTTCCAGATCTTAGGCGACCGTTACGGAAATGTGGTCCATCTCGGTGAGCGCGACTGCTCGATTCAGAGGAGACACCAGAAGGTTCTTGAGGAATCCCCGTCAGCGGCGATCTCCGGGGAGCTTCGGAAAAAGATGGGTGAGACGGCAGTCCGCGCGGCAAAGGCGGTCGGATATGAGAATGCGGGAACCATCGAGTTCCTTTTAGATAAAGATAAAAATTTCTATTTTATGGAAATGAATACGAGGATCCAGGTGGAGCATCCGGTGACGGAGGCTGTCACGGACATGGACCTCATCAAAGAGCAGATCCAGATCGCGGCGGGGGAACCGCTCTCCGTGAGCCAGGAGGACATCAGGATCTCCGGCCATGCTATCGAATGCAGGATCAACGCGGAGAATCCGGAGAAGAACTTTATGCCATGTCCGGGCATGATCACAGATATCCATCTCCCAGGTGGCAGGGGAGTCCGTGTGGACACGGCGGTCTACAACAATTACCGGATCCCGCCGAACTATGATTCTATGATCTTAAAGCTGATCGTGCGGGACAAGGACCGGGAGTCCGCCATCGCGAAGATGCGCAGCGCCCTCGGGGAGCTTGTCATCGAGGGAATCAATACGAATCTGGATTTCCAATATGATATTTTAAGCGATCCGGATTTTCAGGCGGGAAATGTGGATACAAACTTCATTCCGTCGCATTTTCCGGAGTATACCAAAGAATAGATGATACCAGTTCAGCCATGCACATAGTTAGGCATAGACGTGTGTTGCAAGCTTGCTTGCATAAGCACGTTTATGACTAACTATGTATATGCGGAACGCCACGAGCTTCTTGTTTTCATGGAACATGAAAACAAGAAGACTGCATGGCTGAACGTGCAATTTTCACAGTCTTGAAAGGAGCTTTTATATATGCTAAGGGATATGTTTAAAAAAACATATACGAAGATCGATATGAAATACCGTGCGGGAGAAAAGGAATCTGCCAGAACGGCAGAGGAGGACGCGCCGGTGATTCCTGCCGGGCTGTGGAAAAAGTGCAATAAATGCGGAAAGCCGATCTACACGGACGATGTAAGGGCGAACTTTTATATCTGCCCGAAGTGCGGCGGATACTTCCGTGTCCATGCGTACCGCCGGATCGAGATGATCGCGGATGAGGGAAGCTTTGAGGAGTGGGACAAGTTCATGCAGGTCTCCAATCCGTTAAGCTTCCCAGGATACGAGAAGAAGCTTGCAGCAGCCCGTGAAAAATCACAGCTCAATGAGGCCATCGTCACCGGATCCTGCACGATCCACGGACAGAAGACCGTTGTCGGTGTCTGCGATGCGAGATTTTTGATGAGCAGCATGGGCCACAACGTGGGTGAAAAGATCACGAGAGCCGTGGAGCGCGCCACGGAGGAAAAGCTTCCGGTGATCCTTTTCGCCTGCTCCGGCGGCGCGAGAATGCAGGAGGGCATGGTCTCCCTGATGCAGATGGCAAAGACTTCTGCGGCTTTAAAGAGACATCATGAGGCGGGACAGCTTTATGTGAGTGTCCTGACGGACCCGACAACGGGCGGCGTTACGGCAAGCTTCGCGATGTTAGGAGATATCATCCTCGCGGAGCCGGGGGCACTCATCGGTTTTGCGGGACCCCGTGTCATCGAGCAGACCATCGGGCAGAGGCTGCCGGAAGGTTTCCAGAGAGCGGAGTTCCTTGTGGAGCACGGCTTTGTCGATAAGATCGTGAAACGTGAAGAATTAAAAGAGACGCTGGCGATGATCTTAAAACTTCATAAGAAGCCGGAGAGCGGATGTCTTGCGGACTGGAAAACGGAAAACACAGTTGACAGGGCGGCTTTTGAGGAAAAAGAGCAGAATTCTTCTGCAAAGAGAGCGCATCATGGTTCCGGAAAGGCAGCAGGAGCGATCCGCAGCGCATGGGATTCCGTCCTGCTTTCCAGAAAGGCGGACCGTCCGGTGGCTACGGATTATATCCGTGCGATCTTTGATGATTTTATGGAATTTCACGGAGACCGTTACTGCAAAGATGATGGTGCCATCGTCGGCGGAATCGCTTCCTTCCACGGAATGCCTGTGACAGTGATCGGGCAGGAAAAGGGTAAGAATACAAAGGACAACATCAAGCGCAACTTCGGAATGCCGTCCCCGGACGGATACCGGAAGGCGCTGCGTCTCATGAAGCAGGCGGAGACATTTGGACGCCCGGTAGTGTGCTTTGTAGATACCCCAGGAGCCTTCTGCGGACTGGAAGCCGAGGAGCGCGGACAGGGAGAGGCCATCGCGAGAAATCTCTTTGAGATGTCAGATCTCACCGTTCCGGTGCTCTCCATCGTGATCGGAGAGGGCGGAAGCGGCGGAGCACTTGCCATGGCTGTGGCGAACGAGGTCTGGATGATGGAGAATGCGGTGTACTCTGTTCTCTCCCCGGAAGGTTTTGCATCGATCCTCTGGAAGGACAGCAAGCGTGCGGACGAGGCGGCGCGGGTCATGAAGATGACCGCGGCGGAATTAAAGGAACTCGGAATTATCGAGCGTGTGATCCCGGAGCCGGAACCGGCAGACCCTGAGACGCTTCCGGAGATCGCGAAGACTATGGAGAATGCCATGGAGGAGTTCATTGAAGCGTGGACACAGCTTGACGGGAAGACGTTAGCAGAGCGCCGGTATGAGAGATTCCGGAAATTTTAGGCAGCGCTCCAGCAGCGTGCGGACCAGCATATGGTCATGTTAGAGATGGAGTAAATACGGGGAGTTATGATTTAGGAGGAAATATGGAGGCAGCAATCAGTCTGAAACCATTGAAAATAGGGAATCTCGTGGCAAAACGCCCGGTGATCCAGGGAGGAATGGGTGTCGGCGTGAGCCTTTCGTCCTTAGCCGGAGCAGTCGCGAAGGCGGGCGGAATCGGAATCATTTCCACGGCCCAGATCGGATTTAAGGATCAGGATTTCGGAAAAAATCCGATGGCGGCGAATCTGAGAGCGATCCATTCCGAGCTTAAGAAAGCCAGGGAGAAAGCGCCCCAGGGGATTCTGGGCTTTAATATCATGGTCGCAACGAAGGAGTACGCGTCCTATGTGAAAGAGGCGGTGAAAGCCGGAGCGGACGTGATCATCTCCGGCGCCGGTCTCCCGATCGACATGCCGAAATTTGTCGCGGAGGCGGAGAATGAGAACGGAGGTTCTGAAAAGAAAGAGCGGTGTACCATGATCGCGCCCATCGTTTCCTCTGTGAAATCTGCTCTTGTGATCTGCAGGATGTGGGACAGAAAGTACCACACAGCACCGGATTTCGTTGTAGTGGAAGGACCATGCGCGGGCGGTCATCTCGGATTTTCCAGGGAACAGCTCACTGAGCTTGGAGCTGACACAGACCATGTAGCCGAGACATTTAATGAACCGGCTTATGATAAGGAGATTCGCGGAATCATCGAGACGGTGAAGAGCTTTGCGGAGAAGTATAAAAAACATATCCCGGTCATCACGGCGGGGGGGATTTTTGATCATAAGGACGTTCTGCACCAGTTTGAGCTTGGCGCGGAGGGCGTTCAGACGGCGACGAGATTTGTAACGACTGAAGAATGTGACGCGGATATTGCATACAAAGAGGCATATATCAACGCGAAAGAGGAAGACATTGTGATCGTTAAGAGTCCGGTTGGAATGCCGGGCAGAGCGATCAAAAATAAGTTTTTAGAGCGTGTTGCTCAGGGACCGGTGAAGGTGGAGCGGTGCTTCCGGTGTCTGGAACACTGTAATCCGGCGGAAACACCGTATTGCATCACGAAAGCGCTGATCAACGCCGCAGAAGGAAAGATTGATGAGGCGCTGCTGTTCTGCGGAAGCAATGCATACCGTTGTGAGAAGATCGAGACGGTGCCGGAGGTTATGGCGGCGCTGTGCGGAGAGTAAAAAACTCAGAGAGGCTGTTGTGCAGATCATGTGAATCAGCCAGAATATAAATTTTCAGGAAAGCAGTTTTATAAAGTTCATAGATCCCGTATTTCTGTCATAAGATAAAGAAATTCAGGTGGTGGTTTGGCGTATCTGCGCTTCGAGTGCAGGCAGCCGAAGCGTCGCCGACTTTGACAGAAATGCGGGATTTTTTATGTTAAATATGCTCTGGGCAGGAATGATGGCAGCCGGGATCTTCTGGGCGGCGTTTCATGGAAATATGGGGGCAGTGACGAACGGGTTGCTGGATTCGGCGAAAGAGGCGGTGACTCTGGGTGTTACGATGCTTGGGATCATGTCGTTCTGGTGCGGGATCTTAAAGATCGGGGAGCGAGCGGGACTCATCGAGGCGTTGACGGAGAAGATGCGTCCGGTGATCCGGTTTCTCTTTCCGAATCTCCCGGACGGACATCCGGCGGGGAAATATATCGCGACAAATATGATTGCGAACATGCTGGGACTCGGCTGGGCGGCGACACCGGCAGGGTTAAAGGCGATGGAAGAGTTGGGGAAACTGGAGGATGAGAGACGGGAGGAAAAAGCGCCGTATAAGAGGAAAAATACGGCAGGGCAGAGCAGTCTGGCGAGACAGTCGGGCACTGCCAGCAATGAGATGTGCACGTTCCTGATCGTAAATATTTCCTCACTCCAGCTCATTCCCATCAACATGATCGCCTACCGCAGCCAGTACGGCAGTGTCAGCCCGGCGGCTATCGCAGGACCGGCGCTCCTCGCGACCATCGCCAGCACGGTGGCAGGAATCGCGTTCTGCAAGGTCATGGACCGGAAAAACGTTGATTTTTGAAAAAAAGTCTACTATAATACTACTATTATGTGGCTGAAGCCCATACTCATAAAAGAGTCCCCCGCCCAAGGCGGTTTAAACCGAGAAATCACGGGAAAGGAAATATCCGGCTCCCTGGCCTGCGACGGCTA
>ERZ839947.3063-NODE-3063-length-10625-cov-3.616840_pt1 | contig 10625 bp, 10 predicted proteins | sample MGYA00519908_ERZ839947 | MGnify/ENA primary metagenome ERZ839947 (study PRJEB31850, sample SAMEA3708857) | human gut metagenome | biome: human gut; feature: human-associated habitat; material: faeces | place: China | collected 2014 ... | reverse complement strand
CATTTTTCAGAACTTTTTGAAGTTCTGAAAAATGTTACAGCGAGACGAAAAGACTTTTTCGACTCGCTTACCCAGCAAGGCCCCGCCTTTTCGGCGGGGCCTTGCTGGGTAATAAAGGAAGGAAGTCTCCCGGCGGTGCCGGAAGAAGTAGAGAGTGAGGAAAGGGGCTTTACGCCAGAATGGCACGGTCGCCGGAGAACTCGTCGCCGCTGGCACGGGCGAACATCTCCAGCAGCTCCGGCACGGTGAGATCCTTCTTCTCCTGACCGGAGATATCCAGAATGATGCGCCCGGCGTGGAGCATGATAAGGCGGTTTCCGTAGCGGATGGCGTCCCGCATATTGTGGGTGATCATCAGGGTGGAGAGCTTCTCCTCCGTCACCATCCGCTCCGTCAGTTCCATGACCTTGGCGGCGGTTTTGGGGTCCAGCGCCGCCGTATGCTCGTCCAGCAGCAGCAGCTTCGGCTTACGGAGGGTGGCCATCAGCAGCGTCAGCGCCTGCCGCTGGCCGCCGGAGAGGGTGCCTACCTTGGCCGAAAGACGGGTGTCCAGCCCCAGTCCCAGCTCCTGGAGCCGCTGCCGGTACTCCTCCCGCTCCGACTTGCGGATGCCGGGCCGCAGAGTGCGCCGCAGGCCCCGGCGGGCCGCCAGTGCCAGATTTTCCTCGATCTGCATCCCGGCGGCGGTGCCGGTCATGGGATCCTGATACACCCGGCCCAGATACTTGGCCCGCTGATGCTCCGACAGGGAGGAGAGGTCGATCCCATCCAGAAGGATCTCCCCCGCATCCGGCAGCCATGTGCCGCAGATGGCGTTCTGCATGGTGCTCTTCCCGGCGCCGTTGCCGCCGATGACGGTGACGAAGTCCCCGTCGTTGAGGGTGAAGGACAGATCGTTGAGGGCGATCTTCTCATCCACGGTACCGGGATTGAAGATCTTGGTCACATGGCGCATTTCAAGCATGACGGATCCCTCCTTTGACATGGTGCTTCCGGGCCAACTGCTTCTTCACATACGGCACGCCCAAAAAGGCGGCCACCACCAGCGCCGAGAACATTTTCAGCAGATCGGTGTCGAAGCCCACGAAGATGATGACCTGATACACCAGATAGTAGATGACGGCGCCCACCAGCACACCGGTGAGCCGGACGGCGAAGTTGGGGGAGATGTGCTTGACCACTGCCTCCCCGATGACCACGGCTGCCAGACCGATGACCACGGCGCCCCGGCCCATATTGATATCGGCGTAGCCCTGATACTGGCACAGCAGCGCCCCGGACAGGGCCACCAGCCCGTTGGAGAGGGACAGCCCGATGACCTTGCTGAGATCGGTGTTGATGCCCTGCGCCCGGCTCATGACGGGGTTGCAGCCGGTGGCCCGGATGCCGCAGCCCAGCTCCGTGCCGAAGAACAGGTACAGCACCGCCACCACCAGCACGGCGGCAATGGCCAGCACCACCAGCGCACCGGGGACGTCCATCTGGCTGAGAAGGACGTGGTTGTCCCGGACGGACAGGCCCTGATTGGCCTTGCCCATGATCTTCAGGTTCACGGACCACAGGGTCATCTGGGTCAGGATGCCTGCCAGAATGGGGGGGATGCCCAGCCAGATATGCAGCAGGCCCGTCACGACCCCGGCCAGCAGGCCCGCCGCCACGGCGCACAGCATCGCCAGCCACAGGCTCCGGCCGCTCAGCAGCATCATGGTGCAGACCGCCGCACCGGTACAGATGGAGCCGTCCACCGTCAGATCGGCGATGTCCAGCAGCTTATAGGTGATGTAAACGCCCACCGCCATTATGCCCCAGATGAGGCCCTGGGCTACGGCGCCCGGCAGGGAACTCAGCAGATCGATCATATTCATGTTTCCTTCCTTTTCCGATTCCTGTTTTCTCAGGGAGTGCTTCAGCCCTCCAAAGCGGTGTAGCCCTCCGGTACGGTGATGCCCAGCTCCTGGCACATATCGGCGTTGTAGAGCTTGGAGGCATTGGCGTATTCAATGGGCATCTGGGAGATATCCGCCTCGCCCTTGAGGATCTGAGCGGCCATTTCGCCGGTCTTGTAGCCCAGATCGTAGTAGCTGATGGAGAGGGTGGCAATGCCGCAGCCAACGCAGATACCCTGCTCGCCGGCCACAACGGGGGTCTTGGCGGAGCGGACGATGCTGCCGATGGTCTCGGTGCAGGAGGCGGCGGTGTTGTCGGTGGGGATGTAGATGACGTCGCTGTCTGCGGCGGCCTTGGTGGTGACGGCGGCCACGTCATTGCTGTCGCTGAAGGAGTAGCGGGTGCAGGTGATGCCCTTATTGGAGAGGTAGTCCTCCACCACCTTCACCTGATATTCGGAGTTGGGCTCGGCGGAGCAGTATAGCAGTCCCACAGTCTTGACCTGCGGCACCAGATCCAGGATCATGTCCGCCTGCTCCGTCAGGGGCGCCAGATCGGAGGTGCCGCTGATGTTGCCGCCCACGGTGCCGCTGAAGTCGGAGAGTCCCAGCGCCACGCCGTACTCCGTAACGGAGGTGCCGAGAATGGGAATGGAGGTGGTGGCGTTATAGGCCGCCTGCAGGGCCGGGGTGGCGTTGGCCATGATGAGGTCTACCTTCTTGTTGACGAAGGAGTTGACGATGGGGGTGCAGGTGGTGCTGTCGCCGGAGGCCACCTGCACGTCGATGTTGACGTGCTCACTTCCGAGAATGGTATTCAGGGCATCCACGAAGCCCTGTGTAGCGGCGTCCAGCGCATCGTGCTGGGTCAGCTGACACACGCCCACCTGATAGACCTTGTCGGAGTCGACGCCGGAGCTGCCGTTGCCGGCAGCCTTCTGACCGCAGCCGGTGAGGCATACCGCCGTCACCATCAGCCCCGCCAGCAGGGCGGCGCAAAGAGAACGTTTCTTTTTCATGACAAATTCCTCCTGAATCTGGATGTGGGAGATTCCTCCGGCCCGGACGGAAAATAAAATCGCCGCCCGGACATGTGATCCGAACGGCGTCTCTCGATACGGTTTGTTTTCAAAAGTAGAAAATCGGTATCAAGCACTTTTTCGCTGCTGGGCATCACAAATCGCTTTTACTTTTGCAAAATAAAAGTAAAAGTAGGAATATCCAAAATACAGATTTGCAGATGCGGCGAACTTCATACCCGATTTTGCTCCTTTCAAAAATCTTGTCTGTACTTTAGCACAGCAGACGACCATATGTCAATGCTTTTATTCACAAAATGCGGAATAAATTTTCATGTAGATATCGTCAAGAGAGCTAAAAGTGCCGAAAAATTTCCTTAAAGTATGCGCTGCCCCAACCCGGCAGCCTTGTTCCCGGCGGAAAAGTTTGGTAGAATAGGCCCGAAGAGAAACCGGAGCCACGGCCCCGGAGAGGAGGATATATCATGAGAAAGACAAAAATCGTCTGCACACTGGGTCCCGCCACCGACGGCGAGGGCGTGCTGCGGGAGATGATGCTGGCGGGCATGAACGTGGCCCGCTTCAACTTCTCCCACGGCACCCACCCGGAGCACAAGGCCCGGCTGGAGCAGGTGAAGGCTCTGCGGCGGGAGCTGAATCTGCCGGTGGCGGCCATGCTGGATACCAAAGGTCCGGAGGTGCGGCTGAAGAACTTTGCCGGCGGCTCCGTGACCTTGCAGGAGGGGCAGGAGTTCACCCTGACGGTGGAGGACGTGGAGGGCGACGCCACCCGCTGCGCCGTCACCTATGCTGAGCTGCCGCAGGACGTTAAGGCGGGGGACACCATCCTGTTAGACGACGGTCTGGTGCAGCTGACGGTGCTCTCCACCACCGCCTCCGCCATCCGCTGCCGGGTGGAAAACGGCGGCGTCATGAAGGATCACAAGGGGGTCAACGTCCCCGGCGTGTCCCTGTCCATGCCCTATATGAGCCAGCAGGATCGTGAGGATATCCTCTTCGGCATGGAGGAGGGCTTTGACTTCATCGCCGCCAGCTTTGTCCGCTCCGCCGCCGACGTGCGGGAGCTCCGCAAGCTGCTGGAGAGCCGCAAGTCCCGCATCCGCATCATCGCCAAGATCGAGAATCAGGAGGGCATCAATAACCTGACGGAGATCCTGGCGGCGGCGGACGGCATCATGGTGGCACGGGGCGACATGGGCGTGGAGATCGACTTCACGGAGATCCCTGCCATCCAGAAGAATATGATCGCCCAGTGCGTGGCCGCCGGGAAGCCGGTAATTACTGCCACCCAGATGCTGGACTCCATGATCGAGAACCCCCGGCCCACCCGTGCCGAGATCACCGACGTGGCCAACGCCATCTACGACGGCACCAGCGCCATCATGCTCTCCGGCGAGACGGCGGCGGGCCGGTACCCGGTGGAGGCGGTGCAGACCATGGACGCCATCGCCCGGAAAACCGAATCCCACATCGACGATGCCAAGCTGCTGGGGCTGCGGTGCCGCAACCGTATGAACATCACCGCCGCCACGGCCCACGCCGCCTGCACCACCGCCAAGGATATCGGTGCCGACGCCATCCTGACGGTAAGTCAGGCGGGTATCACCGCCCAGATGGTCAGCTCCTTCCGTCCGGAGACCACGGTGGTGGCCCTGCTGCTGGAGGAGCAGGTGCAGCGCCAGATGGCTCTTTACTGGGGCGTGGAGCCCATCACCATGCCCCGTGCCGAGAACACCGACGAGCTGGTGGAGCTGGCGGTGCAGTCGGCGGAGAAGGCGGGCCTTATCCGCCACGGCGATCTGGTGGTCATCACCGCCGGTGTGCCGGTGGGCATCTCCGGCACCACCAACATGATCCGTATCCAGCAGGTGGGCGGGTCGCTGCTGAATGCAGTGGGCATAGGCAGCCGGACGGCCTCCGGCCCGCTGTGCGTGTGCCGCAGTGTGGAAGAGGTGGCGGAGAAGTTCCACGCCGGCGACGTGCTGGTGGTGCCATATACCACCAATGAATTGCTGCCGTATCTGCGGGATGCCGCCGCCATCATCTGCGAGGAGGGCAGCGCCGAGTGCCACGCCGCCACGGTAGGCCTGCTGCTGAGCAAGCCCGTGCTGGTGGGGGCGGGCGATGCCACCCGCCGTCTGGAGGACGGCGTCCGGGTGTCGGTGGACTGCGCCCGTGGCGTGGTGCAGACCATGCCCCAGTAAGAGAGAAAAATCAAGAGGGGAGCAAGCCTTCGCTTGCTCCCCTCTTTGCATCTCACCTGCCTCCGCCGCCACAGCCGGTAAGTGCCAATACCTGCATGGAAAGGGCCGCAGGCAGATGCCTGCGGCCCCTTGGCCTGACTGCAAGACCTCCGGGCCTTGCGGTTTTTACTTCTCGATGACCACCTTGCCGTCCTTCAGGCACACATGAGCGGTGTCGCCGGACTGGAGCTTGCCCTCCAGCATCTGCTCGGCCACTGCATCCTCCACCTCCGTCTGGAGGGTGCGGCGCAGGGGACGGGCGCCGTAGCGGGCGTCAAAACCGTCCTTGGCCAGTGCGGCCACGGCGTCGTCGTCGGCCTGCAGGGTGATGCCCTGCTGGGCCATACGGCCGCCGATGATGTCCAGCATCCGGCGGGCGATGCTGCGGATGTTCTCCTCCGTCAGCTGGCGGAACACGATGATCTCGTCGATACGGTTCAGGAACTCCGGCCGGAAGGTCTGGCGCAGCTCCGTCATAACGGCCTCCCGGATACGGGCGAAGCTCTGGGCCTCGTCCTTCTGGGCGTCGGGATCGCTGCCGTCAAAGCCCAGCGGCTTCTCGGCGGCGGTGATGTTCTTGGCGCCCACGTTGGAGGTCATGACGATGATGGTGTTCTTGAAGTCCACCCGGCGGCCCTGAGAGTCGGTGACGATACCGTCCTCCAGGATCTGCAGCAGAATGTTCCACACATCGGGGTGGGCCTTCTCGATCTCATCGAACAGCACCACGGAATAGGGGTGACGGCGCACCTTCTCGGTGAGCTGACCGCCTTCCTCGTGTCCCACATAGCCGGGAGGCGAGCCCACCAGCCGGGACACCGTGTGCTTCTCCATGTATTCGGACATATCGATCCGGATCATGGCGTTCTCATCCCCGAACATGGACTCGGCCAGCGTCTTGCACAGCTCCGTCTTGCCCACGCCGGTGGGGCCGAGGAACAGGAAGGAACCGATGGGCCGCTTGGGGTCCTTCAGACCCACACGGCTGCGGCGGATGGCCTTGGCCACGGCGGCCACAGCCTCGTCCTGACCCACCACCCGCTGATGCAGAGTCTCCTCCAGCTTCAGCAGGCGCTGACTCTCGTCCTCGGTGAGACGGGTGACGGGGATACCGGTCCAACCGGCTACCACCTTGGCGATGTCGTCCTCGGTGACGGTGCCGCGGTTGGTGGACATCTGCTTATGCCACTTATCCCGCTCGATCTCCACCTGCTCCTGATAATTCTTCTCGATATCCCGCAGCTGAGCGGCCTTCTCGAAGTCCTGAGCGGCGACAGCCTCCTCCTTCTCCCGGTGCAGGGCGGCGATCTTCTCCTCCAGGCTCTTCAGCTCCGGGGAGATCTCCTCCGTCTCCATCCGCACCCGGCTGGCGGCCTCGTCCATCAGATCGATGGCCTTATCCGGCAGGAACCGGTCGTTGATGTACCGGCGGGACAGCGCCACGGCGGCCTCCAGCGCCCCATCGGTGATGGTCAGACGGTGGTGAGCCTCGTACTTATCCCGCAGTCCCTTCAGGATCTCCAGCGTAGCCTCCGGGGAGGGCTCTCCCACGGTGACGGGCTGGAACCGGCGCTCCAGAGCGGCGTCCTTCTCGATGTACTTGCGGTACTCGTTGAGGGTGGTGGCACCCACCACACGGATCTCGCCGCGGGACAGAGCGGGCTTGAGAATGTTGGCGGCGTCCACGGCACCCTCGGCGGAGCCGGCGCCCACGATGGTGTGCAGCTCGTCGATGAAAAGGATGACGTTGCCGGCCTTCTTCACCTCGTCGATGGCGTTCTTGATGCGCTCTTCAAACTCGCCCCGATACTTGGTGCCGGCCACCATGCCGGACAGATCCAGCGACAGGACCCGCTTGTCCAGCAGCTCCTCCGGCACGTCGGCGGCGGCAATGCGCTGGGCCAGGCCCTCTGCGATGGCGGTCTTGCCTACGCCGGGCTCACCGATGAGCACGGGGTTATTCTTGGTGCGGCGGGACAGGATCTGGATGACCCGCTGGATCTCCTTTTCCCGGCCAATGACGGGGTCCAGCTTGCCGCTGCGGGCCGCCTCCGTCAGGTCACGGGTATACTCCTCCAGAGTGCCCTTCTTGCCGCCCTCCTGTGCGGGAGCGGAAGCGCTGCCGGACACGGCGGCGGTGCGGGGCGCCTCATTGAGCTTCTTCACCACGGCGCTGTACAGCTTCTTGGGGTCGATGCCCACGGTGCGCAGGATGCGCAGGGCCATGTTGTTGCCCTCCCGCAGCAGCCCCATCAGCAGATGCTCGGTGCCGATGTAGCCGGCGCCGGTGCGGGCGGCCTCGGAGACGGCCAACTCCACGGCGCTCTTGGCACGGGGCGTCAGCCCCTGAGAGGGTGCGGCGCCGGAGACGCCGGTGCCTACGCTGCGGTGCAGGATGTCGCAGACCATCTCGTCGGTGAGTCCGTTCTCCTCCAGCACACGGTGGGCAATGCCCTCCTCTTCCCGCAGCAGGCCCAGCAGCAGATGCTCGGAGCCCACATAGCCATGTCCCATATCCTCAGCGGCCTCCTGGGCCAGACGCAGAGCCTCCTCTGCACGAGGGGTGAATTTATTTTCCATCATAAAGAAACACTTCCTTTCAAAAGGTGTGGTGATCTACCAAAATTATTGCCGGGGCATTATTGCTGAGGCAGTGCCTTCAGCTGATCCCGCAGTTTGGCGGCGGACTCGAAATCCTCGGCCTCCACGGCGTGGCGCAGCTGGGTCTGCAGGGCGTTGCGCTGACGCTGCAGGGAGAAGCGCTCCTGCTCCGCCTTATCCACCAGCGCATCCTCCGGGGCTTCCGCCACGGCCTGTTGGGCCTGCCGGGTCACATCCACCGGCTCCGGGAACTCCGTCAGCAGGCGATTGCCAAACCCGCCCAGCAGCGGCTCGAAGAGCCGGAAGGGATGGGAAAAGAAGTCGTCGCCGAAGAAGCTGTCCGGCTGCATCCGCTGCACATAGCCCAGCTTCCGGGCGCAGTCGGCGCACAGGTGCGTCTCCGTGACCCGTCCGTTGATGCTGCTCTTATAGTAGTAAGTCGCTTCATTTCTTCCGCAATTCTGACATTTCATAATGATTTCCTCCTTATCGAAAAATCAAACCGGTCAACTGTACCGATCCGACACTATACCAGATGGATGAGGGCCTGCTTCAGCAGGTCGGCCCGCAGGACGCTGCGCTGATCCTTGGGAACGGATCGCAGAGCGGTGTCCGACAAAAGGCTCACCAGCAGCTTTCCCGTCTGGGCGGGGATGGCCTCCGACTGCACCAGATTGGAGAGGATGGCTCTGGCGCTGGCCGGATCGATCTCCGACCCGATGGAGTTGATGACGTGCATCATCAGCGTCTGCCGGTCCACATGGACACGGGTGATGCGGATGTAGCCGCCGCCGCCCCGCCGGGATTCCACGATGTAGCCGTGCTCCGGAGAGAACCGGGTGGACATGACGTAGTTGATTTGGCTGGGTACGCACCCAAATCGCTGAGCCAAGTCCCCACGCTGCATCTCCAAAACACCGCCTGCATCGTCCAGCGCCTCCTGAATGACCCCGGCGATCATATCTGTGATTCCCATATCGTTCCCCTCCTGATTTGATATTGCCTTTCCTTGACCTTTGTCTATAGTATACCACGCCGGTAGGAAATGTCAATACCTGTTTTGACCTTTTTTGATGTTTATTCTGTAAACAATTTGTGAATGGGATGGAGCGGTAAACTCCGCAAAAGTTTGCCGCCCCGGCGAGATTTTTATTTACATCGGGTAATAAAGAAGATATAATTTACTGAACGTATAAACAGAAAGAGAACGGGTGAGAGAGAATGGCGACTGATTTTTCCCGCACATTGAGCCTGCTGCGGCAGGAGAAGGGCGTCTCCCAGCGGAAGGCGGCCGGGGAGCTGGGCATCAGCCAGGCCCTGCTGAGCCACTATGAGAACGGCATCCGGGAGCCGGGCCTTGCCTTTGTGGTGAAGGCCTGCGCCTACTACCACGTGTCGGCGGATTTCCTGCTGGGCCGCACTCTGAACCGGGACGGCTCTATCATCGAGGCGGAGGACGTGTACGACTCCAGCGGCGAGAAGGGCAGCCTCCGGGGCAGTATTCTGGCGACTCTGCAAAAAAAGCTGGTGGTGAACACCACCGGGGTCCTCTTCGAACTGCTGGGCAAGACCGGGGACCGGGAGGCCATCACCGCCGCCGGGGACTATCTGGGCGACGCCCTGTATCAGCTGCTGCGGCAGCTGTACCGGCAGGGCGGCGGCAACGAGGATCTGTTCGCCGTGGCCCCCTCGGTCTTTGACGGCGGACTGGTGGCGGCGGATATGCAGCTATGCGCCCTGCGCTACCGGCAAGCGCTGGCCGCTCAGGAGGGGCTGCCGGAGCTGACGCCGGAGAGCCTGACGGGCCAGCCCGGCGTGGGCCAGAGCGCAGCGCAGGTGTTCCACAGCGTGGACGAGCGCTGCAAGTCCTACCAGCATTAAGAAACCAACGACCTAAGGAGGCTTATATGTTTGACCAATCCCATATCAGAAACTTTTCCATCATTGCCCACATCGACCACGGCAAATCCACGCTGGCAGACCGCCTGCTGGAGCTGTGCAACGCCGTACCGGCACGGGAGATGGAGAACCAGATCCTCGACAACATGGACTTGGAGCGGGAGCGTGGCATCACCATCAAGTCCCGTGCCGTCCACCTGTTTTACACGGCGCAGGACGGGGAGACCTACGCCCTGAACCTCATCGACACGCCGGGCCATGTGGACTTCAACTACGAGGTGAGCCGAAGTCTGGCCGCCTGCGAGGGCGCCGTGCTGGTGGTGGACTCCACCCAGGGCGTGGAGGCCCAGACCCTGGCCAACACATATCTGGCCATGGAGCACGACCTGGAGATTCTGCCTGTGTTCAACAAGATCGACCGGGAGGGAGCCGACACCGCAGGCCGGGATATGGCAGCCGATTACCGGGTGAAGATCTCTGCAAAGACGGGAGAGGGGCTCCCGGACCTTCTGGGCGTCCTGGAGACTATCCTCCGGAGCCGGAGGATCTATTTTGAAAAGGTGTTCTCCTATGCAGAGGCCGGGCGGATCCAGCGGATCCGGAAAAACGGCCGCCTCCTGTCAGAGGAATATAAGGAGGACGGGATCCATGTGACGGCCTACGTGCCGGTGGAGCTGTTTGAGGAGCTGTACCGGTAAAGAGAGGCACAGAAAGGGATATGCACATACCTGGTGGATAACCTGTGGATAACTACACAATATCTGGTTTGCGATAAAAATAAGAAAACCAGATATTGTGTTTTTATTTCGGCTCTGCTATAATAGGGGATACGACATTGGCGATATCCGAAGAAAGGGGAATATAGATGATACAGGTCATCAAGCGCGATGGTGAGATCGCGGATTTTAATTTAGGGAAGATCACAGAAGCAATCAAGAAAGCCTTTAAAGCCACAA
>ERZ839947.3058-NODE-3058-length-10656-cov-3.181775_pt1 | contig 10656 bp, 8 predicted proteins | sample MGYA00519908_ERZ839947 | MGnify/ENA primary metagenome ERZ839947 (study PRJEB31850, sample SAMEA3708857) | human gut metagenome | biome: human gut; feature: human-associated habitat; material: faeces | place: China | collected 2014 ... | reverse complement strand
ACAAATATATCGATGAGACAACTCCGTGGACACTCGCAAAGGACGAGGCGAAGAAAGACCGCCTTGCAACCGTTCTCTACAACCTGACAGAGGCGATCACCATCGGTGCATCCCTGTTATTCTCCTTCATGCCGCAGACCTCTGAGAAGATCCTCGCGCAGTTAAACACAGAGAAGAGATCACTGGAGAACATGAATACCTTCGGTCTGTACCCGAACGGAAATAAGGTTACAGAGAAACCGGAGATCTTGTTTGCCCGTATGGATATCAAGGACGTTATGGAGAAGGTTGAGGCCATGAAGGCAGCAGCCGCAGCAGAGAACAAGGAAGAGAAGAAGGAAGAAGAGAAGCCAGGCATGGACGTTGAGAAGAAGCCGGAGATCACATATGATGATTTTGCAAAGCTTCAGTTCCAGATCGGTGAGATTGTGAAGTGTGAAGAGGTTCCGAAGTCTAAAAAGTTACTTTGCTCCCAGGTTAAGATCGGTTCTGAGACAAGACAGATCTTAAGCGGAATCAAGGCATGGTATAAACCGGAAGATATGGTCGGCAGAAAGGTTATGGTCGTTACGAACTTAAAACCGGCGAAGCTCGCAGGCATGTTATCGGAAGGCATGATCCTCTGCGCTGAGGACGATGAGGGCAACCTCGCATTAATGACACCGGCAAAGGATATCAAGTCCGGTTCTGAGGTCTGCTAAGTGAATGTGCGCTTTTGCTTTTCGGCGGAACAGCTAAAAAACATTGCTCTGGTCAGCATGGCCATTGACCATGCTGCCGTTGGGCTTATTGAACAGTCAGAACTGGCTTCGGGCGTTGCCTGGAGCCTCTGTGGGACAGCCATGCGCCTTATGGGACGTGTGGCTTTTCCTCTCTTTGCGTTTATGATCGCAGAGGGGGCGGTGCACACGAGAGACCGGAGAAGGTATGCGCTGAGGCTGCTTTTGCTGGCGGTTATTTCGGAGATCCCCTTTGATCTTGTGGCGGGGGGAACATGGCTTTTTCTGGCGGATCAGAATACGGTATTCACATTACTTTTGGGACTTCTGGCAGTCTGGGCTGGAGATCTGATCTGTGGGACCGGACCGGGAGTATCATACGGAACCCGGGAAAAAACAGGAGATGGCGGCAGGAAGGCGGTAGGCCAGAGGAGATTTCCGTTGGAATATGAGCGGTATATCCGGGTTCTGGCGGCGGTTCCTTTTGGACTGGCGGCTTATTGTCTGAAAACAGATTATGGTTTTATGGGCGTACTGCTGATCGTTATATTGTATACATTGCGCACAGAACCACAGCTTCGCACGGCTGTCTGCGCTGTATTTTTATTTTGCATGTATATGGATTTCTATGGCGCTGCGGCTTGCGTTGCAATTTTCCTGATAAACCGTTACAATGGAGAAAAAGGCGGTGGGAACGGAAGGATTTTCTATCTGTTTTATCCGCTGCATCTGCTGGTGATCCGGGGAATCAAGATGGCTGTGGGACTGTAAAAAATGAGATTGTGTAAAAAGTCATACAGATGCCGGCTCCGGATGAAAAAGAAAACGACATATGACTTGAGGACAGAAAGAATGGACTATATTTTTGACACACATGCCCATTACGACGATGAGGCATTTGACGCGGACCGGGAGGAAGTCCTCGCGGGATTAAAAGAACAGGGAGTCGGAACCGTTGTGAATGTCGGCGCGAGCATTGCATCGACAAAAACAACTCTGGCATTAGCTGAGACGCATTCCTTCATGTATGCGGCGGTGGGTGTGCATCCGAACGAGACGGCGGAGCTTACGGACGCGGATATGAAGTGGCTGGAATCCCTGGCAGAGAATCCGAAGGTTGTGGCGATCGGTGAGATCGGTCTTGACTATTACTGGGACGAGCCGGAGCGGGAGATCCAGAAACACTGGTTTTCGGCGCAGCTTGAGGTCGCAAAGAAGACGGGACTCCCGGTGATCATCCACAGCCGTGACGCGGCGAAGGACACGTTAGATATTATGAAGGTGGAACACAACGGTGCCACCGGCGGCGTGATCCACTGCTTTTCCTACGGAGTGGAGATGGCGAGAGAATATCTGAATATGGGATATTACATCGGGATCGGCGGAGTCCTGACCTTTAAAAACGCGAAAAAACTGATCGAAGTGGCAGAATATGCGCCGCTCGACCGGATTGTTCTGGAAACAGACTGTCCGTATCTGGCCCCGGTGCCGAACCGGGGAAAACGAAATTTCTCCGGAAATCTTCCGTATGTAGTGGAAAAGCTGGCGGAGATCAAGGGCGTTTCCGCGGAAGAGATCATCCGGGAGACGGCGAAGAATGCTAGAGCGCTGTATCGGATCACAGAGTAGGAGTTTCGGGACGATCAGACCGATCGGACTGCAATATCGGAATAGTATCAAATTTTGTATACAAGATGCATCTCATGCAACAAAAGTACCTGCGCAAAAGCGCAGTCCAAAATAGAAAGAGAGAAATAAATGGCGAATCTGGGAAACCCAAAGAATACCATAGAGATCATACAGAAATACGAATTCATGTTTCAGAAGAAGTTCGGTCAGAACTTTTTGATCGATACCCATGTACTGGAGAAGATCATCTCCGCAGCTGGAATCACAAAGAATGACTGCGTCCTTGAGATCGGCCCGGGAATCGGAACCATGACCCAGTACCTTGCGGAGAACGCCGGACATGTTGTAGCTGTTGAGATCGACCGGAACCTGATCCCCATCTTAAAGGAGACACTGGCGGACTACGATAACGTCACCGTCATCAACGAGGACATCCTGAGAGTAGATATCAAGGCACTGGCCGAGGAATACAACGGCGGAAAGCCGATCAAGGTTGTTGCAAACCTGCCGTATTATATCACGACCCCGATCATCATGGGGCTCTTTGAGAGCGGCGTGCCGATTGATAACATCACTGTCATGGTTCAGAAGGAAGTGGCGGACCGCATGAAGGAAGGTCCGGGTTCCAAGGATTACGGTGCCCTGTCCCTGGCTGTCCAGTACTACGCAGAACCTGAGATCGTGGCGAACGTGCCGCCGAACTGCTTTATCCCGCGTCCGAATGTGGGATCCGCGGTGATCCGGCTTACAAGACATAAGGAGATGCCGGTTGAGGTGAAGGACCCTGTCCTGATGTTTAAGATCATCCGCGCGTCCTTCAATCAGAGGAGAAAGACGCTGCAGAACGGTCTCGGAAATGCGCCTGAACTTCCGTATACAAAGGAACAGATCGCGGCAGCGATCGCAGAGATGGGACTCACTCCGACGATCCGCGGCGAGGCGTTAAGCCTTGCACAGTTTGCGCAGTTGTCGGATATTCTTGGAGAGATGAAATAAGAAGCACGCGGATATCTGGTCATGCGGGAAAATGAGTCTGTCCGCAGCATGGACTTTGTATACAAGCCAGAGCGCTATGGTGAAGCAGAAGAATAGAATGTAGGACGGGAGGAAGCATTATGGGATTTACAGAACTGTCACACGCGTTTATCGCGGCAAAATATTATGTTTACCTGAAGGAAATTTTCGGTGACCGCGGCGAGGCGGCATTTTTGCATGCTACCCGATATTACGGCGAACAGCGTGGACGTCGGATGGCACAGCGGGCGATCCGGGACGGAAAACCTCTGACTTATGAGACATACTGCCAGTACGGTGAATGGGTCAACACGGAAGAGGTGAAAGCACAAGGACTCGGAAACCAGTCCGAGACGACAAGCTTAAGCCCGGACTTTCAGATCCACATCCATGTCTGTCCGTGGCACACCCAGTTTAAGAATATGGGACTCCCGGAAGCGGGGCTTCTCTATTGTAAGGACCTGGATGCGTCCATTTCCCGAGGCTTCAACCCGGAGATTCGCTATGAGGTCTCCCAGACACTCCATGACCATGATTATTGTATACAGACGATCCGGAACGCCGGTTTGACGCCGGAGTCCAATATGGCAAAAAATCCGGCAGGCCTCAGATCTTTCGAGTACCACTGCGCTCACTCCTACTGGGCATACCGGGAAGTTTGTGAAGCAATCTTCGGGGAAGAGGGGACACGGATCGCTGAAAGAGTCCTTGATGATTTTGCCGCAGAGTATGGAAAAAAGATGGCAGACACGCTGGCAGGATATGCAAGGACGAATTTTAACATCGCAGACTAAGAAATCAGCAGCTTTGCAAAAAGAGCTGCTGAAATATTGCTGTTAGAAAGAAGAACAAGGTATATCGAAATACATTTTGAAGAATATTGAGGAGCAACACTTATGAAACAGATCAACATGCTGGAATCCCCGGTCCGCCAGGTATTTTTCAGTTACCTGGTGCCGTCCATCAGCGCGACGCTCGTGACATCTATTTATATTCTGGCTGACACGATGATGATCGGACGCGGAGTCGGTGGTTCCGGTATTGCGGCGATGAATATTTTACTGCCGCTCTACAACACATATTTCGGGATCGGAATGATGTGCGGAGTCGGCGGCAGCGTTCTCTTTGGGTTTTCCAGAGGACGCGGCGATGAAAAACGTGCCAGAAGTTATTTTACGGCGGCACTCTGTGTGGTGCTTGCTCTGTCAGCAGTCTTTCTGATATTGGGAAGAATCTTTTTCAACCCTCTGATTACTTTTATGGGAAATACCCCGCTCTTAAATGAATACACCGTGCCTTACGGAACTGTGCTCACAACAGCGGCTCCCATGTTTGCCCTGTCTTCATTCCTTCAGGCATTCGTCCGAAATGACGGTGCGCCGAGGCTTGCCATGGCGGGCGTGATCAGCGGAGGCGTCACCAATGTGATCCTGGATTATGTATACATTTTTATCATGAAATGGGGAATGGGAGGTGCGGCGCTGGCGACGGCCACCGGAACGACACTCACGGTGCTGATCCTCGCAAGCCATTTTTTCTCGAAAGACAATCACTTGAAGCTGGAATTTAGCGATATGTGGAGACGGGTGCCGGAGGTGCTCGGAAATGGGCTCGCAAGCTTTATTCTGGAGGTTTCCAACGGCTTCGTGATGCTGCTGTTTAACCGCCAGCTCCTCGCTTACGTGGGAGAGATGGGAATCACGGTCTATGGAATCATCACGAACACCGCGCTTGTGGCATCGTCCATTTCCAACGGTATTGCTCAGGCAGCCGCTGCTCTCCGCGAACTTTGGCGCGGGAAACCTGAAGAGAGTCGGCGAGGCGAGAAAGCTGGGAGTCCGGACCGGATTTGCCGCAGGGTTCATATTCACTGCGATCGGCATGCTGATCCCGGTACAGTTGTCCTATCTGTTTCTGGACCCGACACCGGAGATCCTCACAATGGCGGTCCCGGCGATCCGGCTGTATTTCCTCTGCTTCTTAGTCAGCGAGTGGAACATCATCAGCGGAATGTATTTCCAGTCTACTGTGAGACCGCGGTTTTCTTTAACGATCACACTGCTCCGCGGAGTGATCTTAAACAGCGTGTTCGTGTTCCTTCTCCCGGCACTCTTTGGTGTAGACGGAATCTGGCTTACGGTGACTGTATCAGAGTTCATCACGGCGGGCGTTGCGTTTGTGCTTATGAAAAGGGAAAAACATTAATATATTAAAAAATATGTAAACAACGGACTCAGGGATCTTTGAGAAAAAGGATTTCGGATTCCGTTGTTTCTTTTTTCATTACCGTGTTCCCAGAAGAACCTTCCGGTGGCAGGTTTTGCAGGTGTATCTGGAAGAAACAGGAGACAAATTCGTTAAACTTATTTCAATTGACACTATAACGGCCTATTGGTAAAATGGAGATAGCGACATTAAATAAAGAAAGAAGAGGAGAACAATATGACGATCAGAATCGGAATTATGGGTTATGGAAATCTTGGACGCGGCGTTGAGTGCGCCATCAAACAGAATCCGGATATGGAGCTTGCGGCAGTATTTACAAGAAGAGATCCGAAAAATGTAAGGATCCTGACCGAAGACGCAAAGGTTTACCATGCGGACGAAGCGAAACATATGACAGATAAGATCGATGTCCTGATCCTTTGCGGCGGAAGTGCGACAGATCTTCCGGTGCAGACACCGGAGTATGCGAAATATTTCACCGTAGTGGACAGCTTTGACACACACGCGAGAATTCCGGAGCATTTTGCAGCTGTCGATGAAGCGGCAAAGGAAGCAGGAAATGTAGCAGTGATCTCCGCAGGCTGGGATCCGGGTATGTTCTCCTTAAATCGTGTATACGCAAATGCAATTCTCCCGGATGGTAAAGACTATACATTCTGGGGCAAAGGTGTGAGTCAGGGGCATTCCGACGCGATCCGCCGCATTGATGGCGTGAAGGACGCAAGACAGTATACAGTCCCGGTTGAGAGCGTGCTGGAGAGAATCAGAAATGGCGAGACTCCGGAGCTCACAACGAGAGAGAAACACACAAGAGAGTGCTATGTTGTTGCTGAAGAGGGTGCTGATCTTGCACGCATCGAAAAAGAGATCGTAACGATGCCGAACTACTTCTCCGACTATGACACAACGGTTCATTTCATCAGCGAGGAAGAGATGAAGCGTGACCACTCCACACTCCCGCACGGCGGTTTCGTGATCAGAAACGGAAAGACCGGATGGAATCAGGAGAATACACATGTGATTGAGTATCGTCTGAAACTGGATTCCAACCCGGAGTTCACTTCCTCCGTGATCGTTTGCTGTGCCCGCGCCGCAGTCCGCATGAAGCAGGAGGGAATGAGCGGATGCAAGACCATTCTTGACATTCCGCCGGCATACCTTTCCGCAAAGAGCGGCGAGGAACTCAGAAAGAATCTCCTGTAATCATAAAAAGAACCTTTAAAGGCGGCGAAAGAGCCGGCCTTTGATCAATCATACCTCCGCCCTGTGTCCGCAGCCGACAGATACAGGGCGGAAGTATCAATTGCCATGCATTCAGAAAAGACCGCAAACGGGATCCATGCATGGCGGATTTTGTAGAGGGTGAAGATATGACACTTAAGAAGAATCATCCGGCAGGTTACAACGGGATCACGGACGGTGTGATCTGGCAGCAGCTTCTGCTCTTTTTCTTTCCGATCCTGTTCGGGACATTTTTCCAGCAGCTTTACAACACGGCAGATGCCATGATCGTTGGAAAATTCGTTGGAAAAGAAGCACTTTCCGCGGTAGGGGGTACGACAGGAACGTTGATCAACCTGTTAGTTGGTTTCTTCGTCGGAATGTCCTCAGGCGCAGCCGTTGTCGTATCCCAGTTCTATGGGGCAAAGGAAGACCAGCAGGTGCAGAAATCGGTCCACACAGCGTTCTGTCTGGCGTTGGCCGGCGGTGTGGCACTCTTAGTGATCGGTGAGATCTTCACTCCGGCTGCAATCCGGGCTATGGGTGCTCCCGAAGAGATCCTTGGATATTCTGTGACATATCTCAGGATCTATTTTCTGGGTATCATAGGAAATCTGGTCTATAACATGGGCGCTGCGATCCTACGAGCTGTGGGAGATTCGAAGAGACCGCTCTATTTCCTTGTGGCGAGCTGCCTGACCAATATTGCTCTGGATCTCCTGTTTGTAGTCTGTTTTCATATGGAAGTTGCCGGGGCGGCGCTTGCGACGATCATGTCCCAGCTTTTATCGGCAGTACTCGTTATGATAACGCTGATCCGGACAAAAGAATCTTACCGTTTTATCCCGAAGGAACTCCGTGTGGAGCCGGTATTATTAAAGAGGATCATAAAGATCGGTCTTCCGGCGGGACTCCAGTCCATGATGTACTCGATCTCCAATATCCTGATTCAGGCAAACATCAATGGATACGGAACGAATACGATCGCGTCCTGGGCGGTTTACGGAAAGATCGACGGTATTTTCTGGATGACTATGGATGCCATGGGAATCTCCGTGACGACTTTTGCGGGACAGAATTTCGGTGCAGGAAAGATCAAACGTCTGAAAAAGGGCACCTATGTGGGGCTTCTCATGTCGACGATCATCACGGCGGCACTCGGTCTGTTTATGTTTACGGCGGGACCGGTTCTGATCAGTCTCTTTACCAACGATGTGGATGTCATGGCGGAGAGCATGAGTATTATCCGCTTCCTGGTGCCGTTCTGGTTCTGCTACATCTGCGTCAACGTATATCCGTGTACGCTGCGCGGCGTGGGCGATGCCCTGGTCCCGATGCTGATCATCTGTGTCGGAACCTGTATCCTGCGTGTGCTCTGGGTATTCGGCGCGGGCGCGGTTCATCCGGGGCTGTATACAACGCTGACGAGTTATCCGTTAAGCTGGAGTATCACTTCGCTGGCATTCCTGGTATACTATTACCGGTTTAGTGCGATGAGAAAGTTAAATAAACTGATGGAAGAATAAGCATAACTGTTCGGCAGGTCTGTGAACTAATTGTTCTGGTCTGCTGAACAATTATAATAAGTGTAACTGGAATATGGATGTTGAATTTGAATTTAAAGAGAAAAATGGGGGCGCTTGTGTGACAAAGCTTTTGGCACCAGGCGCCGTCTGCGTGGTACCAGAAAGTCTGGGCGGACTTCCGGTGACAGAGCTGGCAGACAAGGTATTTTCGGGGAGCCCGGTGGAGAAAGTCTATCTACCGCGGACACTCACCCGGATCGGGAGATATGAATTTTATGGATGTGAGAAGCTTCAGGAGATCCATTTTTACGGGGCGCTCCGGGAAGTCGGCGGCGGTGTGTTTACGGGCTGCCGGAATATCAGGAGTCTGACTGTGCATATGGGGGTGGATGAAGAGTCGGCACTCAGGGATTTTGTGACGGAGATCAATGAGAGAGTCACAGTACATGTGTTTATACAGAGCGGACAAAATCGAATGCAGGACGAGAGAGACACGGACTCTGCACGAACATCGCTGGCTTCAAGTACTTTTGAGGAAGAGAACGGGGAGACAGAGACTGCGCGTGTGATCTTCCCGGAATACTACGACGAGGCGGTGGAAAATACGCCCGCCAGGATCACGGTATCCAATATCCACGGTGCAGGGCAGAAGTATCGCTACTGTTTTGAGGGACGAAAATTCCGATTTGACAGGTATGATAAAATGTTTGTGTATGAAAAAGCAGAGGAATCGGTTCTCATGGCATCGAAGATCGCGGTGACCCGGCTGCAGTATCCGAAAGGACTGTGGGAGAGCGCGAAAAAGGAATATGAAAAGTTTCTTATGGAGAATCTTTATGAGGTACTTCTTGGAACTCTTGAGGACCCGGAGACCATAAAATGGATTGCGGGACAGTATTTAACACCGGAAAAGAATCCGCTGACGGCGGATAAGATGTCGGGGCTGATCACGGAGATCTCGAAAAAGCATCTGCCGGAGCTTTTGGGGATGTTTATGGAGATCCAGAGGAAGAAGTTTGGCGTAAAGAAGAAAAAGTTTGATTTTGATTTGTGAGGAGGTCAGAAATCGTCATGAGAGAAGATGCGGCATGGTCGCCGATCCTGAGAGAGCAGGGCGCGCTGGAAGAACTGGCGGCGATCGGCGTTGAGATCATACGGAACGCGAGGAATGAGCTGTATCTTTCCATGCGGTTTCTCGACGTGGCCTTAAATGGTCTGTTCCCGGTGGCGGACAACAGCATCAAGGGAATCGGAACGGACGGAACCTTATTATCATTTGAGACAGGATACATCTGCGGCTGGTACCGGAGAAATCCTGTTTATGTAAACCGCATGATCCTGCACGAGACTTTCCACTGTCTCTTTGTCCACCCATGGTCGAGAAAAAAGCGGACAGAGGAATACTGGAATCTGGCATGCGATATCGCTGTGGAGTCCCTGATCGACGGGATCCACAAGCCGTGCGTCCATCTGCCGATGTCCCCGGTGCGGGCGGAATTTTACGGACGTCTGAGGAAAAAGATCAAGGTACTGAACGCGGAGAGCATCTATCACACTATGCAGGAGATGGAGCTTTCGGAGATCGAATATGAGCGGCTCTGCCGGGAATTCTGCCGGGACGATCATTCCAGATGGGAGAAAGAGGACGAGAAAAAGTCCCCGAATCCCAACCGGAACCGAAAAAACGATTGGGATGACAAGCGGGAGAAGATGCAGGCGGAGATGGAGGCGTTTTCCAACGAGGCGGCGGATGACTCCAAGGAGCTGATGGACCAGCTGGCGGTGGAAAACCGGGAGCGGTACGATTACCGGAAATTTTTGCGGAAATTTTCGGTGCTGAAGGAGACAGTCCAGATCGATCCGGATGCGTTCGACTATGTATTCTACAATTATGGCATGCAGTTATACGGAAATATGCCGTTGATCGAGCCCCTTGAGACGAAGGAAGTCCGGCGGATCGAGGATTTTGTGGTCGTTATCGACACTTCGATGTCATGTTCCGGGGAGCTGGTGAAGAAATTCCTGGAAGAGACCTACGGGGTGCTGGCTCAGTCGGAGAGCTTCTTTAAGAAGGTCAATATCCACATTTTGCAGTGCGACGATAAAGTACGGCAGGATGTGAAGATCGAGAGCGAGGAGGACCTTCGGAATTACATGGACCACATGGAGCCCCATGGCATGGGCGGGACTGATTTCCGCCCGGCATTCCTGCATGTGGACCAGATGATCAAGGCGGGAAAGTTCAGCAGGCTGCGGGGACTTCTCTATTTTACGGACGGATATGGGACATTTCCGGTGAAAATGCCGCCATATGACACGGC